>Ga0210059_1000811_pt1 | contig 43337 bp, 32 predicted proteins | sample Ectturendosymbi2_FD_188042 | JGI IMG/M metagenome (GOLD analysis project Ga0210059, IMG submission 188042) | Ecteinascidia turbinata endosymbiont from Florida, USA - Sample 2 (SPAdes) (version 2) | ecosystem: Host-associated > Tunicates > Ascidians > Unclassified | place: Key West, Florida... | reverse complement strand
GAACCCTAAACCCCAGCAGGTCATCCAAAGTATCAAAAGACTCGGATTGTAGCCTAGTTTCCAGTAAAAACTTCAGCGAAATACTACCACCTAACGGTTGGCGCCCAGGGGCAGGCAAAGTGGGCCAAGGTGGCCTAAAAGCCCTCCACTTATGACGTCACTCACAAAAAACCCGCCACCCCCAAGCAAAAATTTTTTTTTCGAGTGCATACTAGAAGACTTTCCGCGTCTTTTGACGCTTTGACTAGGTCCGTAACCCGAACAGGAGCGGAGAAATTCCTGTGCAAAGCCATGTGTGTTTAGGCGTTTTTCTTCCTGAAAATCCCCGAAAGCAGCCGGATGCCAAAGAGTTAAGTTAATTAAATCACGTAATATCTGGTGGAATTTTTTTGTATCATTTTTGTTGGAAGAAATCAATGTATAATAGTATTGTTGTTTTGCCACTTTGATTATTCTTGAGAGATTATTTCTATATACCTTATAATTATTGTATAAGGGGGTATTCTTTTTATTATACAGTTTGTGGTACATTTTGTTTTTAGTGAGAATAGATTTGTATATACAAGGAGTAAGCCATGGTTTCTGCCACATTCTTCTATGATTTCTACATGCGTTACATAGAGAAGCATGATTATTTACCAATGTTTGAATTATGTCTACAAATGTTTCAAACTGGGAGTTAGCAGTTGAATCTTCATTATGATGGATACTTTGTGACAATTGTTGATATAAATCAAATAAAAAGTCATTTGTGCACAAGTTTTTCATATTTCTTACTTTATAATAGTTAGAGGTAGTATTTACATCAGCTGCTTTAACAATAGAAAATGTTGGCAGATGATCTGAAAGGTCAAAAATAGATATCCCACTCACAATGGCATGCTTTGTATCATTAGTAGATATATGTGATCAATCAGTGTAGAAGATTGTTCAGTAAGTCTAGTTCGTTTGCTGATAAGTGCTTTGCAAGAAAGACTGTGAAGCATATCTACATACTCAGTGACAGTGTTGTCCCTAGAATACTTCACAGGATTTATATTAAAGTCATCACATATAAAATAAGTATATTTATTGTTGTTTAAATGATCAACAACTTGAAAGAATTTTTCATCAAATTCTTTAAGATTTGGAGCTGGATGTCTGTACACAACACCAATAGCACTTTTAGGGTTGTGCAGCTTTACTTCTATCCAGACGTTTTCACAATTAGAACTATATATGCCAAAATTAGATAATATGTTAAAATCAACACCCTCCTTTATATAAAAGCCAACACCACCAGCATTTGTCTTTGTGTCAGCATGCACAAAGTTATATCCATAAATGTTAACATTATATCTAAAATTGACTGGTGTTGTTGATCTTAGCTTTGTCTCAGATATGGCAATAATGTCAGGAGAGTGATTTAGTTGATAAATAAAAGCTAAAAGAGGAAGATTTTTAGCAAAACTTTTTATATTTATATGGACAATAGAAAGTGGATTCTTGCAGCATGATTTAAAAATGTTGGTTGTTTCTAACGTATTATAGTATCTGCAATCACTGGAGAACTCATCAGGTAAAATGTCATTGGGGTTGATGTTATATGAAATTGCTGCATAATGAGATTCTGTACACATTGGGCAGTGGTATGTAACATCACTATTGTTCAACAATTGTGACTTTGATGTACATAAACTTGTACATTTACATGAAATCACTTTTTACAATAGACACAGATTAAAGAATCAACATCACACAAAACACTACAAACAGTACATAATGAAAACAAACTGTCAAAAGCCATCAGATATTCAGCATTGTAATAGTCATTAAACCCTGCTTAGATTTGAGCAGCAATGCCAAATATATGCAGGTCTTTATTATTTTGGATGATAATAGTTTGGCTTGCATCATCTTTTTTTAGATATGTTAGTCCATTTTTAGTCCGTATATATTTATATCTAGCTTTTTTTTCTTGAAGTCATTGCATTTTTAAAAATGTTCCCTATTTTGTTTAGTCAGACTTTAATTAATAAACACTTTTGAATGTCCTGGTTGGAGTGAAGCATTTGCAACTTGAAGATTTCTTTTACTATAAATATTATCTCTTACCTTGCGGCTTAGAAATATCACAATGATATTGGTATTTGGATGGGTTGGGGTTGAAGGTGCCATACGATGAGAGATGCTGATACCACTAGGATGTAGTGTAACTCCAGTTTTGTTGGCCAATTGCACAATTAGTTGATCAGTAATTTCATCTTTTCTATAAACTATCCCTTTTAAACTCTAGACAGCACCTTCTGCTAAACTGTTCTAGTTCATTTATATCATTTTCCATTTTTTCAGATCTTGTTTGTAAATCCAACACGTTATTGTTTTCCTTTTGCAGATTGTGGGAAGTCATAGTAATTGTTTCCAGCTTTTTTTTCATATCTTCATATTTTTCACATAAAAAATCTTGGCTTAGTCTTATTCCTTTCATTTCTTCAAGCATTGCTGTCAACTTAACCATCTGTGTGATTTTGCAGAGCATTAACTGCTAATTTCAGTTTTTCCATTTTTCAGATAGTGAAGCCAGGTTCAACCTTTTTCCTGATTCAGTCATTGTGCTTTTTCTTGGGTTGTGGTGTCTTTCAGTATGAGTGCAGAATTGCCTAACAGACTAAACTTTCAAACTTTGCTTAATCAAATAGAATAACGTGAAACTTATTCAAATAGAATCTCTGTTGAAAGAATAAGGACGAATATAAACAATCTGACTGCACCAAAGCGTGTATCCACATGTTGTTAGACTTTCTGCATCGTTCAAAAAAGAGGTACGTATTTTTTAAGTATAAGGCCTCAAAGGTATAGGAATGCTGCATTGAACCTGGTGGCTACTAACACTCGCTCTCCACGGATGGTTTTTTAGAGCCATGGACCCAAAATTATAGGCTACTGATTACTTGACAATTTTTAGCCAATACTGACATTGATCTGCAGCGTTAGATGGAAAACGCTTTCTTCTAAGCGACATTGCGCAATATTTGCTGGTACTCACATATATGCATGTTCCCAAGTATGTAGAGCAAGCTATACTTCCAATACAGCAAAAACCTAAATGGGTTGGACATAGCTGTTTTAGACTTATGTGAACTTTTGTAAATTCTTTGTTTTATCCACTCAACACTTACTCCGCGCCGCTTAGTGTGAATGAAAGACACGGTTCCGAGATTAAGCAGCTGAGTGTTGCCATTGGGATGGTCAGAAAGCAAAGTTACTACTGTACTTATTTTTGGCCGAGAAGTCAACGTTGTATGGTGGCCTCAGGGCTCCGACAAAGGGGGAGGGGCAATGCCCCGGTGTGGCACTTTTGGTGAAAAGAAGGAATAGCAAATGGTCTTTCACGAATGAACCTGAAGTTGATTTAGATTTAGGTTTTGGTTAACACTTTGAGAGCCGGCGTACGATATATTCGTACTTCGATTTCGGCCTAAAAAACAGCAGTTTTTGGTTGCAGCAGTTTTTGGTTGTACGATGTATTCGTACTTCGATTTCGGCCTAAAAAACAGCAGTTTTTCGACTAGGTCTGTAACCCAAACAGGAGCGGAGATATTCCTGTGCAAAGCCACGTGCATTTAGGCGTTTTTTTCCGAAAATCACTGAAAGCAGCCAGGCGCCAAAGAGTTAAGCTTGGGCATTTAAAAACTTAGTCTCACATTCTACAAGACTGTGGCTCAAGTGCAGTTGAATCGTCATAAATATACATCGTCGCATCACAGAAGAACACGGCTGGTGTACTTTAGAAAGTTAATATCGTGCAGGTGTATGGCCACTTGGAAGAAAGCTACGTTTGGAAGGGACACATTGCAGTTCAAAAACGTTCCATGTCATAGAGCACGTAAGGCTCGCACCCCCCCTGGAAATTGCTGGAAGCCCCCCTGGGGGATGCGCCCCCTCAGTTAAGAACCACTGTATTAGAGAATACGGAACTAAACATTCTGTTTTAGGCCATGAAGAATTCAAAACAAATGTATGTTGTATTTTGAAGCAAATTTCTGCAAAGTTAAGATTGAAGATAATTAATGTCCTTTATATTTTTTGAAAGCAGTTGATGGTTTTGTTGCATAAGACTTACGCAGTGATATGAATGGTGTTCTACTTGCTTGGTGTACATTGTGGTCTATGAATATGTTCTATATGCATGTTTAAATGTAAACATTATTTTAGAATGGATATGTTAATCCCAAGATACGCAGTATGTATGACATAATGTTAATGATCAGAGCAAGATCAATCAAGGCATTTAATTTGACTTGGACAAGTACCTCACTGCTATTTTCAAAACATCTTGCTCATCTTATTGTTAGGTTCATGTCTTACACTACAGATTTTTTTACATAAATAAATTTTAATTGCTGATTAATTTATGTTGCATACCTACAGTAATATTGCTAACATACACAAAATATTGTTATCAGCGCCAGTTACAGAGCTGTTATTGATGCAGATGGTTTTAAAATTGTTACTTGGGAGGCAGTGGCTTATTACTGAGCAATGTGATAACATACGAACTAAGCAGCCAATTAGTAAGTTTTGATTGGAAACATTCTTGTGCAGTTTGAAAAACAGTTTTTTGATGACAAATTTTCAATACTTGATTATTGCTCTGTAAACAATGCTGATGCTTTTTGAGCTATATAGTGGGAATAAGTTTGTTGTATAAAAGTAATTTTCTCAGGAAAACAAGAAGAATCCTGAGAAAAAAGTTGGCAACAGCACCGCTGTGAAAGACACAGAAATAGTTAATCGTGATGGGAAACAACATGACAGTGATTCTTCTAAAGAAAATGATGCCAGCAAGTCGTCTGAACCAAACACACCCAACAGCAGAAAAAAATGTGAGTACAGCAGTCTTGCAACGGGTTGCATTGTTTTTGCATTTCTGTCTCCAATTGTTCCAGTAGAGGTCTACTGCTGAGAATATCTTCATACATTTTCTTAACCCAACGTGCTGTCACAATACTTTTTGTTGTTTGCCTCAACTAGTATTGCAGCTTAGCATTGTGTGTGAGTAGATTTCATATCTGGTGTGGTCTTCTGGTGTCTGAAAACATAATTTGGATGTTATCCATGCTTATGCCTCTAGTATAGCAACGAGGTTATGTCCCACAGGTCTGTAATATTTTAAGCCACAGTTGCCATAAGTGAAGCATTGCATTTGTGCCTGTGTCAACATACGTGAAGCTGTGTTTGTCTTCCTCTTGAAACCCCTTGTCTAAGCACGTTAAGCCAAATTGTTTGCTACACTTGTTCAACCATAAGCTGTTCCGCGGCTTGCTGTTGTTCATTGCAGTACAAGGAATTACGGAATAGTCTATTCCAACTGAACAGAGCACTTTCCCACTAGTAACGCAGGGATATTTTGTAAGGATGTGTAGATCGTGTAATATATGTGTATGCTGGTATTTTTTACTGCAGTGTACCGCAAGATACCATACGAAGCTCAAAGCATACAACGACACGAATACAGACTACTGACATATCCACGAATTTTTCAAAAATTTTTATGGAAACTTCAAAGTAGATTTAAGCAGTTTCTAATGCCCACGGGCATATTGGAAAGAGTAAAGCAAGAACTAAACCTTCCAGCGCAACTCCTAGGGAAGATGTAAAAGAATTTGGGTGTGCTGGCTTGTGTTGACTAAACCGTTATCATCAGCAAATTGAATTTACGATATGTTGTAAGAAACAGTATGCCAAAACTACGTATCGTATTTATTCGATTGTAAGCCACGGCTTATAAATTTTTTTGTCATCATTTCGGGCGGCTTACATTGTATTTTTTTTACGTTATGGAAAGGTCTAGATCAGTGGTTCCCAGCATTTTTTGATGCATTCCTCCCTTTGCTCATTTCGCAACTTTTCATTCCTCCCATATGGAACGTTGATTCCTCCTCTGTTCGGTTTCGTAGGCTAGCATTAATTACAATTGGAACTATGGTCCTTATTGACGACAATACTTGATTAATAAAGGTGGGACAAAAACTATTTTATGTCAAATAATGGCACTAAAGTTTGTTAACAAACTGATATTACTGATTGAAAGAGCCAATGTCAACTTAAAAAAAGAAGTACAACACTTACAATGAATAGGTAACTTGGCTACAAAGTGGAAATTCCTCCCATAAACTCATGAAATTCCTCCCTGGTTGGGAAACACAGGTCTAGGTGACGCTAAGCCTTTCCCTGGCTACGTTTTGTCGACTCTTTTTTCACATTCTATTCAGCATCACGTGCACACTCTGTCGCAGCGAGAATTACGGTGAACAGAAGGCAGTTTTAGTGGTGTAAACATCATTACTAGAGTTGTCTGAAACGCGAAACGTGCTATTACGTCTCAGGTAACGTGAATGTATGTCTGAAGCTTAGGTAACCTCTGTTTAAGTTCGGCTTAAAATCAAGGGCGGTTTACATTAATTTTCATGTGGGTTACAATCAAGGGCGGCTAACAATAGAATAAATACGGTATCACCTTAGCCATAGGTTTGCCTTGCAATGGTACTGCCTAACTGAACTAACAGTAGATTTTTTTTGACAGCTTTATATGCAGCGGCACGCAACAGTCGGCCTGTTTATGTTATCTGGCAAGCTAAAGAAATAAGAAATTAAGCGTGCGACTACATGTGGGCATTGTAACACTGGATTGCAATCAAGTAGGCAGGCAAATATCACTAAGACGTGCAGTCAAATATGACTGAGATACGCATCAAATTTTCCTCATTCAGATTTCGTATGTCTTCCGCAAATTAGGAACTCCATTGTAATTTTCAAATGTAAACAAACCACGCATATACCCCATTGTAGGTTCATTTTATGAGGACCTGAAATATTACGTTCTCCGTTTCGTACCTTTTTCCAGCGTCAGCTATTGGTTAAGTTCATGGACGTCACTGTATGCGTCATACTAACAACCGATTACGTAAACACCAAACTACATTTATGCTATGCAATCTGTCCTTCGCTTATTATCTGATTTCGCTCAAAATCTGCATAGCATGATATTTGTTTTTGTTATCAGTGAGGCAAAGATGGGTTCCCTTACCTGTTGATGTCCGTTCAAGACGTGGCGGTTATAGAAGTGGACGAGCACGGTCTTCATCTCCCCGCAGAGGAGACAAGAACAGAGCACCAAGGCATTACGACGGTGGTAACACAATTGTCCACATTCGTGTGTTTCGTTATTTCTGTTCGTCAGTAAGTGAATGAAGCTACACTCGTAATTAAAGAAAAATTTCAGCATGTGTAAAATTGCATTTTTTTCGTACGATTTGTCAATTTTTTGGTGATTGTTTTTAGCCTTAATGTGCAGTACGATTCTGTGGTTTGACAAGATATATATAAAGTGATGTCTCACGCTTCTTACGTCTGCAGCCAAAGGAAACAGTCGTAGTCACAACAACAGTAACAACATTTGGAACAGCGCTGGTGACGAGGGCGATGGCGGGCGCAGAAGATCAGACAGGGAGTATGGTCGTAGAGGCCGAGGGCGTGGGCGTGGAAGAGGACGCGGCAGAGGAGCGTTTAGAAGTGGATCACACGCACATCATGGTAGATATTATTGCATCGCGGGTGTGCTTACTTTCCAGTAACCTAATGTTGTGATGATACTAAGATGTCGCGCGTACTTCAGACATACACCGTTTTTGTCGGTAAATTGCGTAATGCTTCAAACGCACTTCACTGTTAATTGTATTTTTTAGTTACGTGCCAGGAAGGCCAGCGAAAGCAAGAAACGATAGATTAATTAAAAATAGAACTTATTTGATTCAGGAGATCCCGAATAATTTGGTTTTGTTGGCAGCAGCCGATAGCGTTTAATGTTGGCTGATGCAGCAAGTCCCGGCTTTTCGTTAATGAATGAGTCTACTTTTGTCATATGCGTAGACGTTCAATCAAAGGAGTCGTGCTGTTTGTTTGACCTGCTTCGCCAAAGCTAAACCGTTGTGCTTTATAGTTCAGTTTGTTTTTTAATGTGTCACATAGTTGTTGTACCGCTTTATGCTGTGGAGGACTTGCGGTGTATCTAGTTTGGGTGATATGAGCTAAATCTTCGATTTCTCGCTCGTGCTTTCAAGTACTTCCGCTACCGCGCAAAACTTCCCCGAATTTCCAGCTGCTTTTATAATGTCGGTGCATCTGCCAAACTGTTGCAATGCTACTGCATCCAACTAGTATTCACGTTGACATCAACTCTTAATTTTGTGCAGATAAGAGATTTTCTCCTGGGGACATTCCCCCTGGGACCTTGCTGGTCTACGATGCTGCGGGCTATGCGGTTCCAGTTGAGATACTTACACCAGCAACGTTGGTGCAAGATGGAATGCAGCTGTATGTCCCAGATGGAAATGCGTCTTTTGCTCCTAATCTGGAATATATAAAATGGCAAATGTGCGTTGACTGCTTTTTAAAATTTTCTAGTTATAAACTCATGGCTCATTAAAAATTTTTCGTCGAGAAAATGTTTTTCTATTCCACATAGAAAGAAAATTTTAATTAGACGTTTTTGTTTGTTTGTCTTATGAAAATACTTGTTAACGTAAGCTGATTTTGAAGTTCACTGCTTGTTTCGTTTTTGGCATTTCAGCGAGTATTACTTCAGTCCCGACAATTTGGAAAGGGACTTCTTTCTTCGGCGCAAGGTATGGCGGTTGAAAGTGAACGCGTTTCCGTTTACATTACGTACCGCTTGGAAGCTTTCCGTGATTGGCTGTTGTTCATCGCCTGCGTGCGACGATGACACGGAGCTTATCACAAAGTTAACGTTGGATTCAAAGTGTCGTAAATGTTATGCTATGGCGTTCTTTTCCATGTTGCTTTGGCAAGCGTTGGGAATGTGAAAAAAGTACTGAAAAGAACAAGTGGTTGATTGTTGCATCGCATGTAACGACCGAGGTATGAAACTTTTTTACCTTGCATTACTGACTGACATTGTTTTCTGTAACTAGATGGATGATGACGGCTTCTTGCCCATAAACTTCATAGCTGGGTTTCAGCGAGTACAAGCTTTAACCAAAGATATTGACGTCATACTTGAGGTACTTTTGTTACTAGTTCTATTGTATTCACGGCTTGCACTTCTGCCAAGTGTCTTAGTTTTGCAAACGCTTTTAAAATCTTACGGCTTTGTTTAACAGCATGCTGATTTCAACAAACGAAACCGTTCAAGGCGATATCAGAAGTTAATGTCGGTTACTTGTAAAAGACACCGCGCGTTTGGCGCCGAAGCGCATCCACAGTGTTTTGGCCGAGCCGGATATTTGCATGCTTGCTTTAGATTTCAGAAAGTCATCACGCTCGATTTAAACGGAAACAACAAACAAATGAACGTAGTCAGTTCATCGCCTCGGTGTGGCCAACGAATGGTGTTTAGTTTGCTAGAAAGCCTGTAAGTTATTCTGAAAATTTCCACTGCACTGTTTCTGTGCGCTGTCATATTTATTGCGGGCACCGACGAAAAGAGGGTGGTTATTCCAGTTTGTGTTTGAGGCTAAAATATTGTTTTGGTTTTTCTGAGTTGGGTTGGTTCTTGACTGGGCGTCTTGAAACATTTCCAACACAGAGTTTTTGAAATTGAAACACCGAAGCGCTGATCCTTTCTATTGTTTTTGTTCTTTAATGCGGCTGGGCTCGTATTACTATCATTGGAGGCCCACTGTTAGTGTGTGGCTCACTTCAGTATTGTTTTCGTGTTTTTCACTCCTTTCCGTCGAATAGGCTCTGAAAGACAGCGCGGTGTTAGAGGTGGTCGACGATAAAGTGAGGTGCAAGGAAAACCCGAACCAGTGGATCATTCACGACAAAAGCTCATCCGATGACCCGCATCCCATATCTATGCCTTCTCGCCGTTTGCATGCCGGTGCTGCCGATTCAATGATCGCAAATATGAGCCCAACGTCGACCACGTCTGAAGAGTGCGCTGGGCCGCCCACTCGACGCGCGAGGCATCGATCTGCGGAGCTACCTGCCACCGCGAACACATGCGCTCGTGAGGAAGTGTCGGACGAGGTGATTGCTCACTCGGAGCTGTGGAAATGGGTCGACACTCCAGGATTCGTTCCCGGAAAACCGTTTTCTCCGAAATCAGAAGCCGCTTCTGTTGAAGATGAAAAATCGTCATCGAAAGGTGTGTAGTGTGTCAATTTTTTCTTCGTACTTTCATGTTGGCCATTTGAACAAAATATTCCTACTGCATCACTCTGCCTTTAAACCAAGCTGATGTACTGTGGAAGAACCGTTGCTTGTCTTGATAAGATTGGCAGATAATAGATTCGATTGTTGTATACAAAGTAGCATTGCGTGACATGAATTTGATAGTGCTTAAATTCTTTTTCTGCGTCTGTAAAAACGTTATCAAGCTTGTCGGTTTTACCACTTTCAAGTTTATGACAATGGATAAATTTCGACATTGCTCTGCCTAAGCCACAAGAATGTGTAGTTGTTGGATTTTTCTCGGAAATATCAGGTTGTTGGGTGTGTAGCACAAGTGCAGCAACAATCTTGAAAAAGTTCACTGCTTGTTTTGAAACTCCGAGTTCAACAATAAACTTCGTTTTACTAGTCCTCACCGGATGTGGAATGAAAGCAACAAATGAACTGCATAGTTACGGCTGGACTTCTCTTAACTTTTTTAGGTGTGTGGTTCAATTAATAAACAAAGGGTCAGTGGTCCGTCGACTGTACAACTTCTCCGTTGCAACAACTGTTGCACATGCACAGAGCAAAAATAAAAACAACTTTTATAATACAACGTGCGCTACAATCGAAGGATGAGCCTGTTTGTTGTTAGAAAGCACAGATATTCGAGGCTCAATACACGGTAATGCGCAGATCAAGCCAGCTTCTGGAAAGATGATTTGTTGCCTCAAAATGCCTTCAGTAACTGCATAATGTGCGCGACGTTGTAGGCTACGTAGAAATTTTCACGTCGCAGTAATTTCTAACACATAATGACGAAAGACCGTATTATGACGTTTGTAGCTCAAGAGCTACCCACGTTTTCGATTAAAAGGTTCAATTTGCAGAATGTACTTAATTTCAATAAGACCAGACCGTGACCCGTCAAAAACTCATCCGTGGCCCAAAGGTTGGGAAACCCTCCTTTAAAGTGTTTCCTCAAAAAATTATACGAAAGTGTGTTTGCGCTCTGCGCGTATGGCGTCGCTGACTGAGTAAAGGCACGGTCTGACAGTGCTGTCTACTGGAGGAAGGAGCTCCTCGGAAATCGAGTAAAATATAGCGTGAAAGTTGGCGGTGTAGAAAGAAATATGCTACTGGGCGGTCGTGAATATCTAACCTACGTAACTCGTGTACAGCTGTATATCGATGCTTCACGGTGGACCTGTCGCTCATTAGATCGGGTTACGAAGATATTACTCTTTCAGATACCTCTCGCCAGGCAGCAGATGTCAAAAAGTCACAACCGGCCGTTCGAGATTATTGTTTGGACAGTGGTGACGAACCAGACAACAGTAAAATGTCCCAACCTGGAAGTAGTTCGGATCATCACGATGCAGACAGCGAGTGGTGGACGAAAGTCGAGAAACACAAAGCTGGTCGAATAAAGAAGGTTCGGCGCGGGTTTTGTCTACAGCTGAGCTGAAACGAATCCCTCGTACGATTAGGCGCTTTACCTGGTCAACTGCGGCGTGCGTGTGTGCTGTACCTTTTTCTACAACTAACCGGGGTTAAGTTTATTTTTGAATATGTCTGCGACATGGCAAGGTTGTCTCACTCGCCGCTGCTGTCAACGTGTCTGCGAAGGCGTTGCGGCCGCGTGGCAAGTTTCACTCGATTTCAAGTGGCCGCAAAACGCCGGCGTACTCGATTGCGCTTGCTAGCAGGCTGCTCGCTGTCGTCATCGCCTCGCACTGTTCCTTCGCACATCATGCGGGCGTCTTGTCATCTGTCGCGTTTTAGTGGATTATCGTGTTGAGTTAGCAAAAGGTTAATTCTCTACGCCTTCGTGTTTCACTCAGCTCATCATAGTACAGCACTTGACCCAAGTCTATAGTGATTGCCTGTGTTAAGCCATCTCCATCGCCCTCTTGCCTTGTGCGGTTCGCAACGTGCGTGTATCATGCACATCTTTGATGCAATGGTTACTTGTGGTTTAGAGCCAAAAAGGGGACAAGCAACGGAATCAGGACGGCGACAAAGCTTCGTTATCACAAAGCCAGCCACAAGCGACACACCAGACCGGTAGGCAGATTTGTCAGCTCCTAAATGGCAACCTATGTCTTCTTAAAGTCCCGGCATGTTTGTTGTGAATTTTCGCTGCTGCTTCTGTTGCCAATCACAGTTTTTTTCATTACCACCGTCCGACCCCGCCCAGCAGTGCGAATCGGATAGAGATATTCTAGTATCCGTAACCTATCCGAGATTTTAGAACTATATCCAAATCCTGTTCGAATCCTGATGCTGGACTTGAAGGTATTATCCGAATCCTGTTTATATCTGAAGTAGCAATGACAGTTATCAAGTGACGTGCTATGCAACACCGTGTTATAAATACCTTGTCCAACCTAAAAAATAAAGCAACTGTGCATGATTGTTTTGAAGAGGAAAAGAATATAAGTTTCACATGCACAGACAAAGCAATCTATGACCAATCTGAATCAAAACTACAATAGGCTCAAACCTTAGCATTAGCATTTTACCACACTAGCATTGATGTCTTGGCATTCAAAACAATACAGCTCACACGAAAGGAGCTGCTTTGACTGATAAATACCCGTACGTGGCACTAATATTTATGCACGTTTGCATTAGATTCTTAACACGTTGCCTTCAATATATAGTAACGGCTTCGAGTCAGCTTCTACGTATTCAACGCAAGCGTTAAGCACATTAGCCTGCGCATACTCAAAAGTTTATGTCTTAATATGTGGCTAAGTGGCTGAGCTACTTGATCTACTCTTAAGTCCTTTACATGTTCGTAAATGTGAACTCAAACGAGCAGCGCCATTTTTTGTTCTGTCGTGCTCAAACGGTACACAGCCATTTGCAAAACCAACGTAACCTGAATTAGTCACGTTAACAAGCAATTGGTAACTCCGCCACACAGAACTTTTTGCCGGCGTTCGTTCTCTTGGCAACAAATGTTCTATTCCTCAAACCCTCAACGCACATTGCTGCAAGTCCTCTGGCTTGCTCGTGGTCTTCACACTCAGAGCAGCCAACTACCTGGCCATCGCAAACACCACCTACGGTCCAGAGCAACTGGTTAACACTACTTCACTGCATAAAATGCCCACGGTTCTGTATTTGGACTAACCTTAGTGCTTTCACATCTGTGACCGCGCAGAAGTGAAAGCACTAACACAAGCTTTAGTATTAACATTGTCAATAGTTGCAAACCCTAAGCAATTCTTGACGAACGGCAAAAAATCTAAAACATTGCACAAGGTTATCCTTAATCGAAACCAGTTTGGCAATACAGAAGATTTTGGATATCCCTATCCGGTTAGAACCTGTGTTGTTAAACTGGGGGACGTGAAAGGTTCGCAAGGGGTTGCGAGTATGACAGCGGCATATTGTTGAAAAGCAAGATAATGGCGAATTAACTGTTATTCTGCTTCTTGTATAACGCTAAAGGGGGTGTGACTGAAAACGTTTTGGAACCTCTGGGTTATCACATCTTTCTGGATATCCAGTCCTGTAACCGGATCCTGATCAACAATGCCATGCAGTAATAACTGCACGCTCGCGAAGGTATGCACTAACTTAAATTGGTTGGTTTTCAACCACACAGAAATGAACTTTGAATCTTTGTCTAAGGGTGGAAGCGAATCCAGAAAGACTTATTTTTTGAAGACATACCAGTGTGCGTCATGAATAGGTTATTTGGTGCAAACGAAGCACAAGTCTCAACAAAACTAAGCGTTGGGATAGCAAGTTGATCTCCGTTATATTACTATCAGAAGGTAAAAAAAAACTTTTTAAATAATTTACACTAACAAAGACTGCAAGTTGATAACTAAATGACCTTGGGGTTGATGTGATTTGCCCGTCATGTGTTAACCAGCCAAATCAAGTCATGTCCTGTTGAACTGCACATAGCCTTCAGAGTTAAGTGGTACCATTGCTTTATGTTTAGTCCTTACTGGGATAGGTTTTTCAAGCTGTGTTTGATACTTGTTATAGGCTCTTAAATGATTTCGCAGCTACTACACTACGACACAGTGGCGTAGTCTGCAAGAGTTGTTCGTTTTTCTTCAGAAGTAAGACAAGAGGTAAAGCAGGTCCCACTATCATGACGTATTTTAAGCTGTTCTTTACTAACATCAAACCTATTGTTGTGATCAGTGTTGCCACTCTGTTTTTACGGAAAAGTACTAGATTTCGTGATAAAAAAACACTAGATTACAAAATCAAACTTGCACACAGTGAAAATGACCAGAAAATGCATTGCAGTGCCAACCATTGACATTGTACAACTCATTTGTAAACCAGAGACAGAAACCGGGAGATAGCAGCAGCGCCTGTGTTTGTTTACAGGTCACTGAAACTTTTAACAGATGACCAAGTGACTTCGCAGCAGTCGCAACTTAAAACATTATATTGTCTTGTGTAATTTAAGATTTAATTAGGTAGAATTTTTAGCAAATTACAATTGCCCTAAATCAAAAGGTCTCAATTACTGTTACAATTACACAAAATTGTGCATTTAATTAAATTCAGCTCACTCATAAAAAACACTAGATAGCCATAAAAACACTAGAACACTAGATGAAATAAAAACACTAGATCTAGTGGAAAAACACTAGAAGTGGTACCACTGGTTGTGATAATTCCTAGCCAAACCTCTGAAAAGCATTCTCAATTTCGTCCTGTAGGCGAAACTAATTTTGGTGCTAAGGTTTTCGAGCCCAGCGAGATGTACTGGTTACAGAATAGGACGGTTGCAACTAACATTTCATACCACGCAACCACACGCCGGCCGCCTGCTTGCAACTTGTATATCGCATTAATGCAAATCCGCAGAACTTTTCTGGACTATAATTACAAAGCAGCGATTAATCCTTCAAGACCATCAAATGAAATTTCTAATGCCGTTTAAGTCGACTTAGTGAACACTGTTAAATGCAGATCTTCACTGTCTATCTACATGTGCTTCCACTATGTCTGAAATTTGCATCTGGTTTAACCCTGTTGTGCTTGCTTATTACTAGGGCAAACAATTTTTTGACCTATAAACTTAAAATTTTGACTTTGGCCTTCAATTTCCTGCGTTTTAAACTGAAATCCGGAATACAAAGCATATTCATGTACAGTATTGGAAAACAAGCCGATAGGTTTGTTCTGTTGAAATGAAACAAAAAGTAGCTTGTCTGGAAAATCTGGTACAGCATGTTTCAAAATGTCTGGCTACTTTCAGTTTCATGAAACGAACCTCGTTGATCCTTTGCTCTGAGGCGATGTGCTTCCACCATAAACCTTGTGTCACTTTTCACTAAGCAGTCACAGAATTTGCAAACTAATTCACCCTTAGGTGTTGAGGTAAACTCAGAAACATATTATTCATGCAGTATACTATATACTTCGAACTTTTGAAGAATTTGGTAGTCGAACCTTAGACATGATATGTTGATAAGTACATTAATCAATATAGTAGAGTCAAATCTGAGAATACCATAAAGTCAAAACACTGCATATGCATAATGGATTGAGCATTTGCCAAACCAAGAACAGTAAGACCACGTTTCTTGCATTGCCATGCCTAGTCTACTTAATATTCAATCGTCCAGTAGTGGACTAAACAACTTTATTACGTCAAGAGTCGCAACAAACCCATTACTATTGCGGAATTGCAACTAAACTTGTAAAATTATGTCAAAATATGTTGTTGTAACTTTAATAAAATATTAATAACGAGAAAAATCTCTGCTGCATGAAAATTTTGACCTAACGATAAATTTTGACTTTTTTTTGACCTAATAACTTTGGAGTGGCTCATGGTATCAGCGTGAAATTTGGTTTGTGGACGTTTCGTAAACTTTTAAGGCAGAAAAATTTCGACTTTAGTGACTTTTACGTTTTGACCAGCAGAATGACTTTGTATATTTTATCTTGTCCCCACGTACAGCCGTGGTGTCTTCTAATGTGACGCCGTGCAGTATCAGTACAAAAATGATCAAAATTTCCAACTGATTTTATTGATCCTGATATGTACGGAAAAAAGATCTGAATTCTGGAACAAAACCTTGGTTGATGACTTCCTTGCGTGCACTAGGCACAGACTGCTCGTCATTGTATTCATCGACCGCATGCAGGATTGTTGTATGCAGCGTTTCATTTACAAATACACCGAGTAATCACAGATTATGTGGCTTCGGAGACTATTGCGCGGTTGTGATATTGTGTCCATGCAGAGAAGCTTTTCTTTTTTCTTTAATCGTGCCTTTGGTTCAGATGCTGCGAAAGAAACTGATAACAACGAAAGTGGAAACGATACACGTGAAGAACTCGATTTCATGCTGGACGAAGAAATGGAGGAATTGAACGTGCACAAAAGGAGCTTCACTAAATGGGATTCAGATTCAGATGATGACGTGACGGACGCAGATATAAGAAAGATTATCATCGTGACCCAGGTTCTTCATGAAATTCTGTCACTAAAGCATCCACTTGTGTTCTGAGAAAGAGAACTCCTTCGTTAATGAATCAGGCGACCTTTTTGCCAAATTCACCTATGACACTGATCTTCCCGCATCGTAATATGAGATAATTGTAGTGATTCGTTCCTTGGTTGTTTTGCTCATTTTCAGCAAAAATCGTTGGACTATGAGGCGCAGATTCTTTTGTGTGCGATGACTATACCCTTAAATGATTTTATCTTCAAATGTTTGAACTATCAATATATACTTCTTTGATGCTGTTTAGAATATTGTAAAGGGAACTAGCAGCAAGCAATTTGTCTTAAATGTGACCATGGCGTTTATAGTCGTCATCATCACTGATACATCATCACCGATGATGACAGCGACCGATTCATTTATTGCCCACGCTTTTGTTACTCTGGGTAGAGAAACCCTTTTGGCAGGTTTCCTGATCAGTGATTTTATTGTTAAGCTTGCGCCTCACTACAAACATACAGTAGATAAGGTACGTGCAACCAAACTCTGGATTTCTTCTGACTGCTAAGCGTCCTGTGTAACATAAGTAAACAACGAGTGGCGTAAAACTTGCGGCGCAGCGGATATATCGTCATAGCGAACATATTGTTAAGATTGCACAGGGTCACAACCCAACCAATTGTCATGTCGGGACCCATTTTACTCATATGCCTCGTAATCTGATTTCCCGTATGCAGTAAGTCAATTTATTGCGGGAAAACTATCGGAAGAAAGGTTGTCAAAATAGTGACGCCTTCGCATTCTGGTTGAAAAGTGGTTGATACAAATGCCATTTGACTGTAGCGAATGGATTGGTAAAACGGTATATGTTTTTTTCAGACACCTCCCGCTTTTAGAAAGCATCCGGGTGGTGACCGGACAGGCAGCTTCACCACCAGAACGAAAATAACGCAAGAGTTGGCATCGATCATCAATGATGGCTTGTATTACTACGAACAAGAACTGTGGGAAAACTGGGATGATGACGTGGAGCTCATAGATCCAGCGGTAAGATTGTTTCTGGCCGGTTGTTTGTTGAGAAGCATAATAAATTTGTTTTGAGGGGTGGAAAAGCCGGAAGGCAGTAGCAGTAGGTTTTGGTCGTTCAAACTAAGTTTAGAAGTTTTTGATTTTGATGCATGTTCTATAACAGTCTTGCATTATTGAGGAAATTTATTAATCCACACACGTCAGTTGGTTGTTATTCTGAAAACTCATTTTTGATTATGTTTTTCAATCGTTCATTTTTGATATGTTTTTCAATCAGTCACGTACCATTTTGTCAGGACTACAAGTCCCAATACACCACGGTAAACGTCATCAGTCAAGCGGATTTTCTCGACATGAAGGGACAACAGAAAGCACCTCTCGACCAAAGCCAGATAACTCCACCTGGTCCGCCAGTAAAAGTTACATCCGGGCCTCCTCCTGTTGTTTCTTCGCCAACTACCGGTAACACGAGTCTTATGTCGTGGCTGGCTTAACGTTCGTGTTTAAATTTCTTTGTCATTGCCCAGCTTTAGGCGCAAGTGTAGTGGCGAGCACCCCTTGAAAGGTAGCTGTTATTTTGGGCCCCGTTCCTCACGCGACGGAAGATGGTGGATTATTTGGAGTCCTGTTCTTCGACAGCGTGCGTTATTCTAGTTCAGTTGCTCCCAACCTGTTCTTGCTCGCCGACTCCTGCACTACATTGAATTTACTGTCGCGCACCCTTCCGAATTGTTTAGTTGCAGAAAATGTATTATCTTGAAAACTAGACGTGATAAGTGAAATTTTGATATCAGACTCGGCGCCAGCGAACTGAAGTTCCGGTTGTGCATTTTATGCCAGTTTATATCAAGGGCGGCCAACTCGCTAGCCGCATGCGGCTCTTCGCCCGGTTTCATACGGCTCTCACGTTATTACCAGAAGTCCCACTAAGTAACACGCATAACAATAAATAGTTTGCAAAGTTCTGTCATTGTCATGTTCGTGTGCGATATTTACAATAAATCTAGCTGAGCAAAGGTGAACCAGGAAGGGATGGTGTGATGTTCACTTGTGCCCATGTGTATGATGTGGCTCTTTGCGGTAACTCAGTAAAGAAATGTTGCTCTTGGTCTCTGGCTGGTTGGCCACCCCTGGCTTATATCATGATAAAATGATGTTGAGTTGCGTCATAAGAGATGAAGCTATATTTCGTGGAGTTCCTGGTGCAATTTCGCAGACCCGAAGTTGTGAACCACTGTTCTGGTTGATCAGGCGAAGAATAGTCTACTTTATGACTGGATAATCCTTTTTGCTTCAGCCCGTTACTTATCGCATGCAGATAGTACAACTGGACAGCGGACACAACCTGCAGGCATCCCTGAAACCCCTGGTGCACGTGCCGGAGATAAAGCAGTTCGAAAAACACCTCGCACACCTCATCACAAAGATTCGGCCACCGCTCCCCGTTTCTATCCGGTGGTGAAAGAAAACAAGGCCCCCGATCCGATGGTAATCTTTCTGCTTTTTGGATAGCACCATAGTGCTTTTATTGGAACGTAGTCAATTCTTTATTAGGGATTGCGGATAATAGCTAATTTAGATTTAGATCCGAAGAAGTGGTACATGTAAAACATACTCTTGATTTTTTTCGGTTGTGGTTAAACTACTTATTTTAAATACACTTTGCTGATGAAAACATTTTAAAGTTTAGAACCGCTCCCATGACTTGATCTTATATTATTTCACTTCGCCGTATCGACCAAACCAACTTCGTATTCTCTGAAGCTTTCACTCACAAATTAACCGCGCGCACAGCTTGCGTCAGAGAAGTTAATCGTCCTCGTCACACCGCTCCTGAATTGTCCTCATGTTCGAGCTTTTGACAACCCCTCTCACTTGCAGACGCCTCGCAAGCGCAAAACAAGGCACAGTTTACATCCGCCCGAGGAGCACCACGTCGGTTGGGTGATGGATATAAGAGAACACAGGTCGCGCTCCAGAACACCTTCGTTCAGGTGGGTTTCGTTTCTCGCGCTCACCTTCAAGCCTTTATCTTGGGCAAATCAAAACACTTCGGCGTCGCATAAACTGTGGTGTTCGTGCCGTGGTGCTTTGCCGGCGTGAAGACAACTGAAGAGAGTATGATTAGAAATATCCGCTCACGCCTCACTCGACAGCTGGTTTTTGGATCTGTTTCGGGAAGTGAAGAGTGTGCGACAGATCAGCCTTGCCGCACTTCGACTGCTGGTTTCCAGGCTACTTTCACGACCATACCACATTGCCAGCAGGATTAGTTGGCGCTGCGTTGTCATTTCCGCAGATAAATGTAGTTGCCGTAGTCTCCGCGAATCGACCGTTTTAACGTTTATGACGACAGCGAACTCATCCGCGTATTGCTCTTTCATTATGTTCAATGAAAAACAGTAATTGAAGTTTATATAAAAACAACATTCGAACCGGCTGCTCAGTGGCTCCAACTTGAGTTTGATTGCGCCCGTGGCATTAATCAGACTTCGCGAGCAAGCAGGGCTATTGCCGCATTAAATTTCCTCGTTAATGTCTTTTCTGCCTATCCTAATGTTTTAAATATCCTCGTTAACGTCTTTTCTGCCAATCCTAATGTAGAATTCTACACTCGGTTGTGCGTCTTGTTGACAGTGATGAATCTGCTCGGCGAGCATACGGAAGCACACCACACTCTCTGCCCAAGTTTGAACATCCTTCTCATATGCTGCTCAAGGAAAAAGGTTTCGCTCAGCAGGTCTACAGCAAGTATCATGCCAAGTGCTTGAAAGGTGATCAACGATTGGTTTGCATCTTAGCAAACGGGAATGCGGTACATACTGCCGTGCAATTTAAAACCAAGGGCGTCAACGCGCCCAAAAACAAGCTGTCTCGCAATGCGATGTTGAACCGGTTGCTTGTGTACTGGACGTTTAAAATTGTGAAGCAAGATTCACAAACCTTTTCTGGCGAGAAAACTCACAAGTGTTTATCGAACCACAGTTAAATAGAAGTCTTCAACTGGTCGTTTTTTTTTTTTACTACGATTAGCTTTTGTACGGAAATCGACAGTAATGTGCTTCTTGTTTCGTAGCGAAATTTTGTCACTTCAGCTTTGTGTGGAGACCGTGCGCTCGTCCTTTCTCATTTAAGTTTAGAATCGCCAATAGTTATGAAAACAATTCCTTTTTCATAAAAGGCCCACTTTCCTGTAGTTGTCTTGTCACTTGCTATCTACTTCCAAAGAAAGTGCGTCAACAGCCATTGATTTACTTTGTACGACAGGCGATGTAGTCAGTCTTAAGCCTAACTATGTTGTTTCCACACTGTGTGAGCTGTATTATAGTGATGCGTTGCTGTGTAACAAACTATTGGTTACTACGAGGCAAACTGCGTGGCAGTGGTAATTTCGTTGATGTACCTGTTTGAAGGAGTTTCGTTGCTGGATGGAAGATATACAGACAATTTTACTGCGTGTTAGTTAACATGCAATAGATTAACCGTTGCGTCGTAAACTCGTGGCTAGGCATAGGATGGCGTTAGCTGCTTCTTTTTGGTTCGAGAGCGCATCGGTCATCGTAGTTCTTACAGCGCTCTCCTGCCCCATGTTGTCCACAGAACGTGGCCGGCTCGGTGTTGGTCAGTCGCAAGAGATGAACACGCTCTTCAGGTTTTGGTCGTTTTTCTTGCGCGACAATTTCAACAAAAAGATGTTTGAAGAATTTAAAACGCTCGCCAAAGAAGACGGCAAGCATGGATATCGGTTCGTTGCAGTTGCTTGACACTTTATTTTAAAGAACATCAATCGTTAAAACGAAACTGCCTGCAATTTGTTCTATTGTTTCTCATTGTTTTTGATACTTACTTACAAGTCCACACACGTAAGTCAATATTGTTGGGTCCAATATATTGCTGCAAAAGGATTATAACAATGAAATTGTGTAAAAAGAGGATAAAACAGTGTCAAAAATGCAAAAGACCAGGAGAAAAGTGAGATTTATAGTATAATTTCACCTTTCTGCAAATTTCCGGCCATTGTCTTTAAAAGATGCCACCGAAATTTTAAAATTAGTATGATAAATCTTTTATGCCCTAGTTACTAGTATAATTCGTTTATGTTTTTGCGATACTGCTAATTTATGTTGTTAAAAAAACTGCTGATATAACTTGCTTTTAGTTCAGGCTTAGTGCTGTGCTCTACGTTACAAGTTAACGTAACGTAACAGGCTTGTGCTGGCACTTGATTGTTCGGACGGTATGCTCAGCGGGTTGTCATGAGCACGAGTGTTCTTGATGCTTGCCTTTGTTGTATAACTTTGCTCCCATCCAAGCCCTGTCAATCACAGCACACTAGACTCGCCAGCATACCCTCTGCATGTTGCAAGCACGCATAACAAACAGCATTGAAACACTGTTTATGGACACCGCAAATCTTTTGAAAGCTAGTAGCTACTTGAATTACGTTGCTATAAGCTTGTTTGGAATGTTTTAAGGTTGAGCCAGGGGCAAACGAAGCTGGCTCTGCTGCCGTATACGAGTGCCAACGTTGAACGTTGCTGCATTGGTAGAATTAAGAAATTGTTTGATGTGAAGTCACTTTTCTTAACGATACAGCGACCGTCACCACCAAGTCATGCCCGTGTATTAAATCTTCACAACGTACCGCGATGCCTTTCTGTGTTATGTAGAGCTGGTCAGATGACCGTCGCAAACTTCGGCGCATTCGCTTATTTTGAGGAAATAACATTGAGAAAAGCTATTATGTATTTTATGAGTCCACCCTGACACCAATTTAATTGTTTTTTTCGGTCATGGACCAAAATGTTTTTGAAATGACAAAAAAGATGAAGTCATTTCGGTCAGAATGTCTGAAAATATAGGCTAACGAACACTGTTATGGCGAGTTTTAATACAACTGTGAGACAACTGACTGAAATGTCTCAGTGGTCAAAATAATCCAGCAAAAAATGACCAAAATGTCTCAGCGAAAAAAAGAACATTTAATGTTATCAATAAATACGTAACTCTCCCTCTTCAGATCCTCGTCACAGTGATGGTTCGACAGACGTTTTGTCTCTCACATTTAAGTTACTTGTGCCGCTTAAGTGATTAGACTTAGCCTAGGCTGTTGGTGTCACACTAAATACCATCATTTTAAGACCGTTTTATGAGGTTGTTGCCTGATGAAAGATCACTCTCGGTCTAAAATCTAAGCCAAAGAGTCGTTTATGCAAATGGATGTGAAAAGCACAAGTTATTTCATGCCCATTAAGGTATCGCATTTAATTCAAACAGCAAGACGCAGTTCTTACCTAATGTAACCCGAGTAAAGCTATAACACACAATAGACCCACTCGAAGGATTGCTCCAAATTTGGATTGTCTTCTTGCGGCGACGTCTATAAATCTGGCTGCTAACCGTCCAATTTCCGACTGATAACCTCATCAATGTTGCAGAAGCAAGCAAGAGAAAACTCGCATGTCCTAAAAATCCTAATCATTAGTAGTTAAATCCAAGTGCTGACATGAGCAAGTCTTTGCAAAAACGGGACTTTAAGCTGTTGCTGGTAGCCTGACAGTGGCTTTATTACAACAACAGATCCCGCTAACCAGTAACCACCACCGTTGGAATAAACCAGTATTGCCATTTCAGCTGTTTTGCTGCTAGATCTAGCAGGTTTTTCTCACAGTTAGCTGCAAAATTTTCAATCTCGCAGCTGGCTGGTTTTCTAGCAGGATTTTGAAAAACTGTTAGCAGGTTTAGCAGGTAACAAATTCCTGGCCAAGTGTTTGTTCCAACAACTTCAAGAAATGAAAACTTTTACACCTTCATCAAAAAATTCTTTACCTTCTTTCTGACGCTTGATATTGGGCAACACAAAGACCACCATGCACAACTAGCTACCTTTAATCATTTGGATGCATAAATATACCACTGCTATTACCATTGGAGTTTCTGTTACGCAAAGCTGCTTTAAGAAAATACTTGCCTCATAATAACAAGCAACTGGATGGCTTGGTGAAGCCTGAATGATTTGCTTCTGTGCTTAATCAGCGCACTGGGTTTGAAAGACAACATTGGCAAAATGTATTTTTATCCCATGACACACATGATTTTTCCAGGTGGTTCAGTTACGCCAGGAAGTCATAGGCCTAATATCCGGTCCATTGATAGTGAGTGCAAGACCAAAAATTGATACATAGCTTTACAAGTTTATTTTAAACACCTAAAAAATAGCAGGTTTTTAGCAGAATGTATCTATTTTTAGCAGATTTTAGTTGAAAATTTGTGACATGGTTTTTGTCAGTATCTAGCAGTTTTTCGTGATACGATTTAGCAGGTTTAGGTGACAACCATCTGGCAACACTAGAATAAACTCCCAAACAGCAGCAAATTCGTAATGAAATATCCCTTTGATCCGAATAGTTATACGCGCAATTGTTTCCGCACCCAGTAGGCTTCACTACCATGCCTTTCTCTGTATGGTCAACGTGAGCCTCACCACATCCGTTTTAGTCCCCGGGTTTGGCGAATCAGCAGATCACAATCAATTTCGTCGCGCTTTGGGTGTACTACGGTTTTTCAGCCATGACCATGGCTATTAAAAATCACAGTCCGTGAACTCACAGTTTCTATGCGATTGAAAATCTCAATTTCCGTCCGGTTTATTGGTCTGCTTGAAGTAATTTTCAACGTATCCTCTCCATGTCAGCGTAGCGAAGTGACATTAACATGCTGCTGGAAATGTTTTGGTTGTTCATCTCCAAAATGCAGCTAAACAAATTGTACGTACGTAGTAACTTGGGCCCACGGTTTTCCATGTTCATACAATTGTTATCCAACGCATCGTTTCTCATAACTAAATGAACCAAATGTCAAAAACCCTTTTGTTTGCATGTAGGTACGGGTTGGAGTGCTTGTTCCGGTTCTACAGCTATGGATTGGAGAAAAAATTCAGATCGGACATCTTTCAAGAGTTTCAAGCTGACGTTATTCAAGATTACAACGATGGTTCGTTACAAGATAATTGTATTTTTTCAATGGCTCGAAATAGACTCTTTTGAACAACTGTTTCCAACCCTTGTTTAATGCTATGGGACGTGTCCAGTCTGCTAAGTTTGTTTTTGAGCCCCATTTTCCCTCCCAATTTAAATCTTTCGCAACGGGGACTTCTGCGCTCACTACGTACTTGCGTAGCACAACAGTTTTAGCAATATCACCAATATTGCATCTGAAATTTTTAATGCATCTATTAAATTGTGCGTTGTAAAACTAACAGCGTTTCCTTCAGGCCTTTGCAGTTACAAGGTAGTATTTGCAAACTAATCACATGCAAAAAGTCCGATCTCAAGTACAAGAAGCAGAAATGGGATTTTTGCGGCATGAGACTGCGCAACAAAGTGTGCGGACTCTGTGAAATTCGTAGAGCCCTGTATATCGAGCCACTTCTGCGCCAAATCAGAGAGATTCCGGTTACGATGGTTTGGCCATGTGACGAGAATGCCCCACGAACGACAGGCGAGACAAGTCCTGCTGGCTGCACCCACGGGACAGCGGCTCAGAGGTCGGCCCAGGTCCAAGTGGAGTGATTACATATCCGACATGGCTTGGTCCCGTCCCTGTGTAGAGTGGGCAGAACTATCAAAAATTACTAAAAACCTGAGAGATGTTTCGACTCCCCCTAGGGCTGCTGCCGAGTCGCGATCCTCTTCGGAGAAAAAGCGAGTGTGAAAATGATTGAATGAATCACATGCAAGACCTTCCGAGAAAGGGAAGCGTTTGGGCTCTGAAGTCCTGGTTTATGACCAGTCACGTGTTCTATATGCGCGACCACGTACGTGTTATGTATGACGACCATCCCAAATCTTGTCCACCGTTTTTTTCAGGTACCTGGCAATAATGAAGAAAAAAGAGATAATGTTGTTGCTACCTTTGACGAAGTTCTCAGAAGTTAATCTATGATATAAGCGCTAACTCGTCTGTGGATATATGGGATAGAAAACATTCACTGTACGATTTTCGATGCAAGAGATTTTTGCAAAATGATGAAGAGGCTGTCCACGTCGCGGCGGTCCGCGTTCTGCCCTCTGTAAAGTTATTTCACGCAATTCTGATGAGTCCACACACAAGGGTCCCAACATCCGCAGAAACTTATAGTCTTGGTACAAGAAGGTCGCACGGTCCGACGAGCAGGGTTGAGCTGTGACCTACAATGAAACGTAGTACAGTCGTATAATTTCCCATTACATTTAGTTCACAACGTACACGAAACATAGTTCACTTAATTTCCTTGCGTCAATGCTGGAAAGGTCTGGACCAGAGTAATAAGTCAGGTCGAGCCGCGTTTGGGCTTACGTTTATCAAAGTGTTTTGGGCCGATATCGGGCTTGCATACAAAACTTTTTTATAACATTCAGATTAACGATTTTTTCCTTTGTGATGTACATTTGTTAGGCTAACCGTGGTGACTTCTGTTAGAGAAGTCATAGGGACTTTTCTTCAGCTAATTCTGTTTGCAAACACAGCTGCGTTCTTTTGTTCTCTGCTCGGATGAGTCTCACACTCTTTTGAGAAGGCGACAGCCGTGAGGATACTTGAACGCGATAGCGTTGAGTCGAAAAGATCAATCACTCACGCGATTCTTGGCTTGTTTTTAGAAACGACGGCCTACAAACCGGCTTTTCATGCCTGTAGTGCTATCCTAGATATTTTCTTTTAGGCCTATAGCATCATCGTGGATAGTTTCTTTGAAAAAAAGCATTACATTCCGCAGCATTATCTCGACTAACAAGCTAAGTTTGTGCTTGTTAAAGCCAATGTTTTGGTCGAGGTGGTTGCTATTTTGGGTGTGATAAAACCGTGTGCCTGCAGCTATACCCGCACGCTACGTTTTTGATACTCCGCAGTTGCGTATATCTTGGTTAACCTGGTACAGTAGGCTTTCGGGCCTGAATCGGGCTTCAAAAATAAATGGGCTGGGTTCGGGTTTTGGAATGAGGCCCATTTACAACTCTGGACAACTTGTTTGCGAAATTTGTGGAAGCGTTTTTGTTGTGTAGCGTTGTTGCTCATATTCCAGTTATCCTAGCTTCGAGTTGTACGCTCAGTTTTATTTGAAATGAAGCGGTGGTGCGCAGTTCATTTCTGTCACGTTTCGTGGAACCTCCTTCAGTTTTCAGTTGAAGCAACATCTCTGACCGCAATCGCGATTGCGTGAATATGTGATCAAATACACTTTCCAGGAATGTGCCACATCATGAACTTTGTTCAGTTTCGCCCACCCTATGTGTTGTCTCCTACACACATCGAGCCTTTTTTTTGCACAGTCAGTCTTTTTGTTTGTTCTTTTAACACAGTTTTCAAAAGATTGCACCAACAACTGTTTTACCCAAGCGAGAAAGTACAATCAATCCAACAGTAAGTTTTTCAATCCAAGCCAGACCTCCTTCCGAACAAATTGGATGGATTTGAATTTTAGAAGGCGCTTAGGGCTGAAATACGCGAGTAGCGCAGAACTACTCTAAAAGTGAATTGTTTTCGCGCAGGTCAGTTATACGGTCTGGAGAAGTTTTGGGCTTTCCTCAAGTATTCGGGACATCCGCGCGCTCAAGTAAATCCCCAGATTGCAAAATGGCTCGGCAAATTCCAGAAGTTGGAAGACTTCCGTGTTTTGGTAAGTTTGTTTTTGCGCTTCCCGTGAGTATCGTTACGGTCATGTCCACGGCGATTAAAAGCAGCACCATTAACTGCATTGCGAATGCACAGCAGTGAACTGTTTCGTTATTGCGAATGAGACAGTGATGAACCGCTATTGCGGTTTGTGCATTGGAAAGCCGCGAAGGTTTTTTTCAACCGAGGCGCGTGTTCTGCTCCGCTGTCGACTTCAGCGTTCAATGGCGGTGTACTGTATTCGCGCTGATAGACATGAACCGTTTTAGCTGCCTTTCGTGGCGAAGCCAACCAAAATCCTCGAGGCAAAGTTTATGATTGATATCAATTTTGACAGTTGTCCTGGTGCTCATGTGTTTTAATAGTTTAGAGCAGAAGTCCTGCCCGCGGGTCAATTATGACCTGCGTTGGTTTGTTTGGCCCGCGCTTATCTTCTCTAAACGTGTACATTTTAATTCGTAGACACAAACAGAAGTGAAAAAGCATGCTAATCCAACATACAGTATCTTCGTAAACCTTATGTTGGCAGCACTATCAAGCACAGCGGTACCCAACCGTATTTGCACCAACCAGTTCAATGTAGGCATCATTGTTCAGGATTGGCCTTCCAAGTTACGGCAAATGAAAGCAGCATAGATAAAATTTCAAATGTTTAGCGCATGTAAATTTAATGCAACTTGTGACACTGAATCAGTTGGAAGCCTGGTTTTGCTTGTCTGCAATCAGATGGTCCCATCCAGGGCTGATGGGAGTCAACGGCACCAGCACGGTGTTTTATATGTCCATTCTGCTCCGTGATTTGTTTTGGCTGCTGTCGCTACAAAAATCCCGCTTCACGAAGGTAAAACGTGGGACATGGTAGCAGGGTTTTCATTGCTCACATGGCGATGACAGAATATTGCGGTTTGATTCTCAACAGGAATATCGGTGGAGTTGTCTCAAACGTACGTGAAGGTCACCACCATATGCGATCTTCAGCAGCTGTTCCTCCAGTTACACAGGCATGCTCGATTCGCTCGTTTTTTTTCGCAAACGGTCCGGGGATCCATTCCCTTGCAGTAGTTCCTTTGCTTTTGCAAATGACTGTAAATAATTTATTGTTTCTATTGGGACCGGGAACAAATCCCAATGGACCGATGCGGAAGTGTAGCAGGCGTCAGAAAAAGTTAGAGGCATTATGACGTAGCCACGGTGAAATGAACTGGTTTGGGCCTGAACAGTACTGCGCATTTCTAGTCGAAAACGAAAAAGCCGATTTGATTTTTTGGCTGCAACTGTCCTGTCTGCAGCAAGTACGAAAAGGAAATTTGGTAATGAATACGGTACTTCCAAAGAAAGCGGAAGTTCTCCATTTCTGCTAATGTGTATACTCTGATCGTTAGATTTAAATACTTAAAATTGCATATTCGTTTGCTGTGTCAAATGACAACCTTAAAAGCTACGTTTTCATTTGCATTTTTCATTGTGCAAAATAATGTCATTAGGGACCGTTGACACACGGGCACTTAGTATTGTCACATCTGGCCTTACAAAACAAGGTTGGATTTTCCTGGTTTGAAGGTTCATGCCTGGCCAACTAAGCCCGACAGTTTTTGGACTGCATTGGCGAGGGCTGCTCGCTGTAAACTTCGAAAAAACATTGAAAATGGAAATCAAGCATTGTTTCACAAACACAGCCGCGCGTTTGCGACAAATACCGCGAGGTCATGTCCTGGAACTGCTTTCCACTGATGCTTTTAAACACGACCTGCCATCAGTCCTAACGTTCTTCTGTAATCAAGAGTGAAAACGCTCTTACTTATTTCAAATAAGAAACTGTCACTGAGTGACTGTCTGTGGCTAGTTTACCTTGAAAACGCCGCAGTAAATTCGTACCATGCTGACGTACGTTCTTTAGTTGGAAGAGTATCAAGAAGTTAAATCGCTAGAGTCGCAACCTGTTCGCACTTCTTTTGTACCAGCGTTGAAGAAGTATTTCGGACTTTCTTAACAAGTCCCCCTCATATAAATCGATAGCTTCTAACAGATCTTCGTGTGCATGGTATTGAGAAACTTCAGTTTATCTTCTCACGAAGTAGAAAACGCGTGTATACCTTTAGATTTTGCAAAGAGCGAGCCCTATTTCTGACGAAAGTCATTGTCTTTGAGTTAGTGAATTCTTCGTCCGTCAGTCAATTAGAGCACAGTCACAGGTTAGTTGATTTAGGCCCTTCGTCTGACGAACTTCGTTGGAGAGGTGGCTGTCGGCCTTTTGTTGGTTTTCTTGTGCAACTGGTAGGAGGCATCTGTTCCTTTAGAATAGTTTTGTGAATCTTGACTTAGTGTGTTTTGCATGACTTGCTGTTGACCCCATATGGATTACTCGTTAATTATCTTACGTTGTTCAATGCTTGACTTGAGAGGTAAAGGCACTGGTCAGGGTTTTGAGTGTGCGTTGTGCGTTTGTAAACGAGAGTAAGGCTGATACCTTTCTGAAGCTCTTCAAAGAAACCAGAAGGTATGTTTGCCTGCCTTCCTCATCTGCTTTAATCCCACATTGTCTTCCGCAGCCACCTGTTCAGGAAAGCGCAGCTGACACTGACCACAGCAACGGTGCCGCCGCATCCACCTCAAAAACAAGCAGCCAATCCACCGCGGAACCGGGGACGTCAGCTCACAGGACCCAATCATCTAAACATAAATGCTGACCAACACATGTGCCGCGAAGAATATATACTTTCGATGCAGGCCCCGCTGGAAAGCGGGAAGAACATTTTATGTGTTCTAAAGTTTTAGTATGCAAGCCTGGTTGAACTTGTGGGATCTCAGCGGTTACGGAAGATCAGTTATTTTGGATGCCTTCGTAATATATTTGTACGTCGCAGTTTTGGTTGCCTAACCCTGCTCTGGTGTTTGGTTAGACCAGTCGCTACGCGCCGGGTGTCTTGTCCTGTTCTGGATAAACTTCAACTATTATCGCACAGTGCTGTTGATGTTCTATTCTTGTCTTTATTGAAAATTGGCCTCGTTCGAACGAAGTATCACAATGTCAGGTTTCATCCATTTTTGAAATTCCTCACCCTAGAAAATCTAGGCCGTTGCCCGGTTATAAATATTTTCCCGTAGCTAGTCCAGTTACCGTTCGAATCCTACTGCCAACATTTGCCTATCCTGCTCAACTTCTGAATCTTGCTGCTACTGATACTAACTACTACATGGTTTCTTCCACTTCACTGTGACGTGATCGCAATCTCTCCCGGCAGAAACGCCATCGGAGTCTTGACACTCAACTGAATAGTACTCAACCACAGTGTGTTAGGTGCTGATGTCGGCATGCTGGCATACTGTTAACAGTCTGTAGTTGAGTGCTTCTGCTCTACCATTGCTGTTTTTTTCTTTTTTCTTGCGAGTTATTCCCAATCGATCGTGTTTTCAAGGCGCTCAACTAGTGTGTGTTTCTTCCTTGGTTTCTGGTTAATCTGGGTTTATCTTGTCAATTAAGCACGAGCTCAGACGGATCGCACAAGATTGCGCTCAAGAAATTACGTTTTGCGTGGCCATTTTCAAACAACAACAACAACAACAACAGCAGCCAAGTAGTTGCTGACACCGTTGTAGCGTTTGCAGTGCAGATGACGATTTACGACACGTGTTGATTTATCATTTGAGACGAGTCTTCATTACGTTGTAGTAATGCTTTTTCGCTGTTTCGTGTGCCGTGCAACAGTGCACACCGTGCCGTTGCGCGAAAATTTGCGCAAGCTTGGAGTTGTTTTCCTTTTGCGAGCGCGTGTTTCCTGAACGCCTTAACATGGTGATGACAGTGTGCCGTTGTTGGAAGGCAGCGAGCTCGTGGAATACCGAACGTTGCTTCAGATGTTTTTTGCTGGTCTTGCGTTTTCAACATGTCGCGGACAACTCGCCATTTGCGGCCTTGCGATTTGTTCAATTACAGGACAAAAGTTCGTTCTATTTCAACAAAGTACGACTGTTTTGTGCGCCAGAAGCAAGGTAGTGTTTCGTGGTTGGTGGATCGCGTGTTCTGTACATTTAAGTGAGACCATGAAGAGGTAGTGGTTTGCTCGGTGCGAGAGAAAGGTGTGCAATTCCTATTATGTGCCGGATTTTTTCTTGTCAAGCTTTGGTTAAAAGTTCTGGAACCGCGTTACGTGGATCACACGGTATTTGGGCGTTCGGCTTGAGCGAAGCTGCCACTGAGTTGTAGTTACAATCATGTATTTTTATGGCAGATTCAAAGAAGCGCACATATGACAAATTTAACGAGTAATCCCTGATCTTGTCAACCAGCGGTGTTTTGAAACGCTCTGCTGTGCAGTCGGGAATTTACAGGCGATCGTCTACTTGCGGACTTGTTGCGTTTTACGTATGTGTATTTTCGTGGTGATGGTGTGCGCTAGTTGCCTGTACAGAAAATCGAGACTGCCGCTTTCGCTTTCGGAAATCTCACGCCGCGTTGCATAATCTTTTGCCGGCGTTCGCTTTCACTACCATTGCATGCCGTCTCTCGTTTCTGCCTGACACATGTTTGGTTTTGGGATCGTCGTGTTCGGGCGCAGATCGTGGAGTTCCACCGCTGTCTTGTCTTCCAGACTACGTTGAAACGGCGTTGTTAACCATTTTGCTAACTGAGAGGCAAATGTGTTACAATGCTTTGAGGAGGATATTTTGGCTCGTAGCCCAACCTTATTCACTTCGAATTTTTGCACGCGGGACAGCGGGCTTTTCGTTCAACTTGAAATCGAGTTTTCCCGAATGGGTTTTGCACTTTGAATACTGAAAGAAACGCCGCCAGCCTCAACTTAGCTTGCGCTTGATTGAAAACGATTTGTGCGTCGGTGCTAAACTAATACGAAGTCTTAATGTCGCCGATTCGATTTTCGACTGTATAGAAACGCTCGGTGAGCAGGATGTGGTTGAAAGCGGGTTGGTACACGACATGACGACAGAATAATTTTGTTTTGTTGCCCGTTTTGACTCGTGTCGCTTATTTACAATGCTGAAGTTTCGGTCTGTGAGGTACAACACATGTGGTGGCGATCAAGTCCCACTTCTCATCGTATATTGCTCATTCATATTTTCCGCGTGAAGTGATGCTGAATGGTCTCTGGGCACCTAGATCCATCGCACAAGCAGCGCGTCTTAAACAACCATGGCACACCCCAGTGTCGGGCATTGCTCCACACGTTTTTGCAGTTTACAAATAGAAAACCGGGAAGTCGTTGCATTTGGTTCGGTGTGGACTGTTATGCAATGACTTTTTTGTTTTTTATAAGGAGCATGTTTGTCATAATTTAAGTTCCATAAATTTTCGTAAAACCGACTACTCAAATAAATCGTAATTTATCGACACGGCCGTACAAGTCCATGACCATTCCTCCTACATCGTCGTACTGATAGCTCATGGCCTCTGTAGGTTGTTTTAAAAGTTTCAGATTATACTCAAGCCTCAAAGGCTGTTTGCTAGCAACAGGTTCACTGACGAAGTTTTGCATCTCCCTTGTCCACCGTCACCTGATCTTTTGGTTCTGGGCGTTTGTCTGCATCATCGGTTCACCTCGTTTGTCGCTTGTGTCAATTGGTTTGTTCGCCACTGTTGCTGTTTCGCCGCTGACCTTTTGTTACAGGTGAACGGGGTTGTGAAATTACGGAACTGGTTGGTTTGCTTGCGTGTCCTTGATTTAACGTTCTTATGTTTTATCGCAATTCAACTCTTAGTCGTAACCGTGTAATTTAAGTGGAGAACTGACAAAAAGAACAAAACCCAATAAAAATCAGAACAACAGGTTGGTGTGTTTAAATGGTGAAATAAAATTACCGTTAATTGAAACTGAAGTATTCGTGCGTCACTTATGATAACTGTTAAGAAACCGAATTCGCGTTGCCATTGTATGCTGGGAATTTGGTTGTTACGTTGATCATAAAGGACTGTTGAGTGTTGTACGTCTTTCACTCGAGCGAGGACATCAGGATGGAGGAGACAAAACGGCTTTACGTCGCAACTACCGTGTTTCCACAATAGAGGTGGCTGACAATTCATTCCAAAAATGAGGCTCTAGGCGGCGTCGTACAATCTAGTCTTCTCTGGCACGATTGACTCAGTTATGTTCTGCCCTGAAAAATATTAGCTGGAGATTGTTGTGAGATAGCAAAGGTTGCGAAGCTATTGGGAAAAACGTGCAAAACGGTCATATTTGCTGGGAACACCGTAGCGGTCCCGTCGCCACTGGGGGGCCTTGGTGGGCTTAGCCTTCAAAGAAAGCTCCAAGCCCTCAAAATTAAAATATGAATCACGAAAAAACTGGTTTTGTCAATTTTTAGTATGTCAAACCCCACCGTAGTATGGTATGGACGACGTCAACACAAAGGAACGAAACAGGCGTAGACAGGGGTTATTACCCCCAAAAATTTTAGCATATCTAGTCACTTTACGCTTTAAGAGGCAGTGTGCCAAACATATGTTGTTCGCCTAAAGTCAAAAATTTTGGGCTGGCTACGTCACTGGAACGAAACTGAATGTATCTATCTGCAGTATGATGTGCGTTTCCCTGAAAACTTTGTTGAAACGTTCATCCGGACAAATATTAATAGGCAGCGGCTCGAGCTGGTTGGATCGAAGGTAGGACCTTGTCGCTTTTTCGATGCGAGGAGTTCAGCAATGAAAGGGAAAACTCCGGCTTCAAAACATCCTCCGTTTGTTTGATTTGAGGGCTTGAGGCATTGGTGTAGGAGCTGGGGGTGGTTAGTCGAACATCGGGGCAAAGAAATTCCGACGTTTTTGACAATACTAATGAAAATTTTATTTCTTTATGATTTTATTTACAGTTTGAAGTGTAAGCTCGGCTGTGTTGAGCCACCAAACAAATCTTTTATGACCGAACGCAATAAAGTGGCCTATCTTTCAGCCGTGACGTGGAAATGGCATCAAGGATTGCGGCAAATCGTCACATGAGCTTCGCCGTACTGCATTCGGGATTTTGTGATTGTAGTAGCGTTGCCAGATGCGTTTTGTAAAAATCACGGCCTTTTTGTCAACAGTGCCAGATCTAAGCTCTGTCGTGATTCTTAAGCGGCGCAGGGAAAACAGAAGAGTATTTTTTAAGTGGTTTGCCCCTATTTTGGGTGGATCATTACATTCCGGTGTGCGTGTGATGTGACAGTAGCACCGAGGATTGCGTCAACAGCAGCAAATAAACTTCGCTGAAGGAATTATTCTGACAAGATTCGCTACTAGAGTGATTATAATTTGAGAAACGCGGCGTCAGTTCTTTTTAAAGTTATGGCAGATTATTTATTTTCAAAATACCGACTTTGGGCACTGATTTTCAAAATAGCGGCCTTTTACCGGCCTCCACTAAATTAGCAGTAAAATACCGGCCATCTGGCAACCCTAGATTGTAGTCAGTTTGAGCGAGTCTTGGTGGTACAGTGTGTATACAGTCGAACAAAGGAAGCAGCATGCCGTTACAGAAAAACTATGCCATTGTTTCGTTCAATACCGAAAATGGTACGAAAGTGCCCAAAAACCTGCAAGCGATTTCGATATCCCAAGAACAACGTTGACTTCGAAAAATAAAGATAAAATAATTTGACTTTTTTACCAGTGCATGATACAGTTAGCGGCAATCCTGATAAAAGAAAACTTTTAACTCTTGGGAATGTCTGGCATTGTCATTTTAGGAAGGATTTATTGTAGTTCGGTTATAACGACGCTTTTTCTCGGGTCCAATGAAGTGATGTTTTCTGCTGTATTTCATAACTAAACACCACTTTGCCATTAGTTGGGAAACGCAGCAATTCTAGATACAACCTTTTTTCACAAGAGACGAAAGGTGGTTTTGTTGCTGCTAGGCAGTGTTGCTATTTTAGCTGTTTTGCTGCTAGATCTAGCAGGTTTTTCTCACTGTTAGCTGGAAAATTTTCAATCTAGCAGCTAGCTGATTTTCTAGCAGGATTATTAAAAACGTTTAGCAGGTAACAAATTCCTGGCCAAATATTTGTTCCGCAACCATTTTTGGGCGGCATTAGTTCAGTAGTAGTGTCCGCCTCCCAGTTGGAAGGTTGGGTGTTCGATCCACAGCTACTGAGTGAATTGCCGTAGCACTCCTTGGGCAAGAGCGTTCACCTCAATCGCCCCGGCAAGAAGCACAATTCAGGCTCAGGCTTGCCGCGAATTGCCGTCGCCAAAAAACTTAACAAAACCATTTTAGAGATGAAAACTTTTAAACCTTCTCCATCAAAAGATTCTTTGCCTTCTTTCTGACGCTTTATGTTGAGCAACACAAAGACTACCATGCACAACCAGCTGGCTTTAATCATTTGGATGCATAAATATACCATTGCTATTACCACTGGAGTTTATTATGACGCAGCGAAGCTCCTTCAAGAAGGTAATTGCATAATAATAACAAGCAACTGAATGGCTTGGTGAAGCCTAAATGATTTGCTTCTGTGCTTAGTGAGCGCATTGGGTTTAAAAGACAACATTGGCAGAATATATTTTTATCCCATGACACATATGATTTTTCCAGGTGGTTCAGTTACGCCAGGAAGTCATAGGCCTAATATCCGGTCCATTGATAGTGAGTGCAAGACCAAAAATTGATACATAGCTTTACAAGTTTATTTTAAACACCTAAAAAATAGCAGGTTTTTTAGCAGAATGTAACTATTTTTAGCAGATTTTAGTTGAAAATTTGTGACATGTTTTTTGTCAGTATCTGGCAGTTTTTCGTGATACGATTTAGCAGGTTTAGGTTGCAATCATCTGGCAACACTGCTGCTAGGGTTTCAGGCTGCTTTAGCGATAAACTACGATTTCAGCTTTCATCTGTCAACTTCTTACACCAAAAACGAGTGTTTCTCTACAGTTTGAAACTGTTGTCACTTTGCTTAGCACATCAAAAACATGTATCACGAGTTCCTATAATATTTATTAATGAAATCTCGTAACGGCACCGATATCAGGTATCTTACGACGTTCATACGCACATTGGTGCACGACTCAACTTCCATCGGGTGTTGTGTTCGGTCATCAGGTCGAAAACTTCTCGAACGCTATCGAAGCGCCTTTTCGCTGGTTGGAACCGCTCAGAAGGCAAGGTACTCAGCTGATCCGCGGACCTTTCTGGTTCATGTCACATCCGTGGCAAACAAGCTAATTCACGCCAAAGTGCGACGCCAAATTTTCCGAAAACTTGAAAGTTTTTGGGGGTGGCAAAGGCTTCAATGCAGAAAGGTCCATGTTTGCCAGAGTGTCAGCTAGCGTACTGAAAAAGAAAAAAAATTGATCGCGATGACTTGCGATAAAGGAAAAAGTTATCACCAAGCAACTGACAGGACCATGCAATAGCACAGCAAAACGCATCGGCACAACCTAGCTGCAATCGTTGTTTGATTTGAACCCCAGCAAAAATTAGTTTCACTGATTACTTTCTTGGATTTGGCCACGCATCGTACTGTTACCGAAACATCACCGTTGGATGGCCACATTGACTTCGGGGCATGTTTATGAAAGCAATAAAATTGTAGGCATTCTGTTCGCAAGATCTTGACTATTTTTCTGCTTCCGTGAGAAGCCGTAACGGCGAAAACACGAAATATCATACACGAATCTTTCTCATCATTTCTTCAAATTAGGTTTGTTTGTCCGGTTTCACTTAACTATTGTTCCAAATGTTTCGACAGCCCGTTAACTACTTCAGAATTATCAGCTTTTTACCATAGTGATATCGGTGTTTACATGCGTGTGACCGAAACAATTCTCATTGTCCGCAAAAAGTTTTTTCTTCAATCGGAAACCATGACAAATCAATCGCAGATCTGTGCTCATCAAGTGCGCTGAAAGACGCTCAAATCTCGCATGTTTTCTTCATGGAAACAGTAAACATTTTTCTTCGATTAGACGCCAACGTAAGTTATGGAACACGCAATATAGAATGTAGCACAGTCGACCTGTTACTGTTATATATATATATATTTATCACTATGCGTTTTGAGTAATTTTACAAAACTCGCTATCTTTAGCGCTATACATCTGCATTCAAGAGCTAATCCTTGGAGGGGAGCGAAGTGCTTTGACAACTGCAAAAGCATGCGGCAGTGAAAGTGGGGTTTCACAAGAGCTTCCGAGTCCGTTTTTTTCACTTCGACTCCAGGTAAGCATTTTTTAAATTAGCATTGTAAAGCGTGTTTTTTTCAGCAAATTTTGCTAAAATCGGTAACGTATTTCCAAACTTTTCAAACCTTCAATTAAAATTAGTGCCAGAAGTACGTTGTTGTAGCTCTGAATTAAAATGTGCATGCACAAGTCATCAGTGTCATACATACATGCGGTTTCCACGAATTGCAAAGACCCATGTATTTTTGCACTGGAATTTGATTTGCTTGTTATGATTAAGCATTATGGTGCAAATGCTTGAACCAAAGTTTCTTACAATCAAGTGAAACTTTATGGAACTACCTGTGACAAATGCATCAAAAGGGAGCAACCTGCAGCCTGTATTATTTTTGATATGCACAACAGCTAGTGGAACCAGCTTGCAAATCTAACAAGGTGTACAACCGTTTCAAAAATTAGGTATTTCTACATAAATGAACATTCGAATACTACTTGCAGAGGCAAAAAACAAAATGAAATAGCTTAAATGCGTAAAAAACGATAGTGAAATGACATGCTAATTTTGTCACGATATATATATATACACAAAAAAGATTAATACCGGTTTGGTGCCGTATCACTCAGTAGTTTATCTGCAACCTAGTCACGAACTAGCACCTGCGGAGAACGTGGTCCAAACATTGGTCCTTACAAACAAAAGTGCCTCCACCACGTCTTTTTTTATCGACGTCCATTCTATCCACTTCATACAGAGAATGAACAAAATAATTTCTAAATCTGTCAGTTGCAGCAAGAATATTACGATGCTCCATTGACACCAAGCAATCACGCTTGTATTTTTCCAACTTGCGGAGATTTTAAGATGAGTTCATCATCATCGGAATTCGTGGGCGATTTGGAGACTGAAGAGAATTCGTCGATTGAAGAGAGGATATTTAATTTAATATACACGTGTATCTTGAGATCTAGATCGCAGATGGCATCTTTTGCACTGACCTGCTGATTGTCGGTGAGCATCATCCTACACTAGGGATTGCAACAAACCGTACATAGCGAACTGTTTTTCTTAAACAAGTTTGCTTCTCTCCGGTCAATAGATTTTTCATACTTTCCGTTACACTGCTGGACTTGTGTCGTGACAGCCACCATAACAGATATTTCCATTCGTTCATTGTCATACCCGCTTTTTCTTTGGTGAGGGTCGCAGGGGCAGCAGCCCCAGGAGGTCTCGAAATACCTCTTTTCAGCGACCCTCTTCCTCCTGTCAGCCCCTGGTAGTTTTGCTGGCTCCATAATAAGGCGGGACCAAGCGAGATCTAAGGTGTAATCACACAGCCTTGTCCTTGGGCGAGGGCCACTTTCCCGTGCGTGCGGACAGCGGGACTTGTTTCGCCGATCCTTTCTGGGGCACTGTGGTCACGTGACCGAACCACTGAAGCAAAACTTCTTCAGCGCTTACTTGATCCCATTGCATATCACTCAAATTAATTTGTGGATTGCCATGCCAACCAGAATAAACTTGGTTGTGGTTTGATCAAGAATTTTAGATTTTCCGTCACGTCTCCTAATGATGCGGTCTATCTTGGGCATTCTGACAGCAGCTACAACTTGCCTACTTTTTGTCAGAGGATTTGAAACTGTCCCACTTCGCGAAGCACCGCGTATTGCCAATTCAAGTGTACGCACACCACAGTGGATGCGGTTAATCTCATGACTCTCATTAACGTCTTCCATTAAACAATCTAAACCTTCATTCCCGCTTTCATCTGTAACAGAACAAGAGTTTTCATTCTTCATTCAGCTTCTCTATCGTACTTTATGTTCGATGCATTGTCGGTAACAGTGCACACCACCTGCGTCTTTTCAATTTCAGGATCTTCGAAAACATCCGACTGGAGCTTTTGCATTCTCGTGTGGGCAACTGACAAGTTTTAGTTTTGACCGCACCGTCTTCACCAAAACAACGAACGTTCATGGCTAAACAATTTACTTGTGTATGCATCCATTTTCAAGTGCACCAATTTTCCAGCAAGTGCTTTCTGGAGTGTTGATATGTTTTTTTGCCTCTTCTGTCACCATACTTCTAAAGTTGTCTTTGCTCAAAAAAACGAAAACTCGTACCGTCTCGTCGTTTAGACTTTGAAATGCAGTGGTGAAAAAAAGCTTACTATAACGGAGCTGTGTACGACCAAATCATTTATTCCTTTACGACATTTATTTGCACTCATGCCAATTTTTAACTGTTTCACTTAGAAAAACATTTAACTCTCCAACTGCTTGATGAAGGCTTACCATGTTCGAGTTGTAAGGACTAAGTCAAGGGTGGGCAAACATTTTCTACGGAAGGCCACATTGAAAACTTTATTACTACCGGGAACCGCACATATTACATTTGTCTACTTCAGTTACAATTTACGTTTCAAAATATGAATTACTGCTAATATGATTATAACCTTGTATTGTTTTATTTCACATTAACACTGTAACAGTAGTCACTTCCGGTTGAGTAAGAATGCGGTTTCAAATGAAAAGCGTGGAATAAAATATCGTGTGTTCTAATCTAATCGGTAAAATTACTTTAACATAGACTCGAAATACGTGCTATCTTATGTACGTGTGGCTGCCCGCTGGGCCGCACAAATAGCCCTCGTGGGCCGTAGTTTGCCCAACCGACTTAGGTAATTCTGTTTTCTTGTCCGATTTTTCAACTTCATTATAAACATCCACCTGCTTTCTCTTCAAATGTCGCTTCAAATTACTGGCTCTTGATGCTCCCATGTTTACTTTGGTGTACAGCTAGCATTAACTCACAGAGATTTTTCATCTGTTTCATAAGTACTGCAGCGGCAAACGTAATGCCTCCCATTGTCGATTGAGTGAAGTGTTGGAAACAGTAGATTTTTGTCTTTCACTTTGTCTCTGTCTCGTTCTGAGAGAAAACTCTTGGCATCAAGGAGCAATGTCACAGTATGTGCCAGGACCGTAACTAGGGGAGGAACAGGGGGGGGGGCAAGCCTCCCTACAAAATTTTTCGTCCCCCTTGAAAAAATGTGATGAGCATAGTTGAAAACTATTGGACATAATTTAAAAAATTTGGGTCCCTCTCAGAAAACTCTTCGTCGCCCCTGATGTCCCAAGCTGGTTACCGGCTTGGTATATGCGCTGCATTGGCTACAATTATTTGGCAAGACGAGTAAGAACACATCTATAAGCGCAGTTTCAAAGCCACAGCTTGTCCACAATCAACTAATACGTATGGATAGAATATAACGATATAGCAAGCTAGCCAACGAACATGCAACGGATGTGGAAAAATCTGGTACACACAGAATTTCGTTTGTTTGAGACATTCAGATGTCTGCATCATATTCATAATGCATTGCGCACAACAGCGATCTCTTCTCAGGCACGAGCTCCAGAGCAATCACGCACTGTCTGGAAGCGAAGCATCACAATCGCATTCTTACAACATAACTAAATGTCGCTGTATAGTCAGTTTTAAGTTTGAGTGCTTGAACTGAACTCATTTTCGAGAATCGAAGAAAGTGAATTTTCGAAACTCCGACATCGGGAATAAAAATATCCAGACTCCGAAGCCCTCTTTTACAAGTCGAAAGTAAGGCGTTTATAGGTTGGTCTGACCTGCACGTGCAGTAGAGAAGATGACCGTCGTTGTAGAACTGCTTTGCCAACTCGAACTGATGGTTATTCATCAGCTTTTCGTTCACGACAACAACCAATGGCTTCGCTGCTGCCAACACTTCTAAGCAAGTTCCAGCCCCTTAGATAAAAAGCAAGTCACCACACGCTGCTCAAGTCGGTTACATCTCGCATTACCTTTTCAGGTGGTAGCATACTAGGAGTCACGGGCCTTGGGGTGAGATCCTCTGGTTGACGCCAAATCCTACATTTACTTACACGACAGCTGCAGTGGGATTTTGATAATCTACGTGCAATTTACGAAGTGATCATCTTGTTCAAATGGCGAGCAAAATTAAAAGCAGGGTCAAGCTTTGGTTGACGACAATTGACGGCAGGTCGAAGCCTGAATTGCGCTTCATGCCGGGGCGGCCGAGGTTTGCTTCCCTGTCCAGCTTCGAGCGCGCGCGGTCATCGCCAGTGGGGACCACTAATGACGACTCTATTTAAAACCAGGGCCAGACATTTGAGTTTTAGTGTAAAGCTTGTAGTGAGGATAGAAGTTTGCAAGAAAGTTCGTTTGTTTAGGGCAGGGACATGGGTGCACAACCTTCACGCTATTGTCGGCCGCATTACGTTTATTTTTATCAATTACTGTCGCCAGTGAGTTCAAGATATTTGTATGAATTACGTTGAGGAACAGGATTTATCCGATAGTATTCCATTTACTCGTGCCTGTACGTGTAACTAAATGTCAAACATTTTAACGAATTTATTCAAGCGCAATTCTACACGTCTGTTTGGCCGTATTTTTAGTTAGTATCGTCAAACAGTAGACAAAGAAGTTTTGTTAAGGCATGACCGCCATAACTTATATTTTCAATTACATGTGAACAGGCGCATAAATTTTTGTCCAAGGCCGCAGGTTGTGCACCCCTGGTTTAGGGCCTAAGGATCAAGGCCACCGCTGTTATCGATATGCTGCATCGTGTTTGGCAGGAACTAGACCACCGACTTAATGTGTGCCGCGTCACAAGCGGTGCGCTTATTGGAAACTTATGAAAACGTTTATAAAACACTCATACGTTTGAGTTCCGCCACAAGATTTCTATGAATAAATTTTGTTCTGCTAAATACAACGCCTGTTTAGTTCCATGCGGCTACAGTTTGCAGTTACTCAGATGTATGCATCTCAAATGATAACCGAAAATTTCGGAGCACCCTGTCATAGAAATACATTGTATAAAAGCAAATACCGCCTATTTCGGTCCAACCCCGTGCAAGTGATCGCAGTTACCTGTTTCACGACCACACGGGCTCCTGAACGTTGCCAGACAACTGCTATTTTACAAATCTACTTCGACGAAAACCCGGAAAATTTTGAAGCTAACCGTAACATGGCACATCAATCTAGGTATCCGTTTTTATGCAGCATTATACGAAAAACACGATATCGAGAACATAATATGAACTGACGGTATGCCATACTATGCATTATGCAAAAGGGGAAAACCTTCATCACGTTTGATCAAATGAAACGGAGCAACGGAGAGCAAAGCATATCATCAGCAATTTTCACCAACCTGCGTGACTGATAACCAAATCCGCTGAGGAAATGTCATCTGAGATAGACCATTTGTAACGGAATGCCTCGATTGTGAAATTGGCTGATTTCACATTTTCATTAGCGCAGGCTCCTCTTCCGTACTGCACCACCAATTTGTGGTAAGCACGTGATTGAAGGATCTGTAAATAACATCAAAACGTTCTCATCGCTACAATCACCACTATTTAAACAGACTGTTTCAAAGCAATGAGTGAAATAACACTGACGGATGTTAGTCATAGAAAAACCTGCTATTAGTACAACTGATAACATTTTGCCCTTCCATAGCGTGATGTTAGCGCTAGTGTTTCTGAAACCGACAAGGTCGCCTTCATTACACCGGAAACAAAACTAACCAACCTGTACAATTGGATCACTGGTAACCACTTTAACCAACTCGTCGAAAGACGTTGTGCCGACAGTGACAAAAACTGACATCGGAATCAAATGCAAGTTTGTTGTCTTTGTGCGACAGTTAATAAAAATATGGTCAAGTCACAGTATTAAAGAATCGAGTTAAACACCACTCACCCAGCCTAAGTCCTGTAGAAAAGCAACACAAAGTTCGATTGGTTGAAAACAAGCAATGTGAACCGCAAACAATGTTTCAATGACAGCGTAGAGAACAACCGGCCCGCAAGATGTTATCAGTGAAGACTGTTTAACATTAAACTACCGCGAAAACGGGGGGGGG
>Ga0210059_1000810_pt1 | contig 43339 bp, 19 predicted proteins | sample Ectturendosymbi2_FD_188042 | JGI IMG/M metagenome (GOLD analysis project Ga0210059, IMG submission 188042) | Ecteinascidia turbinata endosymbiont from Florida, USA - Sample 2 (SPAdes) (version 2) | ecosystem: Host-associated > Tunicates > Ascidians > Unclassified | place: Key West, Florida... | reverse complement strand
AGGGGTGTCAAACATACAGCCCGCGGGCCAAAACCGGTCCGTTGCAAGGTTGAATCCGGCCTGCAGGATGATTTTGTAAAATAAAAACTTCTTTGTTTTCTTGAAGTTTATCCAGTCAAACTTCGATAGCTGGTGACTAGATATCAATTATTTGAAACCTTAATGCAATTGCTTGTATTGTTTTCCACTGTTTTCTCACATGAAATTTCCCCATTTTCTGCATATTTCCTTCTGCATGTTCACACCGGTTTGAACTTTCAAACAGGTATGTATGAACTTGCAAAAACTACTGTTGATAAAGTTTAACACTAGGACTCCGGGAAAACATATAGCCTACCTTGAGCTCCAGCGATGTCAATTTCAAAAACTTCGAAGTTCTCAGTGCAGCTCTAACTAAAATTTGCTACGAAAAGCTTCTATTCCAATTATTGACCGAAAAATAAACTGCGCAGAAATCTGTTCGACAGGGTAAAACTTGAGAACCAGTGAAAACAGTAAATGCAGAAAATAGCACATTGATTTGTTAAAAAGGTCAATCAACATCGCTGGATTTCTAGTGTTAAAAAATACACAAAAATGTTAACCAAAACCACTGGCTCAAGCAACTTCCTGTTTCAAATATGTCAACCTGGAGTGAAAACGGGGAAGACACCTTTGTAGCTTTTTGTGAACATAAAGGAAATTATATTGTGGCGTAACAAGGACATATTCAGACTTGGGGTTTTGCTTTTCCATATATTGCTCAGTTTGGCCTTTATTCTGGCAGGCTCGTTCCCCAAAATGTCTTTATCGAAACAAAGAAAAGTTGACAAAGAATGCAGAGTTTTCCAACACAGTTAGTCCATTTCCTATTTTTTTACGGAGGTGAATGGAATACCTGCAACCTGTATGTTTGGTGTGTTCACAGCATGTTTCAGTGGTGAAAAAATATAACATTTGATGCCACTGTGAGACTCATCATGCCGAAATATACCGTGGCTTGCAAGGGCAACCTAGGAGAGAGAAGGTAAAAGAATTGGTAGCAGGCTTGAAAAAGCACCAGTCCGTTTTCTCCAGTAGCCGAGATGTAAGTGCAGCAGCTGTGAAGGCTAGCTACATTATTGCTAATGACTTAGCGTTAGCATCAAAGCCATATTGTGAGGGTGAGTTCGTGAAGATGTGCATCCTAAAGGCTGCAGAAATCGTGTGTTCTGAGAAGCTAAAGTTCTTGCTAATATTAGCCTGACGAGAAATACTGTGGGCAGAGAGGGTTTCAGACATGTCTGTGAATTTAGACAGCCAACTGAAGAACAAAGTCAAGTCGTTTGTTACGTTTTTGGTTGCACTCAACGAAAGCATGGACATTTCAGACTTTTCACAACACGCCATATTTATTTGTGGCGTTGATAAGGATTTGTTTGTTACTGAGGAGTTCCTGGGATTGGTGCCAATGTGGATACCACAACAGCCAATGATATTTTCAACTCTCTCATTGGAGTGCTGAACAGGGTCAGAGTAGACTGGTCCTGTGCTGATAGTATTGCTACACATAGCACGCCATCAATGATCGGAAAAAAGCAGGTTGCGACAAAATTTAGAGAAAAAGTACAGGCTGTAAGTGGAGGACGTGAATTTTAGACATTTCACTGTATTTCGCACAAGGGGGCATTGTGTTGCAAGTCATTAAAAACGGATCACGTCATGCAAGTGGTTGTCCGGACAGGTAATTTCATCTGAGCCAGAGGTCTGGATCACTGTCAGTTTGACAGTCTTCTCAGTGATAAGGCGTTTTTTTATTTACGTGGGAAAATTGAAAACTTTATGTGCTAAAAACATTTCCAGATAAGCTTGAACTTTGTGCAATAAATTATGAAAACAGTTGGAAGTTGTCATTACTTACAACTAGGGTGTTATGCAGTGATTTCGTTGGTGCGGCCCGCTTGAGATTAAATTTGCCTAAAGTGGTCCCTGAACTGTGACGAGTTTGACACCCCTGCCATAGAGAAAGAGAAACCAAAGCACACGCTTCAGCATGCTAATGCCTAGTATTGACTTTTAGTCTATTCCAAACATCTGATATTCATAGCCACTGTACAAGATATGCTAGTTATCAAAGTTATTTTGTTCTTAATGTCTATGGCAATATTGGTAAAAATTAATATCTTACAAAGGTGCAATGACGTCAAAAGTTGTGTGGAAGACAAAAAAATACCTTTCCATCTGTTTAAAAAAGCTATGAGTGAAGCGTTGTTGTCACAATACTAATGGATAACTTTAAACGGAATACTGTTAACATTTTCCACCTGAACATCTTCTGAATCACTGATCATTGACATCGTGAATTTTGTTTGTTTCACTTGCTTCACTTATTTCTTCATGTATTTTTTTTCAGTTAGATAAATGTTGCTTTCTTAAAGGAAATGCTTGTCTGTATGCCTGTTGTTTTCTCTAAAATGCTACATGCTTTTTCAGTTTGGATGTAGTCTGCATGAGCATTGTGTCCTGAACACAGCCATTATTTTTGCTACGTATCTTTCAATTGTAACTCTCTTTAAAGATTTAATTACTAGTTTTCTTCCATTCAAAGCACAGTATTACAGCAATTGCATTCCACAGCAATGTAATGAGCCTTTATGTACACTACTGCTGAGACTAGTTTAAAAAATCACTTGTCTAAATCATTTAATCCTTGAAGAAGACTAGATTGTACTAAAATTATGTTACTATAACATTTGTGCTTGATGTTGGCTATGCTTGTTGCTTAAATACAGACATCTGTCAGGCAGATTTTATAAACAGATATGTGGTGACATCATCGGAGTGAAAAAAAGACAGCATTGTGCAATCAAATGCTAAAAACACAATGGCAAAAGTAATTTCTCATTGGAATTTAATGCAGTATTGCTTTTCCTTGGACTTGTAATCATTAACAGTTTACAATGTTTTAAATTTCTTTGTTTTACAATGTTTCCAACTGTTAAGAATCATGCCTTGTCAAAAATTGTCAAGCTTAAAAATATGCATCTTTCATGATACTGGAACAACAATTTCTGCAACAACATTGTTTTTACTACCTTTGCAATATCACTGCCCAAAACATATCAGTTTTTGCAACTCTAGTTGTGTCATATACAGTATCTATTAAAAGAAGATCCACCACTAATGGGCTGTCTTCTTACAAGAGACATTTATGTAGGAATGTTCATTGGGAAATGCTACATCTATACATGGCATTCATCCATACTTAATTCAATGCGTTGTCAATTTGGTACTATAAAATGTGAAATGTTTGCAATCCACTGAGATTTTGTTGTTTGTATCATATATCCAAAATTCAGTGTGCTAATTTGTCTTGGTTATTTAGCATTAAATTAATGGTGGGCTAGGTCTAAGTGGAAAAAAGATGTAATCTGAGTGCACAAGATTTTTGCTCTTTATTTAAAGAGAATTTTTACATGTCTGGTGGAGTGATATAAGCATATGAAACTACATGCATTTCTGAATGTCAATATTTTTTATGAGATGTTAATTTTAAAGTAGTATTAACCCTTTCAGTCCCACGTGCGCCACTTTTCTTGCAGAGCTTTGCCATCCTATAACTCGCCAGGCGATTGAGCTAGAGAGCTGTTCAAACCCTCTACGGATTCAGCAAGTCTTGTAGTCAAAATTGAAAAAAAATATTTTTCGTTTTGGGTTTGAGCTTTTCTGGGAGGAACGTCACAAGTAGGGGTGTTTTTGAGTTATTTTGGCCATCTTTGCCTGGCCCTGTGCGCCGTCCCAATGGGCCATTTTTTGGACTCAAAGTTTAGTTGAAAACTAGGTCAAAATCTGCATCTATAGAGCCTTTGATTGACTTTCTAGCATATCGGGAGCGAAAATTATGGCTCATAAATCAAAAATTGACCAAAATTTTGCTCCCTCAAAAGTCATTCTTGGGGGCATTTCACCGCAGGCAAGAGCTGTTCAAACCCTCTAAAGACTCATAAAGGTGTGTAGTTTGCAATAAAAACAAACGTTTCAGTTTAGGATGTCTGGTTTTTTTTTAATGCTTATATAATGATAGGATGTTTATGTTATTTTTTGCTGACATCAGCATTTTTGCCCGACCTCCCTTTAAGACCCGCAGGAGCCGTTTAAATGACATTAAATTTTTTTTGAGTTTAGCTGTTTTTTGGTTACTATTCGGGACTTTGAAGGGTCCGAACGGGTTTTTAGCGTTCCTGGTTCCAAGATTAGGGCCAAAAAAACTTAAAATTAATTTAGGAAATCCCCCAATAGTATTGAGAAAAGTCCCTTACCAATTAGCTGTTTTTTGGCCTAACTTTTGAACCAGAAATGCTAGAAACTGAATCAAGGACTCTAAAAACGCGTATTCTACCCTAGAATCCAAAAATACTGCGAGCCAAAATATTGGCGCGTGGGATCGGATGATGACGTCATATAATTAACCAAAAAACATGCCCCTGTCATGATCCCATTGGCCCAAAACCCCCAACCAAATTTTAAAAACTTTTTTTTATTCTGAACTACACAACGCCACTAGTCATTACGGGGTTTGAACAGCTCTCTAGCTCAATCTGCTGCCGAGTTATGGCTGGCCGAAGTTTGCCCTGAAAGGACAATTGCCCTTTCTGAAAAGTTTTGAATTAGGCCAAAAACTGGGTTTTTGACTTATAATTTTGGCTACAGATATGCTAGCAAGTCAATCCAGGGCTCTATAGACGTGGATTTTGACCTAGTTTTCAACAAAACTTTGAGCCAAAAGAGTGGGTCAATGGGTTGGGGCCCAGGGCCGGCCAAAGGTGGCTAAAATTTCCAAAACATGCCTTCTTTGTGACGTCACCTCCAAAAAAAACCCACCGAAAGCAAAAAACGTTTTTTTTCGATTTTGACTACAAGACTTACTGAATCCGTGGATGGTTTGGATAGCTCTCTAGCTCAATCGCTTGGTGAGTTATAGGATTGCAAAGCTCTGCAAGATTTGGGACTTTCGCAGGACTGAAAGGGTTAAGGTGTTCTAAGGACCCGAATCGGGTCCCTAGAATCAGAGAATTATCATCAAGTCCCTAGAATCAGAGAAATGGGGTCCCTACAGGTCCATACGGGGTACCTAACATTTTCCTTAAAAAAAACTGTTTATACATCAGCCATATGGATCAACCCATATACCAACTCAGAATTTATTTATTATCAAACTGCAACAAGTGAGAATATAAATCAATGCAGCAAAACAAATATGAGTTTAAATTTTTCAACCTCATTGTAATCGCAGACCTTATGTAGGTTTAGATAAAGGAACCATGGCAGTATTGGAAAAATCTTACTTGTTTTCAAATGCAATATGATTTTGCTCATTAATTGGTGATTTTCATGTGGACTTACTAATTTGAGGTCTGTTATTGTTGTTTCATTATTTACACCCCGTTATACTGCAGTGTAACACGTTCATGTTGGGGTGACAAATTTTAGTTACTACAAATGTCTGTTACCATTTTAAGCGGAAGCTGCATTACCCTTCATGGCATTTATTGTAGCAGTACAGATTTTCAAAATGGAGTTGTATTTTCATAGTCACCACGGAACATTTAATTTAATGAAAAAATGTAAAGGTATTGCAAGTATATCCTGACAGGTTTATATGCCACAGGCATTTCTAGGTTAATAATTATAGTCATCTACCAAGTTTCTCATTTCTAAAGAGTGATTAGCTTATTTATTAATTTGGGGGCTTCAGGTGGTGTATTACTTAAAAAGCTAGTTGCTGAGCCTACTGAAAGAATTATGAATCATCAGTTATCTGGAACAATTTCTGGTATTGATCCTGCTGGAAACCAAATGGCAACTTCATCAAGAATTCCATCTGTTGCCCAACATAATCAGTCCAATTTGCTGCAGCAACAAACTGAAAACAGACAACAGGTATAGCTTAGGCTTATGGTAATATCTGCATGCCACAATTATTGGTGTATATAGTAAATTGCTTAAATTTTCTGAAGAAGGTACAGCTGTCAAAGTTTTAAGTGGTTACACATTGTGTGATTGTCAGCTTTTTGGCACCATGACATTTATTCACTCAACTTTATGCAATTTAGGATAGATTAAAAGGCCTGTCTAATTCTCAGTAAGACATGAAGAAATGCTGAGGGCTGCACAGTGCACATATTGCAGGTGAATTTTTGCAATGGTGGGCAAAGTCTGGCCTGTCAGCTGCTTGTGTCATTGGTCCTGCATATGGTGGCCCATGGCCTCAAGAATTTTAACAGACTTTAAAAACAAATTTTGACCTTCATCTGATGGGCTACAATTAGCATTGTTACCAATAAAATATAGCTGGTGAAGATACGTTTTTTATCATACCTTTAGCTGAAGTGTCGCCTGCATCCCAATGGCACAGGTCTGAAAATGTGATCTGTGGAAATGTTGCCCATTGCTGAACTATTGCTCAATTGTTTGTTAAAGTTTGCAGGAATTATGTGACTTGGAAGACTTGACCTATTTGTTTGAACTCTCCACTGCAGTTGCAATGCTATTGAATATACTATAAAAATGTTTTTTTGTGATTCTTTAGTTTCATTTTGTAAAGGTACATTTTCATTTATATTTCATGACATTTGGTGACATGAAAGTGACTTATTTTTTGAAACAGTGGCATACTATGACAAATGCACATGGGATGAAAACCGTTGGCTTTTTGTGTATTTATGGTATTGAGTTCAAGTCTGTTAACACTTTGGCGTCTGGCTGAAATCGGGAATTCTCGCACCAAAACAACTGGATTGAACGTGGCTTTGCATGGGATTTCTCCAGTCCTGTAAGCGCTACAGACCCAGTCAAAGGCTCATAAAACGTGGCAAGTCTTCTAGTCTGCACTCGAAAAAAACTTTTCGTTGGGGAGTGCGGATTTTTTGTGAGTGACATCATAAGTGGAGGACTTTTAGGCCACCTTGGCCCACTTTACCTGGCCCCGGGTGCCAACCATTAGATGATAGTATTTTGCTGAAGTTTTTATTGGAAACTAGGCTACAATTCAAGTCTTTTGATACTTTGGATGACTTGCTGGGGTTTCAGGTTCAAAAGTTACGATCTAAAGTAATAAAAACATTTGACTCATTAGCTAATTAGATAATTAATTTATTTTAGATCATAACTTTTGAACCAGAAACGCTAGAAAATCGATCAAAATCTCAAAAGACTCGGACTCAAGCCTAGTTTCCAATAAAAACTTCTGCAAAATACTTTGGCCTGGCAGTTGGGCCCTAGGCCAGGTAACATGAGCCAAAATGGCCCAGAAACTACTTCACTTATGACATCACTCACAAAAAATCTGTAACCCCAACCAAAAAATTTTTTTTCGAGTGCAGACTAGAAGACTGGCCAATCCGTTTTAGTGCTTGAACAGCTCTCTAGCGCAATCGACAGAGGAGCTATGGTGTTGGTAAGGCAACCGACAACTGCTGGTTTTAGGCCGAAATCTAGGTACGATATATTTGTATACCGGCTCTTAAAGTGTTAACCAACAATTGCCTTATACATCATTATTAGCATTTGAGTATTACCAAGCAGATTGTACGTGAGACAAATATTGTAAGGTTTTGAGCTTCCTGCTCCTCCATGTATAAGTTTCCATTGTTGACCTAAAAACCACTGGACTTCATGTTCGCAAGTGTTTGTTGCTCAAACAGTAAAAACAATCTCTGGAGCTGAAATGGAAAGATCATTTATACAAACTCCTAACTTCAAGATTTCTTTCATTGTGTAGTTTCTCTTTCATAAATTAGCCAGGTGTTAAGCTGTCACATTTACTTATCCTGTTGGCCTACTTATGAAATTTAAGGTTATTTTTGAATTGTGTGCAAAAACTGTGTGCTGATAAAACAATAATAATGGCTACTGTGAAAAATTGATAGACAATATGTATTTAAATCTTCTGTAGGGTTATATAACTGACTACAAGGGTTTGTTAGCTCATGAATATCCTTTGCAAAGTTTGATGCATTAAGCATTACTTTTACAGATGACTTCCGGATCCTTGCATCTTCCAAACCCCAGTGGCTATGCTCAGCAAAGGTTGTTGTCTCAACCTGTTCCACATCCTGTCAACATGGCGTACAAGCAATCATCATATACATCACAAATACCTCAAACCCCCATAATTAAGCCGCCAAGTAAATGATTTACTGTTTTTGCATACTGCAATATTGCATCTGTAGTGAACTAAATGAATACTGGAAGAAAATGTTTACTATATTAATCATAGAAATTTGATTAAAAAGGACATGACACTGAAAACAGTGAGGCACAAACAGTTTTAGGTCATATCCCAGTTTAGGGAAATATGGCATGGCCTTTCATTTGCCCATGACTTCATTTACAAAGAAATTCTGTTAATATTCAGGCAATACAGATCTACTCACAGGTAAAAGCCCTATTTACAACCAGTTCCAGAAATCAAGGGAAATCACTTTTCAGCAAGAAAACACTTCCAAGCTTTCAAATACACTGCTTGTGAAGTGCATGCACCTTAATGTGATATAAAGCTGTTTTTTTTCGCTGGGACATTTCAGTCATTTATTTGCTAAGACATTTTGGTCACTGAGACATTTCGGTCATTTGTCTCGCAGTTGTATCGAAACTCACCGTAACAATGTTCATTATCCTGTATTTTCAGACATTCTGACTGAAATGACTTGATTTTTTTCAGTCATTTCAAAAAAATTTTGGTCTATGGTCAAAAAAACCCTGATGTGAAGTAGTCCTTTCCAACCGGGATGCTGCTTTAGCCTTGATTGCTGTGAGATCATGGTAATATGTTTTTTTTTGCCGATAAATTTTGGTCATTGAAACATTTCAGTCATTTATCTTATAGTAGAGTTGAAACTTGCTGTAACAGTAATCATCAGTCCAGGGGTCGGCAGCCCGCAGGCCGGATCCAGCCTGCAGCAGGGTTGCGGAGTCAGAGGTAAAATGTCTGACTCCAACTCCAACCTTGCCAATATTTCTGACTCCTTAATGTAAAGTGAATGAAGTTTGGCTGTCAACAATTTTTATAGCAACTATCACTCAATGGAAATGTGGTTCACAGCAAGAATTCTCTGTTTGAAGAAAATTTCAAAAGAAATTGTACCATTTCAACAGGAATACCCAACTTAGGAGTTTGATGCAAAAAAATGATCCAATTGGACTACTGGAGTCGGAGTCAAACAAAAAATCCAACTCTGACTCCACCCAAAAATCCCTGGCACTGACTACGCAACCCCGGCCCGCAGTCCCTGTACCAAATCGTGGTAACTGTATGGCCCGCCTAGTGGTATTATATTTTATGAATTTGCCCTCCTTGCAACTTCTTAAATTGAATACTTACGAGGAAGTACTTATAAAAAAACGCACTGCACTAGAGTTGATCTGATTAAAATTCCATAAATTCCCAAGATTTAACAACAGCAAAGGGAACAGACTTGTTTGTGGAACATTAGTATGCCCTGCCATACCTTGCAGAGTTTGTTTTTGGCCCGCGACTCGGGAAAGGTTGCCGACCCCTGCATTCGTCTATATTTTCGGACATTGTGACTGAAATGACTTAATTTTTTTGGTCATTTGAAAAGAAATTCGGTGTATGACCAAAAAAAAGCAGATGGTAATTTAACAATTTTTTTCTTTTTCTGAAAACACAAGGACTAATAAGTTCACTGCCAGCTCCCAATTCACTTGGCATAGTTGTTAACAGACATTTTGTAGCATAAAAAGGGTACCATGAACTGAAAATAATTGGATACACAATGTAGACGATTTATAAGCCTTTTTACTGTTTTGGCTGCTTGGTTGATGCGACGTTGCATGCACGATGCACCACAAACAGGAGGTGCTCTAAGAATAGCACCTACATGTATTGTATGTGGTGTGAACAAGTGATAATGGAGTTGTCCTGTAAAGTAATCTCTATTGTTGCTTGTGCTGCAACAATGTGAAGCTTTGTGTGCATGCCACATAGGCCCTCTGATTGCAGCAATACTAACCTGTTACAAGCACTCATTGCCATCGCACCAACGTTCATCTTCAAAGCTAAGGAAATAGCTCATTGTTTCAGCTACGGCTGTGCAGCTGTTCCACGGCACTGCTTTCCTCTGCTCAATTTAAAGTAAAGCACCTGGCCACCTTCTGATGATATAGTTTTACCACATTTGTATGACTTAGCACTATGATTTTTTGATCTTATGAGCCATGATCACAGTGCACATCGCCTTTCAGCAAGCTGAAATTGGCCACTTTATTTACTGAACATGGATGTGTTTGTGGGCAAGCTGACCAAATGTAAATTTTATCAATAAAAAATTAAGTGCGTACTTAAAATGCCTTTGAATAAGCTTCATAGTCAATTATGTGTGTGTTCAAAGGCTGCCTTGTTGCATTCATCCTTTATCAGTGTATCGCAAGTAATCAGAGTATGTTTAAGTCATTTGGAATGTAAAACATGGGCCATTAAAGTTACCAAGAAACTATCACGTTTTTTTACCCATCAAAAACCGTTTGGTTTCTACCCTGAAAATGAAGAGTTTAATTCCGGACTTTTGGAAAGCATGCCTGGGCCCTGTAGTGACACAGCTGTTTGCATTGCAACCTGATTTGTGGTTAAGGTGCAACTTTTGTCATAATTTGCCTTAAGAACCTTAAAACATAATTGAAGTTCTTTGGATACACACGATACTATTTTCAGTCGATGGAAAACTTAAGGTTAGCGGTTATTCGGTTTAAACACCTGTGTGCTGTTTTCCAGGTGAGGAGCATGACAGACAGAATTTCAACAGATCTGTTGGCAGCACAGCTCAGGTATGATTCAGCAGATGGTGCCTTGGCATGGGCACATAATACCGTGAAAGTTTCCGTTGGGATTTTGTTTGATCGCTGCTATTTTTGTTGTGTCAAAGTTGCTGCATACCATTTCGAGATTGTATGAAGTATTCACTGATTCTATACCAATAGGTAATGTTTTGGCTGGTCCATTTGTGTCTTGGCTAATTAAGGATTTAGTTTTGCGTCTGTTGGTCAAATAAATCAAAGCTAACATATTTTTTCCAAGTGCGTGTGTTTCGAGTTATGTTCTGGGGAAAGATTTCCACCCATTTCGCTTTCTGTACCATGAAAAATCTTTAAAATCTCCAGATTTTTCAGTCTTTGAAGGGATAGAATGATCAATTAATTTTCTGACTTTGCAGGGCCCGCCATCAGCTTCTGCGCTTACGCCATACCATTCTGCTATGACTCCGATGACACCTCGTACGCCTGCTGACTTTGGTGTTGAACCACCAAGACTTCAGTAAGCTTTTTGTACTTATTGGGTAAAGTAAGTTTTCGCGTTCTTTTCCACAACAGTGAGTTGTGGTTAGTCAAAGAAATTTCAACGACAACCACGAGGTGATAGGCAAACATTTTTGAAGTTGACGAGGTGACAGGTAAACATTTTTTGGACGTCGTCGGCTTTGTGCGTGCGGCATGATAGTGGTTTATCTTTGCTAAAATTTGTGAAGGGGACTGTTGTGCTAATTTAGTATATTTTGCATGTTCGAAACTTTTTGTGTTGCGTGCTGTCATGGCATTTAGAATAGCTTGCTGCTAACCCCCTACGAGGGATGATAAGGACTTTCAGCGTGAAAAGTTTCATTCTCAGCACTTTTTTCGGTCACCTTAAAGACGACATTTTCATTTGAAGTTACGGTTTGCAGCGCTTGCTAAACGCTTCTGAGCGTGAAAAAAGGCATTTGATGAAACTGAAGGACAGAACGCATGCTGCACTTTTTCTCCAAACTAATCGAAGAAAACACATTTGCATTCGTAAACGATTTTGTTCAAAGACAAATCGAGTCTGGTGCAGTTTGAACTAGAGTTTGTATTAGACCATATTTTGGCTGTGACGCACCCAAGAGAAACTTGAAAACTTAAATATTTGATTTAAAAATTTGAACTAGTGTGCGTTGTTATAAATGCTAGTTGTGGTGCTTCACTTTGCTATACGACGTACAGGCTTTTTTCCCGTCTGGTGAGCACAGAGCACTCAATGATGGTCTCTCTTGAATTCGCGTGTCTTGCATATTCGACTTTGTGAAACTATTCGTACATAAAGCAACAATAGCCTATGTTTTGAAGTGCTGCTAGTCACTGAGTGCTACATCAATGCGTGGAAGATTTTTTCTGCCCGTCATCAACAGCATCATTATACTTAGGGCTTCGGATTGTTATATCCTGACTTAAATCCAAGTCAGAAAAGAACATAACATATTTTCAGAAATGGTTGGAAGTGTTTTATTGTAATACATTATTTTAATACACACCACGGCCCCCCGTCACACGCTGTTAATTCATGTGTACTCAAATGGCCGTTTTTTACTTTTTAATGTAAACAAACGTGAACGCATCAGAACTAGACTTGTACCTGGATTACGTCTTTCTTTCTCAACTCTGTTTTAGAGTTGAACCTTGGCGATGATATGTTGAAAGGTGAGTACATTTGAAGCATTGCTATGAAACGGTTTTGACAACAAAAGCCAACAGGTTATAATAAGAGCAAAATTTATTGGCATGGCCGTTTACTTAAGAGCAAAATTATTGGCATGGCGTTTACTTAAGAAGAGCAAAATCATTGGCATGGCCATTTACTTCTTCGATGTTTTTTGATCCATGTTTGTTTTGCAGGAACATTGTATCAACAGTGAATTTAGATTCGAAGCTTGATTTGAAAAGAATCGCTCTACACGCACGCAATGCTGAATATAACCCTAAGGTGAGCTGCGGTGCACATGCATCTGATCAAACTAAATTAAAAGCCATACAGTAGAAGAAAAATTTACTTATAAAAAATGAGTTTTTCATGACTTATTTTTGAAGTCATTTGAAAAGCAGTTGCTTTCAATGCGCTGCGCTCATATAAACAAAGTGGTCTTAAAAAAGTTATCATGTGTATTTAACGTGACACCACCGCATAGTTAGATTGCAGGACTGCTGGTCCTATTGCACAATGCAATCATGAACTAGTCCGGATCGCGCTCGTAGGTAAGCTGCTCTGACAATTCCAGAGATTTGCTGCTGTGATCATGCGCATCCGCGTGCCACGCACCACGGCGCTCATCTTCAGTTCCGGCAAGATGGTCTGCACCGGTGCCAAGAGTGTGGAAGAGTCGAGACTTGCTGCTAGAAAATACGCCAGAGTCGTACAGAAACTCGGCTTTCCCGCAAAGTTTTTGGATTTCAAGATTCAGAATATGGTTGGAAGTGTTGATGTAAAATTCCCCATCAGACTGGAAGGACTCGTTTTAACCCACAGTCAGTTCTCGAGGTGAGTTTGTTGTTCAAATCGTATGGCCTGCAACACAATGAGTATGAAAGCATAGTTTTTTGCGAAATCGATGTCTACTGAGCATTTCTCCTGATAGTCATGACTATAAGCTGGGCATAACCTTTTGCGTTTGCAAACCAAGTTTTTCCTACATTTTGCTATTTGGTGAAGCGAATGGTAGCGGAATCGCTCTATAGTGTTGTATATTCATGTCAACACATGTGGCCCAGTCAGTTCTCTTGGGCAAGCTTTCAAATTAATCTGAGAAAGCCTGAGCATAAGATCAGAGCTACTCAAAACGTGCATACCTCGTAGCAATTTTACCTTTGGGGTTTGAACTTATCTTTGGGGGAGGTTAATCCCCATACAGCGATTGACCTGTTCACAGCGTCACTGTCATAAAGCCAACTTACTCGCATTAACTGTTGTAGACGAAATAGCAAGAGCTACTAAAGGTTGTTCTTCATTTTTTGTCAGTTGCATTCTTGTATATTTTGTTTCGTGTTGTTGAAAGTTGTAACGCAGCCACCACCCATTTAGTCTTTACACTTTCGTAATTTCCTTTCGGTAGACCGCAGAGACTGACTACTCGTCTGGATATGCCTCGCGATTTTCAGTAATCTCTGATGGTTCTGCTGGGTCCACAGCAAGAGAGGCCCAAGCCAGATCGGTAATGGAATCACGTCACCTTGGCCTTTAGGGTATTCTGATGACGTGGCCAACAATCTCAGCTGCGATCTCTATATTTGGAGAAGTGCATCGACATTCACGATTTACGAATTCACTGCGCGGATTGATGTACCCAGTACCCACCAATCACCTCTGAATAATTTTGAGCGTGCCGTGTAACTTCAATATGACAGTTTTAAAGGGAGATTATTGGTCAAGAAGCCGATGGTGTCGCTAGGGTAAAGAATGAGACTTACTCTGGGCGCAACGTTTGGGGGCCGTCAAAAAAAACAGTTTTAGTAGAAACAAACAACAATTGATTTCACAGCCTCCACCGCTCGGCATTTTTGGGTTGGGACGTCAAAACTGGATTCAACCACGAGTGCGGCAGACGTTCAAGGCGCTGCTTCTAATAACTCTCGGTGCAGAACATTTTGGCACTTGACAGCGAGAAAACGGAACTTTTGCATGTTTATTTGTAACAATAATATTCATGTTTTATTGTAGTACAAATTTGATATATCACTAAATTGTAAGCACAATTGGTGATGGACTGTTTATGAATTTACTTACTCGCAGCTACGAACCCGAGCTTTTTCCCGGATTGATATACAGAATGGTTAAGCCTAGAATCGTGCTACTCATCTTTGTATCAGGAAAAGTAGTTCTGACTGGTGAGTTGTTTCGTTGCAGTTTTCGATCTGTTGTGAACTTATGATCTTAGACGGAAGGTATCCTTGCACTGAATTTCTAGCTTATGTTTACGACTGCAGTACAGGAACGTAACCAGGGGGGTGGGCAATGGGAACAATTCCCCCCCCCCAATCCGTAAGTTGAACCAAATTTTTCAAGCTAATCAAGCTTTGGATGTGTAAGTCAAATGAATACTTCAGTGCAAATCAACGCAACTGCTTAAGGAACCTATCCCACTTCAGCTTTTAGTGGAAACCTTATCGAAGCAGTATGGTTTACCAGTTATCCATGACTAATGAAACGTTGTGTATAGCGTAAATACTAGAGAATTCGTATCATGGCTGAACTTTACCTGAGGTCTAAGCTCCGTGTGGAAGTTGGTTATAATGAAATACAGACTTGCATCTTAGCGCTTGTAGTCACTAACCGCAAGTACAAACAGGAGTAAAGCCTGGTTCACACGTGATGCGGCAGAAGCGGCGCGGCACTTGCGACAATTGCGTCTCGATCGTTTGAGTATTCACAAGTCAGGCGGTTGCAAAGGCACGAATCACTGGTCGCGACGACAAAACTGTGCTCAGCAGAGCGTTTGAAATCCCCGCTAAACAGCGAAATAGGCTTCTCCATCTACATGTGTCATCTGCAATTTTTTATATATTTTTTGTTAAACACGATGACGAACACAGTTACACCGCAGTTATAAACAAACGAATTCAGCTGTTGCAGCAAATGCAAAGGTATAGGGACAGTTTGAATGCACACAATACTTCCAAGTTTGGTTTCCATTAAATACTACTGCTTAATCTAGTAGCATATTTTGCAAAGCACATACAAAGAATCAGAGGGTCGAACTCAGTGAAATTACATAAACATTGCCTACTGATCACAAAGTTTGGAGTGCAGTGAGTCTCTCTCTAGAAACAGTCGTGACAGGAAGTTTGATATTGAGAACTGCTTTCCAAATGATTAAGCACTTAATTTAAGGTTGGTTTAAATCTGAGAAAATGGGTAGGCACTGTGCCAGATGATGGATGGATCAACCCATGTGGTTGTTAAAAATATGAGGACAAAGTGAATGTAACAGTAGAAACCGCAAAGCAACCGTATTTGCCTAGGCCAGTGGTTCTTAACCAGGGGTAAATGTCATCTTCCAAGGGTGTAAATTTACTGAACCATAAATTCCAGCCAATTTAAATTTTTGTAAATCATTCTGAACAGTTCAGAGTTTTTTTATTTCGTATTTTCAATAATTGAGCACCATTGAGTGTATTGGGGTGAATCTGGTGATCTTGTTTGATAAAGGGGTAAGATATGTAAAAAAAGGTTTAGAACCAATGGCCTAGGCCTACTATCAACCATATAACTGTCATATTTTTGGTTAGATCACAGCTCAAACATCATTTGCTCTGTATTAATGCCCACAAATGCAAACACAAGTAGACTACATGAATACCAATGAAGGCTTGTAATGGCACTACAACAAAAGGCCAAGCTGCAACAAGTCCTGATGCATCATTTAGTATGTGTTACAGGTTTTAGGGAGGAGTAGAAAACATCATGCCTTGCTAGTGCTGGCCTCTGAATGTTTTTACAATACCATATCTGAACCTGTTTGCCTAAAGCAGGCTAGTGATGACCAATTTAGTAGCATGTGCAGTTTGTTAACATATGCTTTTCTGCTGATGACATTCACCACCAACTATCATATAATTGTTAACTTCCCTCCAGACATCCTCTTTCACTTTTTGATTTTTGTAATTTGGTAGCCTACAATAAAAAATCACTGGCCAAGGTTGCACGAGGCTAATAAGTTGCTCATTAAAATCTGACAGGTATAAGCTGAAAAAACATAACAGGCAAAAGGCATGATGTTCGTCACACTGTAGCCTACCAACCACCCCTACAGTAGGCCTAGTGGGCTAGTTGTTATTCAACATAGAGCAGATCACTGGAGTTGTCAGTAGCATTTGGTGATAAACAAATTGAAAAACCAACTCAATTATCTGATGCGACATATAATGCACTCACTGCCAAGCCTAACACATCGACCAAGGACCAACACGCAGCGGCAGATGCGGCAAAGTAGAACCAATTTCTACTCTGCCGCATCAGTCGCTCGATTAGCGGATGTGACGTCAAAAATTTGCAGCCGCAGAACGAAAATCGCAACAATCGCACTACGTGTGAGCTAGGCTTAACGCTGTTCGCGGCGCACCAGCTTGCTGTATCCCACTAGACTAGATGGTGGTGTGAAGTTCATTTCAAGACCATCGCAAAAATTCCTCTATCTCTAGCGTGCTACAAATATTCCGCCGTAGCCTTAAATGAACATCGCGCAGATTTTTGTTTTTCTAAAGTTTTAAAACTATGGCGGTGGTATACGTTTTGTAAGCCTTCAAGCTCAAACGTTGGCTGAGAAGCAATCCAGTTTCAAAGTCATCTTATTACGCACTGAGGCCATAGACATTGTTTGGCAACAATAGCATTCGTTCGAGATAGTTGTGATGATTAAGCGTGTACTGTGTCTATGACGGTTCAATCACAAATATGTGGAGCCTTAACGTTTTCATCAATGCTTTGGCATACCTTGCCGGAGAGTAAAGACGCGTTTTTTTCAAGTAGGCCTACTCAGAGTCCGACCTGTACATTAATGGTTCAAATTTCATCAGATGTTAATTGCCACCCTTTCCCAGAGTAAATTTGCAATCAAGTAGGAAGATGCTTTTTATTTTGTAAATGCTGAGGGCAAAAACAATATTGCCATAACTTACAAATAGCTTGCATCTTTTTCGTGATAAAGTACATGTGACTAAGATGAAACTAAAGTAGGGGTGAGCAAACATTTTTTACGGAAGGCCACATTGAAGACTTTATTATACCGGGGGGCGCATATATTACATTTAATAATCGCTTTAAAAACGAATAAAATATTTTTACATTAGCTAGCACAAAATGAAGGTAACACTAGCAACTTCTGGTTGAGTAAAAATGCGTTTTCGAATGAACCGTGTGGACCAATATCTCGAAGTCTAACCTAATCGATATAATTACTTTAACATAGACTCGAAGTAAGTACTATGGATGTACGTGTGGCTGCCCGGCGGGCCTTAGTTTGGCCACCCCTGAACTAAGTTTGTTCCCAGTCGACTGGATTTTGTTATTTAATTTAAACACTAATCAATTTTTAAAATTCTGCTTCCACTGCTTACGCTAAAATGATTGTAGTAAAAACAAGGGGCAGTAAATATTTAAATACTGAGACTCCGTTGTTGTTTGCCCCCCCCCCCCCATCAAAATGTCTGGCTACGCGCCTGCTGCAGTAGGTTTTTCTGATAGTTGAGTTTTATCTGCGAGTTGTTTTGATTGATTTTAGGTTTCAGCGTATAAAGGATAGCTCCCCAACGTCAAAACTTTTGATTTTATTTCTGTTATCCCGGATCTGCAGGTTATGGTTCATTGTGAGTTATGAAAGTTCAGCCGTTTGCAGTTTTTAAACGATGTACTGCAACAATTTGCAGAGTCACTTTTGAGATGAAGAGAAGTTGGTGTTGCAATCGTGATATTGTCGAAATGGCTACTTTCGCTTATTTACTTGGATCTTCTTGATATTTTGTACAGGGGCAAAAGAAAAGCACGAAATAGAAGAAGCGTTCAACAACATTTATCCTATTTTAAAAGGTTTCCGAAAGACGTCATAAACCATTTTAACCAACTTGGATTCTTTAACTTTACGAACGTGCGCTGACATGCTCCGGTGAATACAGTGCCGGCGTCATTTCTCCAAGACTTGTTTTTTTCTATTCTGTTGTTTTTCTTTTCAATCGCTGATTTAGCATTTCGCTGCCTGTTCTCTTTTGTGGACCACGCGCTCTGGAGCAAGCAAGTTCACGAAATCCTTTTGTATGAAATGCGATAGCGTTTGTACAGTAAATCGTGCTTGCCGAACCGGAAACACAAAACATTTCAGTGAACCCAAGCCGAAAGGTGTGTTGGCAAGAAAGCAGTGCCCTGGTGCCGGGCTCGACCAAACTTGTGTAGCAGTTAGCGAAACCTTGCTGCAATTGCATTGACGTGGTCTGAATATCTCTTAACCTTTTTCTCATCGCCCCGTTGTGCTATGTGCGTCCGTGCATTGCTCAGTGGAAAGCAACCTATTTCGTGTCACTTTGTATGTTGAAGTCAGGTAGATATGTCTTGCTCGGGCAGTTCAGAATGGTTGTCGTGTAGCGTAACATGTCAAGGACTTAGCGTGCATCGCTCTGTTTTACGAGATGAAGACTGCAAAGAAAAGTTGACTTGGAGTTGTTAAAACAAAGATACTTCACTTCTTAATTTCGCAGCAAGCAACTGTGCTCTGGCAACATATACGTTTGTTATTTCGAAGTGTTAGTTAGTAGGCTTATAGGTTTATTCTGCCTCAAACCATCAAATAACAGGAATGCAATGAAAACATCAGAACAAAGCACTTGAGGCAGGGTTGAGTTTTATTGGCGCAAAAATTAAACAATTTCATGCAAATTGAAGTTACTTAGCTGGGACACCAAAAAAACTGTTCAACAGGTTGTCTCGTCGGGCACCCCTCGACAGTTTCATAAATTTTTATTATGGTTTAAAGTTAATGGCCGAATTAGTGGAAAAATTAGAAAATTATTTGCATGATAAAAATGTAAGATGAGCAAAACACACATGTGGCGGGAAGAACATAAGAAATCTACAAATGGCTATGAATTACATAATTGAGGCACAAACTGTTGGCAAAATACCTTATCGGTAGTTGTTTCGAGATACTGCATTTTGTCGTGAACTAGTCGCTGTGGGCGGGCGTTTACAAAACATTTCGGTTGTTCAAAGTTGGGCACGTGTGCATTGTTCTGCAACGGTCACAGTGAGCGTTCAGCTCTGTTTTGCTAGTTGTCGGTAACATCAACCACCTGCGATGTTAAGTTTTGTGGAAAAATTTATCTGTGCAACGTTTTTCTCCTATGCTCTGTTCAGAATTTTAACATCACCACTATCCAATCTTTTGAAAACTGTCTTTACAAAAAAACACGCTGAAGGTTTAGCAGTCACCTCTTTTGCATGACTTTGCCTTCGCACACACCCACATCTAACCTTTAGCATGTGTTCGAAGTGACGCTTTTTTCTTTTTTTTTCTAAAGTCATTTGGGTAAACAAAACGCACGATGGTTAAAAAGGTGCGTTAGTTACGACCGGTAAGTTTTCCATCAACTTTTGTTCCAACCAATCCAAATGTGCAAAATGTTCAACGTTGTTCCACCCTCACTCACATGTCCAAGCAGAATCAATTTAACACAAACGAATAATTTCACTGTAAAATCTGTCGAAGGCGTCTTTCACAGTTTTGATTCGTTAATTGCATGTCAGTGGAACTGCTATCTTCAAAAGATTTGCAATAGCGCATGTTGACAACTTAACTAAACCGCTGTGACGCTGTCTCGACTCTTCAAAAACAACTGAACGCAACGTCACAGGTTTGGAGATTGATAAACTTATACGCACTCGCCACGAACGGCCTGTACATCACGATACTCTTTCTATCGCCTTATTCGTCGTAATTTCCAACGTCATCGCATTGTCGACAGCGGTGTTGATGATCAGTGGCAAGCTGATTTGATTGACTTGCCAAACCCGAAAATGTTCAATAACGGTCACACGTTCATGTTGATTGTCGTTGAAAAGTTTTCAAACTTTGAATAGGCTGTGCCGCTGAAGAACAAAACAGGCGAGTCTATTCTCAAAGCCTTTGCAAAAATTATAAACAGAGGCGGCTGAAGACCTTGTTTTGTACATGGACCGTTGTCTCGAGTTCGCCAACAAGCTTTTTCAACGCTACCCTAAGAAGAAACAAATTCACTTTTTAACGGAACAAAACCATCTTCCCTCACCGAGCGAATCATCAGAACACTTGCCTCGGATCTAGTGATACTTCACATGTGACGCTGTCTCGACTCTTCAAAAACAACTGAACGCAACGTCACAGGTTTGGAGATTGATAAAGTTATACGCATTCGCCACGAACGGCCTGTACATCACGATACTCTTTGCATCGCCTTGTTCGTCGTGATTTCCAACGTCATCGCACTGTCGACAGCAGTGTTGATCAGTGGCAAACTGATTTGACTGACTTGCCAAACCCGAAAATGTTTAATAACGGTCACACGTTCATGTTGAAAAGTTTTCAAACTTTGCATGGGCTGGGCCGCTGAAGCACGAAGCAGGCGAGTCTATTCTCAAAACCTTTGCAAAAATTCTAAACAGAGGCGGGTTGAAGACGTTGTTTTTGTCACGCAGTACAACTTCATCGCATGTACGTTGTTGGTTTCACGACATTTGAAAAACATTCCTGATTCTCATTACGATCTGCTCAGCAAGCAACACACAACAACCCGTTATGTTTTGTAAAAACTGCCAATGCTAATAAAAACCGTCATACCTCTGTAACCCCCAAACTTGTAGCATGGTAAGAAGCTTCTGTCAAACGAACTGATGCAAGGCTTCATCTCACTCGGTGGTACAGTATAAGTTTTCGTTGAACTACGAATTCTCTCCACCATCGAAAAAATTTCAGACCGATTTTTGAACTAGTCAAATGCTACATCACAAACCCATGTACCGCGCAATGTAAACCAGGTCAATCATTACGTCACAATGCCCATGTATGGTGCAACACTTACCCGATCAACTGTTATACCACAACACATCAGTATGGTGCAATGCTAACTGGGTCAGATGCTATATCGCAATACCCACGTACAATACAGACTAGGTCAGTTGTTACGTCACAACACCCATGTATGGCGCAATGCTAACCGAATCAACTGTTACATCACAATGCATCGGTATGGTACAATGCTAACTAGGTCACAACACCCGGGCATGATGCAATGACAAAGAAACTCGGTCAATCGATTGTGCAAGAGGTGAAAAACAGGTCTATCTGTGGTTATATAAAGCTCGGTAGCTCATCGAAAAGGCAGAACGGGTTCAATGGAAAGCTTTACGCAAATGGCTCGCCGCATCGCGGAACAAGCTGATGAAATGATGACCTCAATCCTCGACGCACCTCCTTCTTCATCATACTACGAAAGTTTAGAAAAATGTGAGACCATGACAATCCACGTAAATGAACTGATGAAGCATGCCAAAGAAATACGAAGCGAGTTTCACAATATTTTCGACTCTGGTGGTTGCATATCAGCCGGCAGCGGTCGCTTGTGAAAGGCTCGAATAACTTGCAGAAGAGGAGGACAGAGATTGAACCCTGAACAGCTGACAAGAGTTGTTAAAATTTTAATGCAAGACCAACCTCATATCGTCTTTGTACCAAAGCAAGCTCAAAGCACCTACATCACCGTTTTGTTCTGGGCAACATGTGATGATCAGCAACTTTTTTCACGAATGTGCCATGCGTGGGCTGTGCAACAGGAAGTTTTGAACCAAGTGGCGAAGCTGACATTTCAAGTCGAATGTGTCTTTGTCCTGAAGAACTATCTAGTCTACGTTGTTGACAGATCATCTGATTACAAGCTTGTCAACGCAAAACAGCCCTTGCCGAATGAAGACGACCAAGCCCAGTTTGAGAGCGTCTTGGAAACACTGCATTCCTTAAAAACTGTTGAAATGCCTTGTGCCAAGCGCTTGCGTATTGACTAATCGAAAAATAAACGAAACATATTGCAATGTGTCGTGGGGTTTAGGATCTTTTTGACTGTCGTGCCTTTTGCTTATCCAAATGATTTTAGAAAAAACACAAAAGAATCAAGTTACACTTCGAGCGCATTGATGAAGGTTTGAAGTGGGTGTGTGCGAAGGCAAAGTCATGTAAAAGAGTTGACTCCTAATCCTTCGTCGTGGCTTTTTGTGAAAAAGCCAGTTTTCAAAAATTGGATACTGGTGATGTTAAAATTCTGAACAGAGCATAGGAGAAAAAAACGCTCCGCAGATAAATCTTTCCACAAAACTTAACATAGCGGGTGGTTGTTGTTACCGACAACTAGCAAAACAGAGCTGAACGCTCACTGTGATCGTTGCAGAACGATGCACACGTGCCCAACTTTGAACAACCGAAATGTTTTGTAAACGCCCGCCCATCACGCCTAGTTCACGACAAAACGCAGTATCTCGAAAGAGCTGCTGATTGCCGCTTTTGAGATTTTGAAAGAGAAATTCCAGTACGTTTCTGATCAACCCGAACTGAATAGCAAGCAACATCAAGCCGTGAAAGGACGATTCGTCTCTTACCTGCAAGAGCACGTTGTTGTCGGTTTCAACTCGTCTTGTTACGATATTCACTGGAGAAAGCGCACCTGCTGAAATACTTGTTTTTTGTTTGGTTTTGTTAAAACAGGATAAACGGCCTGAGGGGTATGGTACGCAGATGATCAGAATGAGTTAGCAAGTTGTCATCTGTGGATATGTTTTGCTGTGATAGTAGGGTTTGCACGGTCATCAAATCATGTTCACATGAAGCGGACGTGAATATTTGCTTATCGGATTAAAACACGGTTTGCATTTCCACCACGCGGTCAGTTACAGGTTGAAGCAATGGTGTGGCTAGTTTGGATTGAAGTATCGCTCATGTAGCATTTGAACTTTGAAATGTTTTGTACTTTCGTATAAAAGCAACGCCACGAAGCTTTCGTAGTTCGTTTATTTTGAACAAATGAAAAATTCCCGCGGGTTAGTTGTTGTTACTGAAAACTTGCAAAAGGGAAGTGAATGCTTGCTGCTACTGTTATGGCTGGTTTGTGTTTTCACAAAATGATGCACAGTGCGTTGGCGATATGTTTCATAAGTTTTTTATAGATCCTAGTCCTGTGACATTGCATACAGGTTTCGAAAAAGATTGCTTCAACACAGCGAGCAGGTGTCGGAGAGGTGCATTTAGTTATCGATGTGCACAGTAGTCAATGTCATCTGACGCTGAAACATTCCCAGTTTTTTAATAAAATAGTTTAAGATACGACAGTTCAAGATGTTCAAACGACGGTTGCACCCTCTTTCAGTTACGCGAACGTGAAATAGTGACTGGCGAAATTAAGCTGCTGATTAGATGATGCGCCTCTAGCATTTGATTTTTAAACGCTTGCTACTTTCGAATAAATAAATCGTAAGAAAACGAAATGTTGACGATGATATGAAACAAACAGGCGAGTTTTGTGAATCCTCTGTTCCACGGAATCATACGATCGTACAAGTTTTGTTCAAAACATTGAGTACTTCCTGTGAAGTGATTTGCGCTTTAGATTAAAGCAGTCGTAATGAGTAATAAATCGTAAGAAAACGAAATGTTGACAATGACATGAAACAAACAGACAAGTTTTGTGAATACTGTGTTCCGCAGAATCATACGATCGTACAGTTTTGTTCAGATCAGGGTGAGTCGGATGATTGCTTAATGTAACGTGATTCGCGCTATAGGTCAATGCAGTCGTAATGAGTAATTTCTTCTTTGGATTTGTTAAAACAGGTAAAATGTTCGGGGCTGTATGCTACGTAAAAGAACAGAATGGGTTAGCAGGTTGTCGTCTGTGAATATGTTTTGCTTTGATGCTAGCATCCACACGGTCATCAATTGATGTTCAAATGAAGCAAGTGTGAATATTTACTTATCAGATTAAAACCCGAGGTAGTGGGCATGCCTTTTCACAACGCAATCGGTTACAGATTGAAACAATGGTGTGGTTCATTTGTGCAACATCATCATAGGCTATGCGATGGTTGAAATAGTTAGTTGATGAGGGAAGTAACACTACATAAAGGAACAGCAAAACTTACAAAAGACAAAAACATTCGGAGGAAAAGAAAATTTAAACTGCTAATGAGAAATATGTATCTAGCATTCCAACTTTGCAATGGTGGCTACTTTCGTTAAAAGAAGTCGTAACATATGAAATGTTAACGATGACATAAAAAGACAGACAATTTTTGTTAAAATGCTGCACTGCAAAAAGTGATACGGTTATATTAATTTTGTAACAGAGCAGGGTAAGCCTAATTAACGACTAACTGTAAAGTGTTTCGTGCTTTACGTCAAAGCAACCGTAATGAGTAATTTCTTGTTTGTTTTTGTTAAAACAGGGAAACAACGTTCAGGGCTGTATGCTACGTAAGAGAACTGATGAAGTTAGCAGTTTGTCAATGAGTTTTTGTTTTGATACTAACATCCACATGGCCATGGAATGATGTTCAAGTGAAGCGATCTTGGACAGTTGCCTGAATATTTGCTTATCGGATTAAAACGTGGCATGCCCTGGCGCACCTTTGACAATCAGTGATAGGTTAGAGCATGAAGTGGCTAGCTTTGAAAACATCTCAAAGTAACAAGTTAACTAAAATATGAAATTAATAACGAAAATGAAGATATTATCATAAAGTGAAAATATGAATAATATTACCATAATGGAAAAAATATAAAAAATCATAAAAAACTATCATAAGCAGGAAAAAACATTGAAAAATACGAAAAATATCAGACACACGAAAAAACTTCAAAAATATCAAAATTATGAAAATATTGCCATAACATAAAAATATAAAAAATCACAAAAATATTATAAAACATAGGTCGGAAGGTGAGGATGGGGAAAGCCCCTCGACAACGCACACCCCAGGGGAAACTCCAGCTCTACTGGCTGATCTTGATGATCTGGCTGATCTTCAATAATCCGTAAAATCCCTGGCCTGTGTTGCAGTTGACTGCATCGCCTTGAACTACTGAGGCAAGCACAAGAGAAAGATGGCAATTCGGGACATTAACTAACAGGAAAGCAAACAGCAGCAATAGATATCCACCACTGATTTCATTCTTTGCTGTTTGCTTCCACTAGTCAGTAGTCACCACTTTCAACTATCTCAATTGCAACCATAGTAACAGTAGATCACCCAGTGACTTCACTCTATTACTACTAGGTTGCACTATCATTATATAGGGATAAGTGAACTACGATAATCCGCTTGTGGTGACTATCACAGTGACTTGTAACTTATGGGCACTATCTAGTGGTGACCATTTATTTACATGTGGCGCCATCTACTTGCCGCCACACATCACTGCCCTTGTTATTACACGTGGGGTTACTCAAGGTCAGTCCCAGTGCTTCTAAGAGAATCCACGCCTACGTTTCAACCAATGGGTAGTCTGGGTGTGCACATAACCACGTACGATTCCGCGCTGTCTCAGACTACCGCTAGTTTCTCAGAGCTTCAGTCATAGTGGCATTGCTACAGTGATGAACGCAGGAGCCTGACTCTGATGCAATTTGTTGGGGTACTGAACACGCAAAGTTGAGGAAATCACTGTTTGCCACAAAAGCAATGCAGTCGTGCTTGGAAAAGCTTTGTGTCGCAGGACGCCGGTTAACGTAAGTTTTTCGTTTTCTTAAAGCAGGGGTGGGGAACCTATTTACTATATCACGGGCCACATGCATCATGGTGGATTATCGCTGGCGGTCCGCAATAGCAATTGATTTAATCCAAAAATTCAACCTTTATCTAACTATGAAGGATAAAGGTTTTCTTGACGTACTATCTAAGTAACTGCTTGTCATGGGGAGCTTCGTTTTGACCCGATTTTGTACTCTAAACTTGGGTAACGCAAATTCTGATGAGGGCCATGGCATATCAATTTTGCTTGTTTGCACCACATATATACGGGTGTTATTCTTAGTGCACATCCCGTTCCTTGTGAATCGCACATTCAACGCAATGCCAACCAAGAGGTTGTAACAGTCCAAGCGTAGTACGTTCTAATGCATATTTTTCATTAGTTAGTGTCACATTATGAGCGGACGACGAATAAGTTTTCAAAAATAAAGGTCTGCTGGCAAACCTATAACAAAGAATAAAAATTCACAGCAATATGTCATACTAAATGCAAAATTGACTTGTACACTAGTCTTCTAAGTCCTGGATATTTGTCTTCTGGAACCTGTTGCCAGAACTCAATTGCGGAGTAGCAATGACTGAAATTTTTAGAGCCAGAATTTCATGCATTTTGGTCAGTTTCATTTCTACAGCGGACAAGTCAAACGGATGACCAACTAGACAGCCATCACTGACTGTATTAATGTTGAATAGATTTACAAAAAATTCAAAGTATTGCTTTTATTCTTCTAATTGATCAAATCTGGCTTGGAGCTTCTATAGTCTTGGAATGTATTTTTTATTTTTGCACTTTGTGGTCTGCAGTTGCCTTTTCATGAAAAACTTTCCTTGCTATTCTGACTTCGGAAATGACAATGTTTTTGATAATATGAATCTTTGAAAAATTTAAATTTTGTCCAGGAAACTTAAGTAGCTTAACTTGAGCTTTAGGTTCACTGTCTTCACTCCAATCATGTAGACTTTCTGATATAAACTAACCTTATGAACTCATGTAAAAACATTGATAAATAAAACAATATTAAATATGAGGCAACAAATTGCTATCAATTTGAGATATTGCCAGGTTTTTTTAGGTGCTTTAGGGACCCGAGTCGGGTCCCTAGAATTGAAAATCGGGTCCCTAGAATCAGAAAATTACCATCCGGTCCCTAGAATGAGAGAAAATCAGGTCCCTAGAATCAGAAAAATCGGGTCCCTAGAATCAGAAAAATTGAGTCCCTACAAGTCCATACCAGGTACCTAACATTTTCCTTAAAGAAAACCCTGGATATTGCTATTGATATTCAGCTAGAACAGCCACACAAAACATGTTGGCAAGCCGCAGTTTGCCTACCATTGACCTTGTCTGTTGTCATAATGAGATTGATTCTGACTGTGACTAATAAGCTCCTTTTTGAAAATGTAGCGGAACATTTTAGTTAACAAATAATGACCTTGACCACTGTAATACAATATGCACTTCAAAGAAAATACATCTATTATTAGACTGCATATGCATGAGCTATTTTACGCATAAGCTATGCCACATTAGGCCTACCTCATGTTGAATAGAAATTAACATGCTGATGGTCATGCTTGATTGCTGCTTGAGTGTAAGATATAACTATTTTATGCTAATTCAAATTATCAGTTGTTTATTAGGAACTAGCCTAAGCCTATGCAAACATTTGAACTGTCCTGTTTCGTAGGTTCTTGCTGCATAGCTTGCAGGTGTTGCAACCTCTCCGGTTGCGTTGCGTTGAATGTGTGATTCACCATAAACGGCATGTGCGTGAAGAGCAACAATATATATTCGTGGTGTGAAGAAGCAATAATAAAGTGATTGTGGCGCATGAACTCTATTGTTGCTTGCTGCCACAGTGCAAAGCTTTGCGCACATGCCGCTCGGGCTTTTCCGATCGCAACACAGGTAAGTAAAAAGATTTATTGACCCTTTGCATCACTGACTGTGGATGCAGACCACCTATGTCATGACAGTAACATGATTCAATAATTGCTTATCTAATACATTTTATAATCCTGCTACTTAATTAGGATGAGATTATGATTGTATTTGATAATATAAGCAATAAGCACTGGTATAAGCCCAAGTTCAAAAAGATGTAGCAGAGTTAACAATTTTTAAAAATACATTATCTGGCTATCCTTAGAGATCTATTGTGCATACAACATATTCACAATGCAACAAACAAATTTTTGCATTGACTATGAGAACACATTTACGGTAATTTGGGGTGCCGAATCCGAGCTCAGACTTCCTTTATCACATTTTGTGCAATCAATGTGTTCTATATTACATACGCATTGCTCTTTTCATTTGTGAATTTACCTCACTTTGTTCTATGTTTGCTTGTTTGTTTTTTTAACTGTGCTTTTTTGATTACTACCTGCCTTTTCAAAAAGTGGTAAAAGGGGTTGGTTGACCAGATGACCAACATGGTCTTTCACCAATCTTATGTGGCACAGCGACACTCTTGCTTAAATTGATCAGTTATTATGCCATTGTGTTTTCATTTATTCTAATATTCACTGACAATTGGTTTCCTTATTGCGTGATGGCTCTTTGTATTGCTTCTGCTTGTGAGCTGAGTCATGTGAAACAGTAAACCAATCAATCAATATCAATGGATCAATACTTTTATCAAAAGAGTATACTTGGTTTGTTATGGAGTACCACTAGGTGATCAGGACAAAAATTGGGCTCCTCACCAAGTTTGCACAACTTGTGTTGAAACACTATGATCATGGTCTAAAGCAGGGATGGGCAAACAATTTCTATGGAGAGCCACATTGAAAACTTCATTGTTACTGGGGGCCACATGTATTACACAATAGTCACTTCTGGTTAAGCAAAATGTTGTTTCAAATAAGACATGTGGAATAAAATCTCAAGAATTCCAAAATAATCGATAAAATTAATTTAATATAGACTCAAAACATGTACTATGTATGTGTGGCTGCCTTGCAGGCCGAACAAAATGCCCTCATGGGCTGCAGTTTTCCCACCCTTGGTCTAAAAGAAAAAATGGTAAGCTCAAACTTAGTGTGCAAAAGGATTGTAGGGAATCAAAACACTATGTCACAGATGATTGTTATTTTTGCCTTGTAAATTTCATAGGATTCAAAAAGAAAAACAAACAACACTTGTTGTACCCCAGCAAATGCAATGGTTTATCAGCTGTACAACCTATTTCCTGTAGTGATAAAATACCTGCACCCATTTTCACCAAACGCCCAGACATTGGCAATCACAGGTTTAAATATTCAAGGTTTTCATCCATTTCCAATGATGAAGAAGACGATATAATGCATGGCAAACAGGATGCTTATTGAGCTTTGCTGTATAGCCAATCCAATGCCAAAGCAATCTGCTTCAACTGCTATCTTCAAGCAAAATCTCTTCTAACTGTTTCCATGCTAACTTCTGACCTGTTTTTATGCTACTGGGATAATAGAATGAACAACAAGTATTGGATAAAAAAAGAATGGCCAACAAGAGATACAATGAAACCTGGAGAAAAGAATATCATAAACAACCCCCTAATTGATCGCAATACCAGGGTTACATATCAAACTTGGATTAATGAAGCAGTTTGTCAAAGCCTCTGATTGTTCTGAAGACTGTTTTTGCTACATATGCTCAACCTTTCCTGGTCTTAGGTATGATAAGAAAAAAACAGGGATATTTGATGGACCTCAAATCTAAACATTGTTCATGACTGCAATAACTGCTATTGACGCTCAAGCTTGGAATATGCTTGCTAATGTTGTTTGTAACTTCCTTAGCAATAAGAAAGCTGACAATTACAGAGCTATGGTAGAGGAGCTTCTCAGTAGTAGTAGTAGTTCATTGGCAAAAAGGGAGTTAGTATTTGCAAAATAAACAATCTGCTAAGGCACCGAAAAAACAGAATGGTTATCATGTCAGTTGTCCAAGGAAAAGCTAGCAATTAAACACATTTCAGTTAATGAAAAAGCCATGTGAAAAAGATAACAAGCAATGCAATCCAAGAGGGGTGTTTGCAGGATGTCCCACACATTTTCAGAGGGAGTGCCGTGTCACAACTGGTTTCAATCGTTAGAGTGCATCAGTTCTACAAGGAACCAGCACCGGATTTAAGGAGGGCCCAGGGCCCTCCACCAACGATGACCCCCCACGATGTTCATGTGTTTAGCCATATATGTGACGTGTGTGTGCCACTTAATCATTTTTAGCGAGAAAAGTTTGTTTGTAGATGCTATTAAGTATCAGTCAGCCAAACACCACTATATCTCTTGAAAAATATTTGATATTGTGATGAAACAACTATTACACTTATTGGTTTCCTGAATGTCAGTCAGGTATCTGAATCTAGTAAGTGCAAGGCCAAGCCATGTAGAACACATTAGTTTACATCTCTACTCATTACTGGAAGATTTTGTATCTGCTTTACTCAGATTTGCACAGGTTGCATTTGAGTAGCATTGCTGGTATGGCTACCACACGCCCTCTTTTTAAAGTACATGTCCACTTTTTTCATGAGAAATGAAGTATTCTCTGAGGGCATTCGAAAAAGTCTTCTATTTTGCATTCTTATTTTACATAGCTATAATCATTGGTGTAACTAGAGCTTTGAGTCAGGGTGGAAAACTTAGCTGAAAGGGGCCCACTGACCACTGTACATGCCCCACCATCCAACACTCGGAAAAAAAACTTGAGAAACGGTAGTGAATCTGGATATGAATAGCTATGCTAAAACCCTAAATCACCAGAAAATATTTCGAAAAACGCAAAAAATAATAACCTACTAAAAACCAAACGAATACTAAAACTGAAATATCACTTAAGGTGGCAGTCCATTTTTCACATTTAGATTGCCAGGAGAGGCATTTCGTCCCTCTGCCTTCCATCAGTTACGTCACTGGCTATGTGGTTTCTGCATACAGTAAGTCGTCCCTACCCTATTGTAACGAGATATGAGCTGGTGGTGTAGCTTAGTTTGTGGGAGGGCCTGCAAGTTGTATAATTAATCTATGTTTTGGTTAAGTTAATTCTCGGCTGGAAAGGCGGGAATACTTCAACATTAATTGTTACAAAACAGTGGTAAATCTTTTTTCTGTATCTCAATGACCTTGGCATTAGAGTGAGGACTGCTGACGCCATTATACTGTACTAGTTTTGCTAATAAACCATGATATGGTGATCAGTGTATTGTACATAGCTTAGTGTAGTAGCTTCTAGTAATTATAGCAAATCCAGGGGTGCAAAAATGCAGTCGCGCACTCTCACCGCACGATCAAAAACTAAATTATTTTGAAGTTGAGTGAATTACGTGTGGTTGCATTTGCACAGTTCGCAAAGAAGAGTGAAAAGACTGGTGTGACTTTGTGGGTACTGAGTGCCAAAAACTTATTTTTTTAGCGTAACCAGGTGGCTATGACTTCATTCTTGCTTGCCAAGGATGCTTCAATTATACCCAGCTTCAAACTCATACATCTTGTCCATCAACAAGCCCACTGTTGTTCTGAAACGTTTTTTTGGAATTTCTTTGAGCGAATTCTGTTCACATTAAGACATTTGCAATCATTTGTGTGGTTGCTTTTATTGAGGAAGTTCAAAATATTGAGAAGTCAAAAGCATCAGTTGTTAACAGTGTTTTGCCACTGTGAAGGCAAAGATTCAAGAGAGCCAATCAGATGTACATATAAAGACAAGTTAAATCAGCACTAAGAAAATTCAGCGAAGGCAAAGATCATGACTGTGATTTATTCATGTCAGATGTATCTGTATTGTACAAGTCTTGTGTTTCACCTCTGGCTAATGGACCACTTTATTTGCTGAATTTAAATGCTTTGACTAGATTCCTCTGTTTGCAAACAACTAATTAGGAAATGGATGAAACGTTTAAGTAGTATCTGCTTGACAGAAATGTTTGTATTGATGAAGCTGAAGTAAACTGCTTGACCAATACCAAAACTTGTTTGAGTTTGTGCAAAAAGAGCATCAATCAAATGCAATTTATTGTAAAATGATGGAACATGATACAGTAGATGGACAAAGTATTTTGCAACTTGCAATACCACGAAACGCTTCAAGAACTGATAAAGATTGCACAGTTTTACTTCAACGTTATGATTCTTTATGCTAATATGGAACGATTTTTTTCTTTGATGCAGCCACAAACAGAAAAAGAAATCTTTCTGGTTGAACCAGTTTCTAGTCTATTAAAGCTGGTGTGCAATTTAAAAAATCTTTCATGCAAGCAGTTTCATAAAATTGTAAAAGGCGATTCTACATTTTTAGGAAATTTAAGAAATCTGCAAAATATTAATGGGCTAAATAGGTTAAGTAAATAAGGATTTTGTTTTGTCTGTTTTGAATGAAACATCGTCTGCACTGGATGTTTTACTTCAATGCTTATCAATAGGCCTATGTGTTATTTGACTTGTTTAGTGTAGATAATACACTCTTGTAAATTGTCCTCCCTTTTTGCGCTGAGAATATGGCAGCCCTATTGAGCTTAAACATGGACAATAAATGAACATGGACAGAAAAAGGGGATCGTCCCCTTTACAAGTGTAGAGCTTATCCAAGTGGTTCTAAAAAACGTTAACAAGCAAAAGACTCAAAAATGAGAGAGGAAGAAGTTGCCGCTAAGTCAAAAAACATTCAAGCCACTATTTTACAGTGGCAGTGAAGTCCAGCGGAGACATTTCTGTGAAACCTGTGAGAAGAGAGAAAATCAAAGAACATGTTGTTATAGACTTAGATGTATGAATAGACCTAGTTTAACTAGTGGTGCAGCAGCAGAAGAAGAACGTCAAGAACTATCATCAAAAAACACGAAAGATGAGTTGTCTGACGCTATCACTGGAGGCAGAGATATTGGTCTCTGGTCATCCAATATACTAGAAAAAATGCAGGAATATTGGTTGAAAAACGAAAACTCTATTTTTAAACCATGATGTTCCACAACTCAGAAAAGACAGAAACTAATCACCACAAATCTTATTCGGTGCCAGAACCACAACGCCGAAGTAGTTGAAAGAAGCTGGCTTTGTTTTTCTCCTTCACAACATGTGTTTATTGTTTCACATGTAGACTGATGTGTGAGGATACGACTAAATGTTGCGCATTTCCCTATTAGAAAAGGAACCTGCGACTGGAAGCATGGTGAGGAGCCACAAGTAATCAATGGAACATAAAGATGCCACGATTACGTTTAGTCACAGATGTAATTAATTACTGTGAAGAATTGATACAGAGCTAGCTAATCAGGTCGATCATTGCCAACAATATTGGAAATCGCTTCTGCAACGTTTGGTTTCTGTTGTAAAATTTATTGCTGAGTGAGGACTGACATTTAGAGATGATGAAAACGTTGGATCGCCCTGAAACTTTTTTCAAGAAAAATTTCAAAAAAGGAAATACGATGCTTCTGGTGACCAGTTTTGCAACAGTTTCACAAATCGCTAATCATTGTCAATTATCATGTTGCATCGTAAAGTTCTGTTAAACTTGGGTTAACAAATGTGACGTCTCAAGATTACGTCATAAATATTAATGATCCATGGAAATACTAGTGACATCATCGGCCATCCCCTACCTGAAGATTCTATATCCAATCCGCACATGGGGCCTCCCACCATGCCTGGGCCCCGGGCTCCCCACCATCTAAATCTGGCGCTGCAAGGAACTGAGCTAGACGAAAAAAGTGCAAACCCAGCCAAAATGAAACTGGGTTACCGTAACCCTATCGCATCCATGCAGACATAAGCTCTAAGTCAGTTTGTCTAAGGCAGGGGTTCCCAACCTGAGGTACATGTATCCCTAGGGGTACATTTGCCTATCCGAAGGGGTACATTTAAGGTTATTAATAGAAGAGCAAAATATATTTGCATATGATTTGTTTCCAAATATTTACGCATATATTAATGAATATTCTTTTCAAAAATCATTATATGCTTATTGTTAAATATATCAATGAATAATCATGACAAAATGTATTGTCATAGGATATCTTAGGGGTACATGTACATCTGTCAAAATGCTGAAGGGGTGCATACTTACCTGCTGAAATGCTGAAGGGGTGCATGCTCATCTGTCAGAATGCTGAAAGGGTACATGGTAAGAGAAAGGTTGGGAACCCCTGGTCTAAGGCAAGTTGAATGCCAGCAACAAAGCTGGATGGATATCCAGAGCAAAATTTTAGGGGGTCATTTTGACACCCAAAAACGGCTTAAAAAACACTGATCCAGACGATCATCTAAATGATTGCTGGGAATGGTACTGCCACTGATTCTCAGTGGGCAAGAACTAGGAGTAGGATGATCATTAGGTGCACTATCTTCACAGTCACCTTGGTGAGTTGCCTTATAACCTTGGCAATGTACTTGAGGAGCATGGCAAGCATTTCCATCAGGGTATTAAAGTGATGGAAGGGCACTACTAATATCTGTGGAACTGCTTACTGGTCTTAAGCATAATGCTCCAGATTGTATTGTTATATATGTTTCACTTACTTGATGTTTGTGTTTTGTAATCAATATTGCTCTAAAAGGGTGCAGTCATGAAAGTAGTTTTGGAAATGTATTGTTAGTGGATTAGCTGCTTCTGATTGCTAACATTATTCCATATATGGGTGCTTAAATACAATGCAAATTTTGTAACTTTTGGCAAAACATTTTGTTTCAAATTTGGTTTTCGTATCTAAAAAGTGTGATGTGATTAGCAAAAAATAACACCATATTGGGGTTCAGCACCGTCTAATTACTCAAAATCCTTCAAAAAACTCCATGCGAGGAAAATGGTGTTAACTAGTGTTGCTTATGGAGATGGTGTCAGATCATCCATAATTTTTTAAACAGTACTGACGAATTGTTTTCTGTTTGTATCACTTTATGTACCACAGTTCAACAACCATGTCATTGTTATGTCATAACTTCAGCTTTCTAGGGGTCATTTGATTCTTGATTTTGCCAAAGAAAAAATGTAAGCTTGCCCAGAAGCTAATTTTTTACTGTTATTGTAAGGCAGTGTTTTACAACCTTTTTATTGCAGCGTAACCTTCCGCAAATGTTTGCGTTGCTCATGAAGCCCTATACAACTGTGAAACAGTAGTAATGTTACAACCGCATAGAACTGAGGTTAAGAATTCCGGTCTGTTTCCGCAGAACCCCTGGCAGCCACAGGGTTGCGCGGAACCCTGGGCGAAAAACTGTTGTAAGGAGTAAATGTGAGACAAATATATTAACGTGTCAAAAACATTTTCTTGTTGATTGTTCTGTGCCAATGCCAGGCCTTTAAAAGCTTTAGATTGATCCACTTTCAAAATAGCATTAAACCTAAAAGATCAAAAAATTTTAAGTTTCAACTTAACAGTTTAGCAGAAAAAGCATTTTGAACGTAAAGCTAGTGCAAATGATTTTTTTGTGTTCATCTGAAACTAGTATATTTGTGTTGTGCTACAATGTAAACAGTATCTTGACACAATTGTTGGTTGTCTCCATAATCGTGATTGTTTTTGTGAAGATACCCACACTTTTCAAGGTTGTTTTCTTTGATTAGATTGACCATTAATTTTGTTTTTAAAGACAAGTGTATTTTTGCAGTTTCTGTTATTTGTTTTCACAAATCTGGTGTGGTTTGTTTTAAGTGTTAGTCCTTTTCTGAGTTTTGTTAATCACAGCCCTAGAATCTTTCAATATCTATTTATAAAAAATCGGTTAAAATTAGTATTTAACCAATAAACTTCTGATTTTTGAAAAGTCCAAACAGTTTGTGCGTAACATTTGCTGCTTCACTGAGATCATTGTCAAGAGGTATATTGGAGCCAAAACTGATGATATGTTAACATAGAGGTTACTGCTGTTAAGCTATTCTTGGGTTAGGCTTACTCCTTGACCCTGCATAGCCTACAATAGTTTGTAGAGATGGTAAAATAAGTTGCAATGAATGTGCATATGAGTGCTTCCATCATATGTCAAAGCACAAGATGACATACCATTTCAAAGTACATGGAGAGGCAGAAAATTTGTATGCCATGTGCAAGGATATTACACCCAAAACTTGCTGACTATTAACCAAAGAAGTCATTGAATTAGTTAATACTGAACATAATCACCAGCAATGATGGCGTTTGTTGATATATTATCTCCTTAGTTTGGTTGATAGATTACCTTTCCAGCATGTTGGCCATTGTTGATATTTTACATCCTCAGTTTAATAAATCCAGCATATTATTTTCGTGTGTAAACGTATTTTTTTGTAAATATCCTCCTGGCTTACTTTCAGATTGCAGTTGGTTCGATATGCCTCTGTGCAAAACGAACCTGTATACTCATTTGAACCAGCATCAAATGAAACGCAAAAGGTTCAAACTGCACTGAAGCATGTTCAAGAAAACACTGAGGAAATTCCTATTGTCATCGGCGGCCGAGAAATATGGACTGAAGATATTCACTATCAAGTTTCTGTATGTTCTTATTCAAAACATCATAAAATTTTAGCTCAATAATATTTTATGACATTTTTTTCTTTTTCAGCCATATCGTCATCAGCAACGAATCGCAAAGTTTTGCTATGCTTCAGACAAACTTATTAACGATGCTATTGAAAACAGCTTATCGGTTAGACGAGAATGGGAATCCAAACCGATTTCTGACAGAGTTCAGATTTTTTTGAAAGCTGCGGATGCTTTAAGTACTGAAAAGCGTTCCCTCATTCTGGCAGCTACCATGGCCGGTCAGGTAAACGACTTGCGCAGGTGGAAAGTGCCGCTGGTAAATGACGCATGCTCCTGCGCAATCAGCTTATTTATTTTCTACAGGCAAAAAGCATAGTGCAGGCAGAAATAGATGCTGCTCCAGAACTCATTGATTTTTTTCGCTTCAATGCCTATTACGCTTTGGAGCTTCAAAACCAACAGCCAATCAACCCAGACTCGGATATTGTGAACACTGTTGAGTACAGGGGTCTCGAAGTAAGTTATTTTGTTAGGCATTCTGATGTTTGTTACTATTTTAACTAGGCGCGAATAAAAACTATGGAGTTTCAAAAAATGTCTAAGTGGTAAATTTATGTGTTGGAATTATACCCCATAAATCCTTTGTAACTGGCTACTGAGAAGTGGTAAGACAAAGCCAATAATTCCACGTTTAAAGTTTTTTCTTCGTTTCAACTTCTAGAACTATGCTTTGGAAACATGTTTTTTGCTTCTGTTACTTTACCTGTAGTTCTGTTCATACGCGGATCGGAATGTCAAAAAAGCTTTTGCAACTTTGTGGGTTTGTTATGGATTTCAAATCAAAGAAAAGATCAGGTGTAGGTTGGTACGGGTACATGAAGATTCTTACTAACCAGTGCCGACTCCCGGAAGTTTGCATGCTAACATCTGGCCCAAACCACATTAAAATTTAGCTAGAGCAAAATTTATAACGTTTTTGATGTTTCGTATGTGTAAAACATACGAACTTTGGCTTACTGTCCTCAACGGTGGATTTTCGTTCTTGGAAGGTCAGGGCAAGGTGAGATAAGGAGTCCGTCAAACTTGATATCGTGTGTGCAGCAAAATGTATTGATGCAGTAGTGCGAGATTTTGTATATGCCAAAACTCAATCGCGGGTGAATATGCAAAGACGTATGTTATCAAGTGATTGTCATGTGACTACAAATTAAAAGGGCGTTCCAAGCAAAAATTGATCCGATTTGATTGTTTGTGTGGGATTGTTAATTTTGTTCCCTCTCGCCGTCATTGAAGTTTATGGCAGTAAGATTTTAAGTGTTAGAATACGTTACAATAAAACCGGCTGTTCGAGAGACGCATAGCACAGCAGTAAAGTTAGACCTTGAATTCTGGTACTGAAGTCTTAGTGTCATAGGTTTAACTCAAACCAGTGGTTTCTAAAAAATGTCAGAATTCTGCAAAACAAAATGCGATGTTATGGTATTACCGGAGTTTTTATTTTAAGGAAAATGTTAGGTAGCCGATATGGATCTGTAGGGACCCGATTTCTCTGATTCTAGGGACCCGATGTTCTCTGATTTTAGGGACCCGATGATAATTTTCTGTGATTCTAGGGACCCGAATCGGGTCCCTAAAAACGCCTTAAAAACCCTGATATTACAGTATTCGCAAGTGCCCAAAAAGACGACCCTATTTCTGACCAATGCGCGGTACCTCATGGGAGTACTGTAGATGTAGGCAAATACTTAGGGGGCTTGGAAAGATGAACGAGAGCGTTTATAAATCCAATGTTATGTGAGAAACAAACTGCTGATTAGGGGCAGCCCGACGAGTTTTATAGTGAATTGATTTTGTTTCGTCATCGGCATTCATTAAAGCTTGGAATGCGCTTTTCACACAATTTATAAAAATATTGAATAACGAAAATGCACGAAGATGTCTTATGCACTTTTTATGGAATGGAACACGAGTTCGAAACGATCCAAGAGCAACCTGGTGTTTGACAGTAATTTAAAGTGCTCCAGCCATAGACAATCAGATCAAAAATTTTAGAGCAGTTACCAGTATCAACATGTACGGTGGTGTAGGAGCAGGGGGTTCAAGCGCACCTTGCACCCCCAATAGTTTTGATTTGTCAAAGATTTGGGCAAAATCTCAAAAAATGTGATTAAAGAAGCTTCGACATTTTTTAACAATATAAGAGTTTGTTGCGTCATAGAAAATACATTAAATATATATATAAAATCAACAAACTGTTTGGAAGGTTGTGAATTACAAGACGTTTGTTCCATAGAACCACGGCATTTAAGGATTACAGTGTTTCTATGTAAATCACTTGTTTGCAAATGTTGTAGATTGTACGACATATCTTTGTTGTGTTACCATGAGGTGTCGAAATGCGCTGAAAATACTTGTTCAGTAGTTTTATGATTTGCGGCTTTTTCAACAGTCATTTTCATCCTGCTTTTGAACGGAGTTTCCGGTTTCAACGCTTAATTCAGATCATGACTGCTTTTCTTACAGGGATTTGTCGCAGCTATTTCGCCGTTCAACTTCACAGCTATTGGAGGAAACCTTGCCGGTACTCCAGCAATGATGGTGCGTTGCACGCATAAGACTCCATGAACCTGAAGAGCGATCTTGTTTCGGAACCCTGTAATTAGAATGCTTCAAAGTCTCACCAACATAAAAAATCAATTTTTTCTTTTCAGGGAAATGTTGTCTTGTGGAAGCCCAGCGATACGGCCATGCTCGCCAGCTGGGTTGTTTACCAGACGCTCTGCGAATCGGGCTTGCCTCCTGGTGTGATACAGTTTTTACCTGCGTGTGGCCCAACGTTTGGCGATACCGTTACTGCGTCTGAGCATCTGGCTGGAATAAATTTCACTGGAAGCGTGCCGTGCGTATAATAGTCGTAATAGCTGTAGAACACGTTGTTCAGCTTAACCAGCTTACGCTGCCCAATCTATTTTAGAACATTCACTCGACTGTGGCAACAAGTAGGACAGAACTTAAACAAATACCGCACTTTTCCGCGGCTTGCCGGTGAATGCGGTGGTAAAAATTATCATTTTGTTCATCCCACGGCTGATGTCGACAGGTAAGCTGTGTTTATCTACGTTCGGTTCGAAAGGCGAAGGTGCTACGTTTATACGCTTCTCGTATTGAGCAGGATTTTCTACAGATCAAGCTAAAGTTAGAAACGTTGTAGAAAAAATGTTTTTTTCGAATTTCTCTCTGAATGAGTGAGTGCTGAGATCAAATTCAGTCTGTGATATTTTTTACTACAAAATACATTCTTGACTCTCTTGTGCGGATAATTTGGACTTAGCCGCTACGAAGCCTAGAAAAATTTCAGCCATTGCCACTTTGCGGAAGTCATGGCGACATTCTGATACCTAGCAAGTGATACTGGTACTTGTATTGTTGTGTTGTTCTATGGAACAAACGTCTTGTAATTCACAACCTTCCAAAAATGCCATTTAGTTTCTACAGAAACAATGAGGCGTTTCGGTATAAATCAGGGGTCCGCAAATACTTTTTGGAACCACCCTAAAAAATAGTTCTAAATTCTCGCGACCCAAACATTTCGTGAGCATACAATTTTGTGAAAAATACTTCACAATTAAATATCAATTTTAAGACCACTGTGTCAGTAGGAATTTTCTTGCAAAAAATTGTTGAAACTTACCACATAAAAAACTTACCACATTTCATTTATTCTGTCTAATGAGAATGGCAAACTTAAGATGTAAATTTAAATTATTTCGCGACCCTGAGTGGAAGACGACCCACTGTTTGTGGAACCCTGGTATAAATCACTATCTTTGCTTGTTTTATTAAAATCGCCCTAAGGCTGATTTTTTTCGATGCCAATTTCGTCAATAGGGGCAAAACGTAACCTTTTTTATTTGCCCGTCATCACTTTCACGTAAGACGCTGGCTGTAAGGTCAATAAATTTGCTTCTTCGTTTTGTTGACTCTAAGTACATAACTGTTTTTTTTTGCACTTAGCATACATACATTCTATCACGTATAACAGAAAAAATGTCGTGTTACTGGCGCAAAAAGCGCTATTGTGTTTTGAAGTAGCACATTTTTAAGAGCTAACAAAACCGCTTTTTTATTTGCCACTTTAAAACTACGCTTCATTTCACTGCAGTTAAACAAATCTAGTCAGTACATGACGAAAAATATAATCGTGGAACATTTGGTGAACTTCCTGTCTGTTTTGCGTGTATTGTGAAAAGCACAGGCATATTAGACATCCAATCCAAATCTTGATTCGTAGTTTGAAAGGAATCCCAGGAAAAATTTATAAGAGGTTTTTGTGAAGCATGAAATTTCATTAAAATTTTCGCAAGGTTCAAGAAAACACAAAAAAGCTTACCTATGAAGAAACATCTTTGCAAAATTGTTCTGAAGGTTTTCGTAAGGCTTAGGTTTCCGTCGTCAGCTTGGATTGGTATTAATATGATGAATGAAGTTGCCTCATTGGCAGGTTTTAACTTTTTCCTTTCAAATGCCTTTGCAATGAGATTATGACCCACGTGTTACGCAGCGTTGTCAATGGAACGATTCGATCGGCATTCGAGTTCGGCGGCCAAAAGTGCTCAGCTTGTTCTCGTGCGTACATTCCCAAGTCGTTGTGGCCAAAGATCAGAGACGGATTTCTGGAAAACCACAAACGGATCAAGCTGGGAGACGTGAGGAATCCTTGATAGCGATGGAGAGCGCGTGAAACCCATATTATTGTGATTGCTCGGTGGGCTAGTTAGGATGCTGCGCAACAGTTGGTAGGATCGTGGTTTCCTTAAGTCTTCGGCAAACTTTTCGAGTCTAGTTCGCTCAAAATGACCGTGAAAGTTCTTCAGGCCAATATAGCTTCGAGCTATCAGTTTGGTTGGAATGCGCTGTGCGTGTGCAATAAAGTTTTTTTGTTCGTTTGGCAGGTGGACGACTTCTCGATTTTTTTTTCGGCGGTTATTGACAAAGCTTCGTTCGACCGAAACAAGTCGTACTTGGATTACGCTAATCAGTCTGCTGAGGTTGAGGTACTTGCAGGCGGAAATTGTGATGATTCCGTTGGCTATTTTGTCGAACCTACGGTGGTCCAGTGCAACAACCCGAAGGATAAACTAATGCAGGAGGTACGCTGCTCATGCAGGGTCGCTGAATAGAGCATGAGTGTCTCATATTCAATGTTTTGGCTTCTGTTCTCCTGCATTCTCCACGCTTTTGTGTCCGAGGGCCACATCAGCTATGACACAACACTTCGAGGGCCGGACATCTTACGTTTCGGGATTTGTTACATTTTACCAAATCAACAAGTTCTTCTCAAATATAATATTTTTCGCTGTTGACAAAATGTCTTTCAGCTGGATGAAATGGCTTCGTGGGCCGTAATTTGGAGACCCTTGGTTTAGACAAATGGCTTGTTGGGATTAGTTTACTGCAATCAAGCAACAATTGTCGCGTTTTGTAACGTTTTCATCGTGAAAACCCCAGACTGGAATAATGTTATGAATGATAAGATATCTGGTCATGTAGCCTTGCTTTCTAGTTCAGGCTTACCGTGGTTATCGTCAACGTATCGATCAGAAAAGCATTCAAATTTTGCGCAGCCGTATACACTTTACTTCGCCAATCACCATTCAGTCGCCGCTGATTTTTGCACGTTGCTTACGAACGAAACCGCAAGTTTTTATGTCGAAACTTTCGGCAGATGATGTGTTGGTGAACATAATGGGTCAACAAACGAAACTGGCATCTCGCACTTTTTTCTTGTACTTGAAAGTTTTTAGGTCGCATATTATATACGCTCTGCTTTTGTAAACGTAAATGTCACTTATTTTTAAGTAGGCAAGCAATATTATGCGTTCAACTTTAGTTGAATGTAGGAAATCTTTGTTCAAAACTGACTGCAAAACAGACAAGACAGAATGCATACAACGTACATCTTCGTTTCTACTTCATGCAGTTTTGACGACCAATGCAAGTACAGTAGGTGTTCGAATGCGCAAAATCACGCAGACCGGTTTTTGTTCAACAGCATCCGTCTATCAACCTTGATATACTTCACTGCTGTGCTGGTGATAGCCCTTGAAACCAAACCATGACTTAAAGAACAACATTATTTAGAAGGAACATGCCTGAAGTGGTCGTTTGTTTCAGCAGGTTAAGTTAGTTAGGACTAGGGCAACCAAAAGTCAATAAAGTCAAAATTTTTCTGCCATTTTGAAAGTTCATGGAACGTCCACAAACCAAATTTCGTGCTCATACCATGAGGGAATCCCAAGTTTTTAGGTCAAAAAAAGTCAAAATTTATCATTATGTCAAAATTTATCGTTAGGTCAAAATCTTCTTGCAGCAGAGTTTTTTTCATCGATACTTCATTGAAACTGCAACAACAGATATTGATATGCTTTTGCAACTTTAGTTGCAATTCTGTAATAATAGTGGGTTGTTGCGACTTCTGGCGTAATAATGCTGTTTTGCCCACTACGGGATGATTGATTAAAATGTAGGATAGGCATGGCAAGGCAAGAAACGTGGTCTTCAAGGGCGTACGCAAGGGGGGTTGGGGTTAAAACCCCCCTTGAGCTTTCTATTTTACGAAAACTTCATTACCTCCGCAAAGGAGATTAACTGTTTTCGCACACTTTTTGCTTGTTAATTTGTCGACTTATTGCAAATACCATAGAATAAATTTGCATGCAAATTTCAAGGAACATTGTAAATGGGCCAAAAAGTAATAATTAGGTTTTGGCGGGAATTCGGGCTATCGTCTGCGTCCAAAAACCACCTCACCACTTTTTGCAAA
>Ga0210059_1000809_pt1 | contig 43344 bp, 32 predicted proteins | sample Ectturendosymbi2_FD_188042 | JGI IMG/M metagenome (GOLD analysis project Ga0210059, IMG submission 188042) | Ecteinascidia turbinata endosymbiont from Florida, USA - Sample 2 (SPAdes) (version 2) | ecosystem: Host-associated > Tunicates > Ascidians > Unclassified | place: Key West, Florida... | reverse complement strand
ATTCAAATGGTTTATAATGTTTTAAATTTCAATTTGGGGGGGTGGGGTTTTGTTTGAGGGGCTAAGCCCACCAAATCCCCCCGTAGCGACGGGACTGACAAACACATGGCTGTTGTTCTTCGCGCACATCCCGTTCGTGACGAATCGCACATTCAACGCAACACCACCGGAGAGGTTGTAACTACTCAACCTCATCAGCGTCACGACTTTCGTATCGCAACTCAGCACCAGGTCGCTCAGCGTATACTTCGCTTGCGATCAGTCACGCCCTGACCACGCCCACGCACCCGTTCGATGTCAATCCTCCTCACGCCGACTTCCCTCCCCAGTTGAGGGGCCACGTAAACGTCATATTCGGAGGCTGGACCGGCGGCGGGGTTGGGGTTATCTGCGCAACAACGTGGGACAGCACGTAAGTACCAACATAATATCTGGGTCCACACAGAAAATAGTGGCCAAGTATGAGGACCGGAAAGCGCCAAGTCCTCCAATACCACCAGGCAGAGTGAGGAGAAAGTAACTTCCCGCACGAGTTGATAATATCACTCAGGGTTTCTACGCAATTTTTAATATAAATTTCCAGACTTTTTCCTGACTTTAGCTTTTCCGTATGACCTACCCAGGTCAAATACACGCACTATAATATTTAACAAGATGAAAGTAAATTTATCGATCTTGAATCAAATATCATGAAAATGAATGTCAAGCGATCAAATCTTGACAATGACCAAACTTTTTTCGATACTTTTTAAGAACCCGTAGTAGCCCTGATCACTGGCTGGTTAAAAAATAACGAAAAACTGCAATAAATCTGCGAAAGACGAGCAGAAAGTTTGTAACAGCTTGAACAATGCCACTTTATTCGATGCAATAACGAAACGTTGGTTACAGCCATGGGTGTCCCAAGGATTTTTCCAGAGAGGGCCAATAGTGGATTTTTTCAGGGGTGGGAAAAAGAATTTTTTCCAGGGAAAGGACAACAGTGGCTCAAGACACTAACAGAAAAACATTTTCTAACAGGTTAACAGCAATAAATAAAATTTCAAATTCCAGGGGTGCTAGACCCCCTTCCAACGCCCGTTATTACAACTCAGCGTTTTCTTGATACCCACTATAAGGAAATCACTCACCAAGTTTCTCGCGACATCCTCCCTCGGTGACCGCCACTCCTCACCAGTCATAAAGACCCATAAGACTAGTGGCGCAACCAGCTAACTACTACTACTGCCCATCTTAAATGTTGACTTTCTTCTAAAAAATTTTTAACACCGTCCCAATCGGATCACGTTGCAAAAGCACATGACCAGCATGCTGCCGTAACTGAGCGTGGGATTACGAAATCGCCAAGCTTGCTTACGAACTGTGTTGACTGGCACAAGAGAGTAACAGAAGTCGTCCAGTTTAAGAAAAGCGGCATCTTCTATCAAACGTTTTCGGTTAAGGTTATGCTTTAAGACGACACTAACATATAAAAAAAGACCTCTGACCCTAGAACAATGGTTCTTAACATGGGGTAAATTTCATCTGTCAAGGGGGTAAACTTACTGAACCATAAATTGCAGAAAATTTAAATTTTTATAAATCATTCTGAACTGTAAAAGTTAGTTGCTTTCGTATTTTTAAGAAACAAGCACCATTGACTGTATTGGGGGTAATTTTGACAATCTTGTTTGATAAAAGGGGGTAAGATATGTGAAAGAAGTTAAGAACCACTGCCCCAGAAAGAGCGCACATTGAATTCAGTGGTCTGTTCAAACACAGCGTGTAGCGGTTGTCACAAACCCTGCAATCGGCGCAACGGGATGCGAGCTCCGTCCTCGCTCCTCTTCGGGAACAGGATGTTGCTGTTCAGTGTCTCGAGCGGCGCGACTTTCAAAATGAAGTAGTCCAGATGTTGCCACAGCAACAGCAACGCGTTCTCGACGATGTGGTAGAGGCAGCGCAGGTGTGATTCCTTTGCAGTAAAAACGGAGATTGTTAGTCAGGTCGCAAAAAACAGCTACCTGCTCACGTCAAGGGCGCATGACGTCATTTGGGACTACGTCAAACGATGATGTCATAGAAATCGCTGCGAAAAGTAGCGCTGAATAAAACACCGCGTCTGTTTGTGCTTCTGTTATGTTGAAGGTAAATTTTTGAAAAGAATGGTCTCCTGACGTGGCTTTGAACTTCAAAACCTCTTGCACTGACTATTTCAAAACAGGTTCTTTAAATTAGTCAAGGTTTAACCTTGCTGACCGCAAAGACGGTTTGAGAGACCTCAACTACTTCATCTGAATACCGAGATTGTCATAAAGCGAAATTTTAGTGAATTTTGGCGGTGGTTGTGCAGATAAGGGACCATTTCGCCCCCTCAAAACATCTGCAAAAACACTGGGCATGAGTGCATTTTTTGTGACTTCTCTGCCAAGGGTGCCTGCTTTTGATAAGAATTCACAGGAGCTTGTATGCTGGTTGTCATACAAAACAACCCAACCTTGCGTTTGATGCTTTTGTAAAGGATAAGACTGGCGAGTTTCTGTTCCTGCGGCAATGAGAGATGATATACGCTGTCTCCGATCACCTGTGGAAAAAAATCTTATTTTGGTTTGCAACTGTAATGGCATCGAAACCACCAGAAATAATTTCAACTCGGCTCCAAACCAAAAAAACGCGATAAATTTTTGAACGACGCGCAGTTTCTGACGCAGCGGCGATCAGTGTTCCCACACTGAAAATTTTGCATCGAACAAATACTTGTCTTACTTAGTGAGCATGCAATTGCGCAACCATGCAGACACACAACCATCGAAGCGCTACGAAGGGTTCTGCGATATACACGATATTAATGTTGGAATGTTGCAAGTGCGTGAGAATGAGATTTCACTGCGCAAATGGTCTCTGGTGGTACTGCGCATGCGCAACTTGGAGGGAAGATTCGTGGCGAGGTTGACAGACAACAGCAACGGTTTTACTTTTGGCCTTAACGCCAGTAAACTTCTCAATACAGACACAGTAAGGCCGGTAGGTGGCAAATAGACAGTCCGTCCATCCCCCTGCCACCACTCAACCGCATGCCGTCAGAAGCTCAGCTCAAAGTACGTTTCGAGCGACATGAAGGAATGACAACTGCGAGCGACTTAACAAAAGCGCTCGAAATGTTTGTCAACTGCACTTAAAACTCTGGATGCCGGTTGGCGCGAGCATGGTCTTCTGAAGAAATTTTCCAGGGGAGCAGGTAATTGTGGATTTTTCCAGGAGATAGCTGGCCCATAGCCACGGGGGATTCGGAGGCAGTTCCGCCCAAATTTGTGCCCATAAAAATGTTTCGAACATATAATCAAAACAAAAATGTTGCCCCCTAAAAAGGTATTTTGCTTCCCCCCGCAAACCTTAAAATCTGGCTACGGATCTGGAGGATAGCAAAATAGACTTTGACCGGGGGGGAGGGCAACACTGGTTAATTTCAATTTAACAACTCTGAAACCAAGAGAAAAACAAATGGCAAAATACCAAATTTCAAAATCCAAGGGTCCTTTGCTCCCTTTCCCCCCTTCCGACACCCATAACGCGGGTAAGGCAACAAAGACAACAAAAAATTGAACACATTGACCACACAATTGTTTTTTTTTTTTACTTCAAACGCTGAATGAAGCAAAACCAAAAAAGGGTTTCGTTTAGACTCAGCCAGAAATACCGCAACAAGTTAATGCTGCTGCAAAAATGCCGACAGAGAAGGTTCAACTGTTGTCGAAATGCAGAAGGTAATGCCATCAGACACGGCTTAACAAGTATAACAGCATCACTTAGTACCTCCTTCAAATCGCCAGCGGTGAAATTGTCAACGTTATCCAACTTCCACTCCTCCCGCTTTTTATCTTCGTACTGTGACGCGTAGCGTGACGTCACATTGCGCAGGATGCGAAAGACGATCCCGACGGCAGGTTGTCTGCGAATGCGATCTGCTTGAAAGGAGACAGACGATGTTTTATTTCAGAAAACTCAGGCCAATGGTTCTCAGCCTTTTCGGGCATGTGGCCATCCTTCCGGGGAAGACTCTCAACACTTGTGACCCCCTGCTCATCAATAAAAATACCTAGCGTGTCAACACACCTCCCATGTGTCAACACACCTTCAACGTGCAAACACACCTTCCATATGCCAACAGATCTTGTATGTGTCAAAACATACTGTATTTATGCACGCAAGCGAAAGCTATGTGTGTGGTGTGTTGCCAGCATGAAATTGCTCAAGCGGTTCAGCATCAAAACCGTGAAGACGTAATCACTTTCCTTTTCACGAGGACCTCTTCAATACAACTGAGGAAAAAACTACTTGAACAGTTCGACGAAACGACGGCAAATTAATGAAATAAAAGCAATCACCAGAAAAAATATTTCAAGTTGTTTGAATGCAAACCTTGTGGCCATAGATCAGTGGTTCTCAACCTTATTTGGCCTATGGACCCTGTTTTTATAAAAAACACCTGATGGACATCTTTGCTATGCTGACACCTCATGAACAACCAGTCGAAAGTGTACTGCAAATAGGTCAGTGAACTCAGGAGCATGTTCAATCCTAGCCCCCAATAATAGTCCTGTGGACCAATAAAAATTCCAGCCAGTGGCTCACCTGCGCCACGTTGACAATCACTGACATAGATTCAACATGAACATTGGACCACATTCTTTCCACTTACGGGGAAGTGAAGAAATAGTTCTCGCATAAAAAATAGTAAGATTGCAAAAAGCTCGGACGTTTGCTGTCAAGAAATCCCAAGGTGGTGAAACTCTTCAGCGGTGTTGATTTTAATCGTAAACAAAAATCGGAACCGAAGTCTTTGTGTCAATTTAACTTCTCCGAGCCGTGTTTATGCTTGCTATGTACACCAAGTCACCCAAGCTGCCTTGATATTGACCCCGTTCTCACCTGGGCCGTACGGCGCTGCGTCCAACGTCGATTCGCTCATATCAGGAGCAAAAAGAAACACGGAAGAGTCGGCGGAGGAGCGCAGAACGACGGAGCGGCAGTAGACGAGGATGTTGCATCCAATCGAATGCAGGAGGTGCGTGACCTGTCAATGTGTGAAGAGTCAAGTCGGGTCACCACAGGTCAGAATCAAGTCAGGTTACCAAAGGTCGTGGCCAGAGAACCCTTCTTTTAACAGGTACTCCGTGTTTCGAAGATCACGTTGCAGATCATATCATAGGCCAAGTATATCTCAAACTAGCAAGCAGAGAACATGAAAGAAAATCTCAAGGCGTGGACAAGGAGCTAGTCGGGGAGCAGCATTAAAGAAGTTTAGAATTACGCCTGCAAGCTTATTTAACAACATTGGCGAAAATTACCTCCTCAAAATTGCTGTCAGAACCCTCCCCACATTCCACTTCCATGCTCTGCTTCAGTTCGGCCGCTGTTTGTTGCGAGAGGAAGACGTTGGGTAGCAGAGATAGCAGTTGTCTCTGCAACATAATCGTGCTGGTGGTTTGATGCGGCCGTGAAAGACGTAACGCAGGTAGCAACGGACTCTCCCCTCCATGGGCGTCGGAAGAGGGTCAGGGGGTCAAATGACCCTCCTGGATTTTGAGAATTGCTATTTTCCCAGCAATGTTTTAATAGAAAAATATCTTTTTCTTAGTTTGGAACTGGTAAAATAAAATTCACTACTTGCCTCTTCGAAAAATCCACTGTTGCCCGCCCCCTGGATAAAATACTTCCAACGCCCATGCTCCCATCATACTCTGTTGTATCCCTGGGCGTTTTGAGAGTAGCGTGATTGACTAAACGTACTTAAACGTTGCACTTCAAAAGCCCATCTTAGCCTCATAACAAGTCGTAAAGCAACTGAAGCTTATCTGCCCAAAAATGAATAAACGTCATTGCGAGATAGAGCATGACTGCCGACTGCCTTTTAAATATTTAAGTAAAAAAGAAGGCGAACAACTTCAATTTTGAAACGGGCTTTGTTAAGAAAATGTTAATCATCTTGGCTACAATCAAGGCACTGACAATCTACAGTTAAACTGTCCGTGTGGTATCCTTTCCTATTGCGTAAGCAAATCTAAGAAAAAAAACGAATTAATCATATGAAACCGCTATTATCAAGAATAATGGTAACCAAATAATTAATAAATTGGCTTTACCGTAAAAATACTGAATTCTCACTTTTAATATTCAAATTTTAACAAGATATAAAAATCGCAGACACGGACATTCCCTAGCAATTTTATCTTCGAAACTGCATCAAAATCCAGGAAGCAAGCGGTGGAATCGCCAAACACGCGCAGGTTTTGAGGTAAGGACAAAGGAATCAAAGCACTTACATGTCCAGCGCACAATTCAACATCATTCCGACAAAACGTCCGGGCAATCCGCTAACTTTGTTTGTTCAGTAAAACTCGAAAGACTTCTATTGTTGCGGGCTCCTTTATATTACACTCAAATTTATAGTCACTGTCTTGCGTCGAGCATTCAACAACACGCAGGTGGTAAGCCACTGCCGAGTAGCCCCTAATTTCAGGCCTTGCGGGAGTCAGCAACCCGATTATGAAATCATTCTGCTGCTTTGAAAAGATCTAAGCATTCGTACCTGTATGCGCAGCAAGTGGCCTTGAATTTCGATAAGGATGTCTTGCGGAACGGATCCGAACATGGACGGATCAGTGAAGTCCTGTCCGGCAGTTTGCGACAGGACTCCGGTGAGTAACTGAAGCTCGGTCAACGCCTGCAGGCAGCAGTGAGGCGTCGTGGTTAAAAAATGCTCTTGCTGTTAGGTCACAGCAGTTTGCCTGTGCGTTTGTGTGACGCAACAATGGGTATTATTGAAAAGACGCATTGTCAGGTTAAGAAGTCACTGGGTGAGACGATACGACAGAGAGGAAAAAGCTGGTGTTTTTGAAGATACAGCAAAGTACAAAATACAACACTTTCCAAGTAAATTATGAGGAAATAATGTTTATAACTGAGAAATTACAAAAAGTACGTAGAAAACACAGATCCAAGTCAATGCACTGGCTCGGTTTGCAACAGGGCTGCTCAGCGAATCGCAGCCTGTATTCACATCAATGCAAAAATCATTATAAAAATATGTTACACTAAACCTCGGTTAATCCGGATTCGATTTGACGGTGGTCCATTTTATCCGGTTTAGGCGAAGATCCGGATTAACCGAAGATAGTCTTTTCTAGTCTGACGTCATCTAAGCACTGAGATATCGGTGAAAATTGCTTACATTGAACACATTTATAACCCGGCAGCAAACTTTCACAGAAGTAAAATGAATTTAGTGATGCATTTACAATGGCATAACAGACTAGCAACCGCCATATCCACGCAGTTATGGGAAAATCTTAAGTTCATAATTTTAGATTCCTTGGCTGCGAAGAAATCTGAGATTTTAGACTGACGCAGATATTTCTGCGTCTGCTCCAACAGCAGTGACTAAGACATGTTACCGAGAACAACACACTCGGATAATGCTCTACACAGGCACACTCAACACTGATCAACAGACTGAAACCATGGTGCGACGGCGTGCCTTGAGCTTGAACGTTGTGCTCAACGTGATATGCTATGCCCTTGTGTGACGTAATAATCGTCTGTACGATGAGTCAAATGTTGCGCGCAGTTGCGGCCGTTGTTGTAATTCTAAACGCTCGTTGGTGATCGTGAGCACGCTTGCGTTGCATCTGAAAGCTGCCGAATCTTTCCTAGAGACCAGTCAATGCACTTTGAGAACACAACAGTGTGTAAGCGGGGACAAATCCGGATTACGAGATGTGAAGAGCAGATCTTATCCGGTATTGGCGAAGATCCGGATTAAAAAATCCGGATAAACTGAAGATTTTTATAAAGAAAAACGTTAAAAATCATTCGTACCACCAGTTTTGTCCGGTTTTGGCGAAGATCCGGATTAACCGAGGTTTACTGTATTATGCAACACTTGTCCATGTCCAATTAAACCGCATTTCATGTCCATGTCCAATTAAACCGCATTTCAAAAGCCTAGTAAAGTGTCCGGCCGGAACCATGTCCATGTCCGGAACCATGTCAAACCGGAACCATGTCCATGTCCAATTAAACCGCATTCAAAAGCCTAGTAAAGTGTCCGGCTATCCTTTAGTCCAGAGAAAAGCCAACGGCATTTACAAATGCTGACTCTATTGAGAGTACAAAGCGAATATAATGAAAAAAAAAATGTTTTCTTCCTACCACGTTTGAGAGCTTCCTGTTGCCTCTTGGCTTAAATAGTGGATTTTCCTACTCACGTAGGAAAATCCACTATTTTAGCCAAGAGGCAACAGGAAGCTCTCAAACGTATACTCCATCAACACATATTTTAACAACTGTTTCTGTTACGTCCTCGTTTACCTCAGGCAAGACTTACTTGCTTTCAGTGAGCATGTGCGACAAGCTTATGTTGGCAATACAAGCTGGATTACATGATCGTGAAAGAATTTTTATTGAGTTGTGACCTTAAATTTTTTCTTCTGCCCAATTTTTCACACGGTTTCGCGCGCCAATGGAATGTTTCTGACCCGGGCCCCTTACCTGCACATCGGTTGGAACGCTACGCATGCGCAGCGCGGCATTGACGATCGAGTCCGCGTGAGCGAGCAGGAACTGCAAGACGAGGGCTCCGATCTCACAATTGGTTTGTCCGCCTTCAATACAAGAGGAGGGTGAAAGCAATGGGGGGGGGACGGGAGGTTCTTACTCATCAATCATAATCAATAAGACTATTTTGGGTTACCCAGACAGCTCACAAGCCTCACATCACGAACGCATCACGCCTAACTGGCGAAACAGATCCCGCACTTTATCCGTTGAAACAAGTTTTACGCGTCCCCCCCGTTACTCGCGATAGACCCCCGTTGGAAACATCACTAGGTGGCGCTGCATCGCATCATATGATTTTGTTGGAAATATTATAAATGATACAGAACAGGTCTGATGAAACTATAGATGCACATATATGAAAAAATATCATGCGTAGAAATTACATTTGCTTTAAACCAGAACCTGTCGTCAACATCGGAAAGTTATGAGGTCTCTCGCGCACCGAGGTGTCCATGCATTGTTACCGGATAACTACGATGAGATAGTCACAAACCCGTAACAATATATTCTAGTCCGGACTTGATTTGAAAAATGCAAGAGTTTTATTCTGTCACAAAGCAACTGTAACAGATCGTGTGCGTCAAGCGCAATGTTGGAAAACCTTTAATAGACGGAGTAAGTTTTGATCGTGGCTGCGAAATGATGAACGCGCCCAAAACAGACCAGACATTCGGGGGTGGGGGGGTCAACCAACTCTGGTTCGAAACGCGAAGTTACCGTGCGTGGCCAGCAGAGCGGAACAGAACCGCAGCGCTGGGAAGAGCAGTTGCCGGAAGCGATTCGTCATATCCGGAGCGAAGGCGTTCGATTCTGGAAAAACAGAAGTGCACAGTTGACGCAAATGCGATCCAAGCGAAGACAAAGAACCGGTTGCCACGGCAACATCAGCATTTGATCGTCTCGTCGGAGACAATAGCAGGTTAATGAGGTAGAAAACATCGTTGGTACGCGACTTGGGCGATTCACTGTCGCACCGTATTTGAATGAAAACTGCTGTCGAAAGACTAACTGTGACGTAAGAATCAGCGGTTGCGAAATTCGTTGACACCCTCTCGTAGCTCTGGCGCAACGTAACGCAGAAGTTGCTGGGGAAATTTTTGTCTACAATCGAAACAAAACTTGCACGAAGATTTTTTGAGGCCGCAACGAAATATCAATAAAGTATTTTTTAAAATACGTGAAAATGCCGATACGAACTGCTACATCCCGACGTTCGAAACATACTGCAGTTTCACGGAAATTCTTTATTGAGTCATCCAAATATGCACGGGTTTACAACTGCGCGAAATATACAGGTTTCGCGACGTTAACTTTTTGTAAATAACATGCGACGCAAGTAATTTTTCGCTGATTTGATTATTTTTCACTTAAAAAAAGTGAAAATCAATGTTAACGAAAGTGAAGGGTTTGCAACACATATTTACCATTATGTTTGGTTTTGCTTATTACAAGTCCACTTAATATGCGGGGTTAATCAAATGAACTAAAACATAGATTAGCCAACGCTATACTCAATCTTCATAAACCCAGACTAAAAATAAAGCTGATTCTATTTGAATAAGAGCTGATGATGCCTACATCGTAGGCGAAATATACATTCTGTTAAGATCTTTGTGTCTGATTCTTTGCTGAGATAGGATTACTTTCCATAGACAGTGTAAAAATAAAATGCTTTGAGACACGGACCTGTTTTATCAGGCCTTGGACGCATTTCAAGAAAAGTGCACTCGGAAAGTTGCACGAGGGCTCCACTGTCGATGGTCGCTCTGGCGCCCGCTGGTGTCTGAGCGATCGAGCACAACAGCGCCATCTTCTGCTCGTAGATGAAAACGGATCGCAGAGGTTCGGCGGACGGATCCAGGTATTGCTGGAGCTGTTCGTCTTCTGTCAGAATGCTGAGGGGGGGAAAAATTGATTATAACCGTTTTGCTGAAATCAAGACAGACATATTTAAACGCTACGATGTTTCGTAATCTCGGCCATATATTTTTATTATGTGTTTCTCAACATTAAAAAGCTGTCGATTGGAATATGTGGCAAAACAAAAATACAATAAATAACTTATATCGTAAGAGACCTTAACTTTTTAGCAATTACCACGTCCCAACCAACATTTATCTAACAGTAGAAAAATGTGTGGAAGGCAGGATTTTTCTCCCAGTCAAGCAACAACATGCATGCTTTGAGGTTTAAGCCAACAACCTTAACAAAAACCAGCTTGTCATCAAAACTTCACCTCAAACAAAAGTGAGGATCTAATTAAAATTATGAGACAACGGGAGTTACAAATTCTTTTTAATGCCAGGGGCGGCATTGGTCTTTCCAAACTCGCATGTTCCTAACATGGCCGATACTGTCCAAGTAAGACCCAGAAGCTCATCAGGTCTAACCTGTGTGATATGTGGCCAAGATATCCGTTCCTGATCATGTACTGGAGCCAGGTTTGCTGGACGTCGATTTGGACCATGGAATCGAGGCACGCGAGGGCCAAGACCCGACACACGCTTTGACCTGAACGCAGGGACAAAAAATGTCTGAGGTTTCGCTGTTTTTTTGCAGAACAGCTAAAGTGTCACGTGCATGTGTCATGTGCACACACTCAGAGAAAAATTCAAAAACAAACAAACGCCTCTCACCATTGCACGCGTCTTTGCAGACCAGGTCAACGAAGGCTTCGCCGTAACTTTTGAACAACTTGAAGTTGTCGCGGTTCAGCTTCGCGTGCACGTCATCCAGGGACGACAAGATATCGCGCGTTCCTGCGCAAGTGTGACACCAAGCTGAAGCCGAAAGGAATAAGACACGAAATTCGTGCAATCAACGACTATGTTCGGCACTTGGTAAATTAGATCGGTGGTTCTCAAATGGGGGTACGTGCACCCCCTTGGGGTACGCAAAGGTGCTTCAAGGCCGAGTACACGGATTTTTTCATAATGAGATTTTAACATAGAAATGTAGAATAAATATACGTATATTTCTATTTACTGTTCCCCTGATTGCAGTCAAGTGGTGCTTGATAGACAAACTATTGTCCAAAGATTACATCATTTCAAACAGGTTGACAAGCACTGAATCAGGCCAAGCACCCGGGTGTTAGGCAGGGTTGCGGAGTCGGAGGTAAAATATCCGACCTTTCCAAAATTTCCGACCCCTTAACATAAAAGGAATGAAATTTGACTGTAAAAATTAATAGAAATCGTGGTGCACAGCAAGAAATCTCTGTTTCAACAAAAGTTTCAAAAGAAATTGTACAGTTTCAACAGGAATTCCCAATTTAGGAGTGTAATGTAAAAAATGATCCAACTGGATCTCCGAAGTCGGACAAAAAATCCGACTCCGACTCCCAGTGTTGTCAAGAATCCGACTCCACCCGAACACCTCCGACTTCGACACCCTGGTGTTAAGCAGGAGTTCAAGTCTTATTTTGTGCAATCGAACCACGCCGTTAATTATTATTTAAAAAAATTACAAATCAACCACGCTACACAGACTAAACGGAAATACAGACGTTGTTGGTGGGAGTAAGGACAACCAAACCATCCTTTTCGCACGCAGGGCACATCAAAGCGGGGGGTGCGTGTACCTTTGTAGGGCGAGGATTTGGGCCGTCGACACAGTTGGAGGTAATAGAGCAGCGAAGCGTAAAGATCAGTGCGGACTTTTTCTGAGAGGCCAGAAAGCAGCAACCATTCGACAATTCCCCGAACAACAACCTGCAAAACCAGGAAGTGACGCGTGACGAGCTTTGCCTCTCCCAGGGGGAGGTGAGGGGGGGTGCACAAACACCAACCGTCTTCGTGACACTGTCAGCAAAGACAAAAAGATATATAAAAACAGCACAAACGGTCTTTCTTTGCGCTGAGACATTTCGCTTTTTGCATTTTCGGACATTTTTTTTATAACATTTAGTTTTTTTGCGTTTTCGGACGTTTTTTATAACTAAAAGAAGCATTATGACCGAGCTGACTTAACTTTTTGCAATCATTTGAAAAGAAACCAGTCAACGACCGAAAAATAAACAGGAACAAACAAAATACACGAAACGGATGCATCTAGGATATGTTGTCGGTCCTCATGCGATGGTAACAAAAAACTCAGAAAAAATCCCCAGAACTTGATCTTCAGAGTAAGTTCTGCATCGAAGAGTAATTAAGTGAACTGGCCGTAGTTGCCGGCCTTTACCCCCACGAACTTGCCTGTAACGGTGCGATGTTGTTCAGATCCACAACAGCGTTCTCTTCAGCATCCAGCAAGTGAAACAGATGATCTTTGCTGTAAAAACTGAAGAAAAACTACAAGTATGATCCTTTTCGGCACTTGACGTCATTGAAACTGCTGTGACTCAACCCTTTTGGTCAGCGTGTTAAATTTTAAGGGTTCTATGTCTGGCGACTACTGGCTAAGATTCCAGTTAAAGATTCTAAAAGTACACATGATGAACTGTAACCGAACACAGTAATGAGCTAGCCAACCAGTACAGTTAGCCTTCAGGCTAAGCTATCTCTGTGAGTGGGGCTCTGTGTGACAGGTTGGGAATATTCAGATTAGGCTCAAGTTGGGATGATTTTTAAAATGCTTTGCGGTCTGTGCTACGACATTAAAATGTGAAAACGCTAAACACTGATCAGGTGGCAGCCATCGGAAAGATTTAAACAAGATTTGATTGTTAAGCCACATAGGGCATGTTCCAGTGAGATAAGTTTGCTGATGAAACGAAACTCCAGTTTTTATGGCATAAGGCAGATTTCTTCCTTGGTGGGGAATTGAAAATCATAACCTATTATATCAACGCTGAGTATTACGCAAACAATTGCAATTGTGACACAGTAACATCATTGCGATGGCGTATCCAAGCAATTTGCCGTAAAGGCGCATTTTGACCAGTGTTCGATACATTGGCAATAATTTAGCTTCAAGGGCTGGGATTTCATTTGCTCATTTTGTGTTTTAGCGCCACAGAAAAATGAAAGTGTTGATGGATATTATTGAAGTCGGCGGATGCCACAACGTGTACTGTGCTGGAAAATATCAAATTCATCAACGCCCTTTAATAGGGTTCTCACGCAATTTTGGAAATATATTTCCAGACTTTTTCCAGACTTAAACTTTTCCGAATGACATACCCTGGTCAAATACAGGCACTATAATAGTCAACACAATAAAAGTAAAATTATCAATCTGGAATGAAATATTATGAAAATGCATGTCAAACGATCGAGTTTGGAAAATTAGCTTCTTTTTCCATACTAACAGACCATAAAAATTATTTTTCCAGACTGGAAAACAACCAAAATGTTTTCCACACTTTTCCAGACTCCGTAGGTATCCTGCTTCAACAATCAATCGATAACAAAAGAAACGAGGTCAGACAGCATCGTCATTTCCGCACCTCACTTCCGGGCTGCTGTCCCTGCCCGTGAAACAGGACCGGACGTGCATCATCAGAGCGAGGACAATGGACGCGACTGGTGACGTAATATCCTGTGCTGCATCCGGTTGTCGGACCCTGTTCACGAGGTGCTGTAGAATGTCCAACAAGATCTGGAAAAAAGAACGGCACATTGGTTTTGGGCAATTAATCAACTTACATTTGATTGTTTGGTCATTGTGACTACAATTACTTCACAAAGGCTCTAATACGGGTGACATAGGGCGAGTTGTTTGCATAAAAACAAATCGGCTCGGTTCCTCAAATCAGGAAAAAAACGCAGGGAAATTTCAGATGATGCAAGATCTTAGCGATTAAATTGCAATTTCCTCAAGAGCGACTAAGTTCAGGGAAAATTGCTTGGGGTTTTACAAACCCCAGTTTCTATCGCCACCACGAGCGAAGGTACTGAACAGACAGCCTGGACACTTGTGTGCATGTAAGCTGCATTCAACGTTCAGACTATGCAGGTTCGGATAATAAACAAACACAATCTATGTCGCTCCATACAAGCAGACAGTTAGTTGAGTTGCTAAACCAGAGCAAGTAGCAAATTCTCGATATCGCACCAATTCATTACTTCTTCATCACGATCAGGGGGTAGATCGGAATGTACCTGTTGTCTGGCGGACTTCGAAAAAGCGTCGTCGGGGCAGGTGGCCAGGGCCACTTCCAGGGCGTGTCTCCAGGCGGACAGGAAGGAGAGCCGGGCGTGCACTGTCTCCCTTGTCTTGTTGCGCTCCACCACGACGTGCAGGATTTTCTGCTCAAAAATTGGTTTCATTCACGAAAATATCAACGCACTGGAAAATATCGCAGCGAAACAAAAGTGATCGTTCCACCTGGTTCAGGGCGAACCAGTGGGGGGCAAACGGGCAATTGACCCCCCCCCCCCGAGATTTCCAAGCGCCAAAACATCTTAGCTGTTCGACAAAACAACAAATTGCAATCATCCCCCGCGAAAATATCAGCTGGTTGTGTGCACATGGGGTGAACATGCAGTACCTGCACTTCCTGGCTGGCGATCTGTCGTCTGTTGACGTCATCGGCGCTGCTAAGAGCGTTCAGGCTGACGCGCAGCACGTCATGCAAAGCCTGGAAATAATTGAGGGGGTTAATTTCAAATCATTGACCGCACTCGGCACGAAGTTGGTCACGCAGCTGACTCTTCAACGTACTGCAAGGTTCTCCAAACGTTTTGTCAGAGGACCACATACGCTATTGCAGGACAGTTCCAGGGCCAACATCTTACGTAATGTGATTTGTTTCGGGATATGTTACATTATGTGAAATCAGCAAACGTTTCGTAAATATGCTAGTTTTCATTACTGACAAAACGACTTTGCGGCAGAATGAAACAGGTTTGCGGGTTGAGGTTTGGTGCCCCCTGATGTATTGGAAACGTTGGTTTCTGAAAATGTGGCTAATTACTTTGAAAAGACAGTTTTGGACAGATTTTTTGTGTGAAAGGAAGCTTTTTTGGACAGATTTTTTGTGTGGCTTATTATTTTTTGCGATCAACTAGTCCAATATCGCAAAGGAACGGCATTATGTAATGGTTACAGCAGGATGGTCAACCAGTTTCGTTTCAGACGCTCCCAATTTAAGGCAACAACAGCGTCCGATACTCTAGCGGCGAAAAATTTACGTGAACAATATCACAAGATGGCGCTACGCGAAAAAATTTCGGATGGAAACCTTGTGAGCGATTCGTCAAAAGTGTCTTGACGTTGACATTGCACAATCACAAGTCTGCAGCTACAGCGGAGTCTGTGCGCTGAAATTCGTAAGCTTTGAAATTTAGACATTTTTTTGCAGATTTTCGGTAAAATTTCAGGCTTCTTCCATCCCGAACATTTCCGCTTATAAAAACCATGGACAAGACTTGCATCTCAACACACTCTGTCAAGTTTGCGATGATGTTTGACCGAAGTCTACCATCACTCATCACGTAACGCGCAAAACCGATATCCGACATGACCCAATGTAGTAGACTTGTTTTCTACTCTCGAAGACAAAATACTACGTCAAGTAAGGTCACCTTTATGTCGCAATAAACAACGCCGTGTTCGTTTGTCGTTTCGCACGATTGGATCGCTTGTTCGACGACGGACTCAACGAACTGGTCGAGTGCCAAGGGTGGGGGGAACTCCTGAAAGATGACAAGTAGAGATAAGTAGGAGGGCGTTTCATAATGCCGCCGAGCTCGAAGGCATGGTTCAAAAAGAACAAAAAGAAAATGGGAAACAAATATAAAAACACAAGATGCGATCATGCGTGTCGGAAGGGGAGACAGTGGGGCAAAGGCCCCCATGGATTTTGAAAGTTGATTTTTTGCTGTTGACTTCTTAGTAAAAAAATGCTTTCTCTCAGTTTCGCAGTTGGCAAAAGGGACCCTCTGGAAACAATTCTACCGATGCGCATGGATGTGAGTTACAACACAAACATTATATAAAAAACGCGAAGCTCGAATAGTATGCCTTCGCTTCTTCCAGTAATTAGGAAGTAAATTGTTCTTGTGAAATTTCATGTCACAACACAATGCGCTACGAACACGACGGTTCTTTAGAACTGGAATATGTATTTCAGAAGTTTAAAAAATAGGTTGTTAACGAACAAAAGGAAGAACAATCGGAAGAAAAACAAAAACAATTATAATTCTCGAAAATAATCATATGCGCCACTCGACAGCCCTCCAAACACCCACATAAGCAAACTCCAGCAAATCGAATATCTTAATAATTCTCATGGCTCCGTGATCGCCGCTAGCAGGAAGAAGAGAGCCGTTCGGATCGAGTGTGGTCGCGGCGCTGGTCACGGTTGACTGGTCGCCGCCGAAAGTTGTGCGAAGCGAGAATCCAGTTTTGTTGAAGCTTTGCCCGAATATGGCAGTTGACTGGAGGCCAGCGGCCTGGCCGGCCACTCGCCCACCGGCCTTGAACAGAAGCTGAAAGAATACAATCGACGGTTCTTAAAATAGACGCGATAAGAAAAAGCAAATATTTCGAAGCGTAGTTGTTGGCAGTGTCGCGTGAAAGGCAAAAACAGTTTCGAACAGAGTAAGTTTCAATATTGAAAGCATTGATATTTACGGCGATGTTTCCGACCCTTGAACAAAGAACCAGCAGCAACTTTCCTAATAACACTGGTTCTAAGCAGGGCTGCGGAATCGGACCACCTTTTCGATGGCTGGAGCCGGAGCCTGGAATTTGGGTTCCGGTTCCCCAGCCCTGGTTTTGCGGGCCAGGCGAGTTGCAAAAATTACGCAATGTTTTTCAGTTTTTAATGGACCAAATCATGCCGGAGCCAAAAACTTCTAGATGTTGGAGCTGGAGCCTGAAAATTGAGTTCCAGCTCCATAGCCCTGGTTTAAAAGTTGCATGCGGTTGAAGTTTTAGAGGATTAATTGCAGGCATTTGTTAGAAAAAAAACTCACTGCGGTCAAATTGTAAACAAGTGACCAAAAAAACCTGGTAACGTTCAGAATTTCCCAGAAAAATCATACCTTGTTCACACAAGCTTGATTTCTTGCATGTTTGCGAGCGTATTGCAAAGCACAAAACAGCGGAAAAAAAATTTTTTTTACACAGAAAAAAATAGTAATAACGAATAAAAGTAAAATCGACATTGACAATTTCAAAGCCACAGAGTGCTTACAACACCAGCAGCAACGCACTTGTCAAACATCTCCCACCTGCAACAACCTCTGCACGTTGGTTCTCTGTTGCTTGGAAGAGAGAGTGTAGATCTCAATGGCAGCCAGCTTCAGTAACCAAGCTTGCTGCATCAAGGTTAGGTTTGTGCGGCCAGTGTCTGCGACAAGAGGAGAGCTAAACAAGCTGCTGCGCTACGCGGAGGGTACGTCTGGGGGGTTTGGGCAAGAAACACATGAAACTTACCGGTTCCCTCGGGATTTTGAAAAGGTAGGTACTGCAAGTGCTTGTACACGAGGTCGCATGACGATCGCAGGTACCTTAAACGGCACAGGTAAGGTTTAAATTGCAAACATGGCTACGAGGTAACTTGTTGGTTTTTTGCGCTGCTGGGTGTGAAAAAGGAAACGATGAATTGTTATTTTGCACACAGGGGGCAAACAGCAAGAGGTATTTGTTTTTTTGAAGCAATTCATAGCAATACTGTACCAGGGTGTGATTTTTGCCAGTTAATTGATTAAGTTGGTTGAGCACCTGAACCTGGAAGGCTACAAGTTAACCTCGTCGAGTTAACGCGCTTCCATTACAGATCGACATTTCATAATAAACCGGGCTGGCGTTTGAGGCAATTTCTGCACGTTTTTGAGGGTTATGCGCAATCGAACTCCACACGACTTCGGCCATGACACCAACATGTACGTACAGAGGACCTTCTTACTTATTTTAACTTGTTTATTATTCAGGCATTGGTTGATGTTTGAATAACTCAAGTCTCTCTACTCGTTAACGGGTGTTGAGGCACAAGTAGTGCTTGCAGTAACACCACTGGTTACTCCATCTATTTTCATGAACCTGCGGCTTTATCATATCCCCATTATGACGCCAACAGCACGTCATAAGTACAACTTCTAAATCAAGCAATACAAAAAAACACGCAAGTAAGATATCGCTTTGCTAACAACGTTGATAAAAACTACAGCCCTATCACCTCATGGTCGGCCCAGTTGTGTCCATGTTGGCCGACAACCTGTACAGCAGCTGGTAGCAGAGTTTGGCCAGATGTGGGGTGTCCGTGACGGAGTCGGGCTGGTACGAGCCCGCGGCACACTGATCGGTGCCCAAGGTCAGGATGGTCAGAACTGAATGCAGACACGACCGCCGAGTGCCCATGATGCCGGGGTCCTGCGAAAGCACATGGGGGCCAAGTTGGGGACAAAAATTATACAAGTTTTTCCACGAAAGAACAAGCACAAAGCAAAATTAAACCAGCCATGTTTTCCTTGCGTCAATCTTTTTCTGTCTCTTAAAAACAGCGTCTTTCGAATAGATTCAAATATCAACATCAACAAGACACAATACATTGCACGTGCACATAAAACAAATGGTTTACGCAAGTTCAACTCGGTAAATACACCGAGAACATCTCGGGCATCATATTTCTTTCATTACAGCATCACCCCTCCACCAATGGCAGGGCAATTACGTTGCGCCCGATTTAAATCTATCAACGTATGAATTTACCGGCTAAGATAAGTGACAACCGACTGCAACAGGCTAACAGTTGGCTGAGCGCGCGCCACAGATGCTGGGAGGCTGGGTTCGATTCCCGGTCGAGTCACACCGACTACTTGAAAAACGGGACTTGCGGCCTGTCCAGCCTAGTGCTCGATGTTAATGAATGGATGTAGGAAAGGTTATGAATGGATGTAGGAAAGGTTGTGAATGGATGTAGGAAAGGTTGTGAATGGATGTAGGTAAGGTTGTGAATGGATGTAGGAAAGGTTGTGAATGGATGTAGGAAAGGTTAACGCGCGGTGCTGACATTGACTCGCCACCAGTGCAGCATTCACTGCGAAAGTAGCCGCGTGACCCACAGCGCAAGTAAGCGGACATGGACGCCGCAGTGATGTTCGAAAGGAGTATAGTAAGCGAGTAAAAACGAAACTGAATGTGAGCATTTATATTTTTCCTGCAGGAAGTCCCTTAACAATTCAGCTGGTATTAGCAGCACTTCCCGAGAAGCAGCGCGCCGGGCGATACCTGCAAACTCGCAGCGCTGGAAGGTTTGGTGACGTCGAATCCGAGGAGGAACTGGGTGAGGTTGGGGGAGGGGAGGTCGATGCAGCGGATCAACAGACGGAGGATCGCTAGCTTTGTTTGAGATAAGTACGATGCGGAATCTGACAGGAAAAAAATGAACGCAGCTTGTTAGAAAATGAAAAAAGCGAAGCGAAACACTGTGAAATGCCGCGGGGCGACCGCAGGGGGTAAAAACTGTTTGTTTCGGCTTTTATTTCGGGGGAGGAAATCTGAACGCCGAAGGTCTGTGGCGAGAAAGCTGGAAATAAAGCTTGATTTTTAAGCAAAGCTTGGATTGAGCAGAAAAGTTCAGAAATAAAAATGAGAAACACGTGTTTATGCGAAAGCTTCGGATGAGTTTGAATGATTCAAAACTGCTTTTTTTCGCTGAAACATTTCGGTCATTTTTGCTGAGACAGTTTGGTCACTGAAACATTTCGGTCATTTGTCTCACAGTTGTATAAAAACTCGCCGTAACAGTTTTTTTCAGCCTACATTTTCAAACATTCTGACCGAAATGACTTAGTGTTTTTCGGTCATTTCAATACTACGACCGAAAAAAACCCAGAGTTAAATCCGCAGGGAGACCTCGCTGACAAAAGACTGTCTGTCACCAATGAATGTTACAATGAACACACGACCACTGAAGTATTTCGCTGTACCTTGACAGCATAGGCTTTAAAGCAATGGTGCAAAAGCGTTTCGCTAATGCCGGCCGCATTTAACGTTTATTTGCATGAATTATGGCCGCCAGTGAGTTATAAATATTTTCAGTTTTTTGCTGAAAATAAACTTCAAAATACTTTAATTTTGTTTTTCAAAATACTTTGATAATGTTCAATATACTTTAATTTTGTTTTTGAAAATACTTCAATAATGTTCAAAATAATTTAAATCTGTTTGCATTGTTTCTGTTCTGCTTTCACACGTCTATTTGGCCGTCTTTCTACGAAGCATCCTCATACAGTAGAGACAATGAGTTTTAATTACTGCCCAACCCCATAATTTAAGTTTTAAATTATCAGCGCACGGCCTCATAAGTTTTTACCGTAGACTGCATGTTGTGTACCCCTGCTTCAAAGTATGAAGACGTTTAAGCGATTTTAGCAAGAAAGCACAAATCCCGATTTTACCAAAACCCATCGCAAGCCCAGAAGCCGAACTGCAAATACCGTCGTCATCAGGTACGTCACCTTCCGGGCAGGGGGTGTCCAGGACTTCCACGAATCCGTGCAGGATTTTTTGCTGAGTCATCACGTTGCACGAGTTCATCATCACCATGACGACCTCGCGATGCGTCGGCGTCGACGAGAAACAGAGCCAGGATATGACGGTGGCGGCGAGCAGGGCGAGATTGGGGTGGGTGGAGTTGTGAACCACGAACCTGTGGGTCCGGAAGCGATCGTGGAAATGGATTATTTACGAAGAATTTTAAACCAAAACATTAGGTGGGTTTCGTGAACAACAAAAAGGCTGATTCCAAAAAAAACACTTTCAACCGAAAAATCAAGCATAAAACACTTTAACACTTTTTCAGGATCCCGATGTCCAGGCCCACAACCAGATTTCAAAGTTTTGGGGGGTCAAAATACATTTTAGGGGGTAAGAGGGAGGCAAGATTTTTACTTTCATTGTATGTTTAAAATATTTTTTTCTGGGCACAACAAAATTTGGGCAAGGGCCACAAACATTTTGTGGGGTACTGCTCTTGGTATCCCCCCACGTGGCTAGGGGCCTGTCGGAGGCACGTCTCGAGAAAATAGAATTACCAACATTTTTAAACCAAAACATTCGAAGGGTTTCGTAAACAATAACAAAGAAGCAACAAACTTACTTGGCGATGTTCACCAAATGATCGGCCTTTCCCGACTTAGTGTTCACTCCCAATAAGAGCTTGTCCAGCGTAGTGACCATGACTGGTTTGCCACTTTCTCTCATGGCGGACAAGAAGGGTTCCTACGAAACAAAGCAATTGGTTACTTTGCAGATGAATGCAAAAGCACGTCTCCGCAAAGGGAAAAACTTTTTCATTACACTGCATTGTAGCAATGGCAACAAATCTTATTTCTACTGTATTTTCGAACATTGTAAACTTTGTATTTGAAACCACCAATCGTATGAAAGCGATTGTTACTTTTGATTTGAGGTGCGCGAAAATACCAAAGTGTGACGTCACAAAATGTTTGATGAGACTCGCGATTTCTGGCGCGTTAAAATGTGAGAACTTGAACTTATGAAGCCAAGCCCACATAAAAAGAATTAACGATTTTTTCGTATTCAGGCTTGAACCAAAATAGATCGTGCAAGAACGCAGACTCTACCATAGGCGTAGCCAGGGAGGCAAGGGTTCCACCACCACCACCCGAAATTTCTAGCATATCTTGTCGTTTTGTGCTTTGAGAGACAGTGTGCCAAACCAAATACTGTTGCTCGCTTAAAGTCAAAATATTTGACCCCTCCCAAAGCCACACTGGCCTCCACTGACTTGAAGTTGCAGGGCGTTGTGCAGTAGTTCCATGGCAAGTATCACTGCCTCCACCAAAGTTGACTCCACAGCGGGCTTCGGAGTGTACTTGTCCAAGTACACGATGCATTCGTTGATTGCGTTCATCACCTGTTTGCAAAGCCGGGGCGAAGCGCATCAAGTTGAGCATGCTCAAAACGGGAAAGCGTTGATTTGTTTGGAAAAAATGAAGGCGGCAATGTATCGAACAGCCAATTTATCCATACATTTTTGCTAGGCTGGGATCTGGGCGCGTGCCATCTTTTACATGTTTGTAAATGGACAGCGGGTGGCCTATTTCTAAAAATACATCGACTTTTCAAAACTCTTACGAAAGCCAACTTTACTTTTCGTAGTACAACAAAATTTGAATTCCGCGAATCAAGCGTTTCAAACTTGACTGCAATAACAACAGGCATATCAAAAAAAGACAATTGCACAAAAAAATGCGAAAAGCCATTTGCGATAAGTTTTTTTTAAACACAGTTGTGATTTAGCGTCTAAAATTTGTGCAGCAGATGTCCAGCGCTTTCTTACAGTTTTAAAGAAGTTTCCTTCGTTGTAGATGTAAAGCAGGAGGGAGTATCCTGGCGGTTTGCCGCTCCGCGGAGACGAGACGCTGGATCGCATTGAGGTGTCGTGCAAGAAGCTGGAATGCTGAGTCATGCTGTCCGCCGGCAAAAGTGCTCTGTCAGCACCGAAGTGCTCAGGGAGCGGCTGGTAGCGGGTTAGGAGCTCGTTGAACAATCGCAAGGCACATGACGCGACCTGCAACGCCACAGTGGTGATGGGCGATGCTCGGGTACGTTGAAAATAACGTCACAGTGGTAATGGGCAATGCTCGGGTGTTTTGAAAAGAACGCCACAGTGGTAATGGGCGATGCTCGGGTACTTTAAAAACAACGCCACAGTGGTAATGGAGAAGGGTTATGAGTTTGCTAAGAGGCTTGTGCAACTGCAAAAGGATACTGCAGATCTCAAGTCTAGTTTTGTGCGTTAAGAGGGAGGGAAGACCGAAAAAGGGCGCCTTGGAAGGAAAAAGTATCCAATCTAGAGAGCGCATCTCCCCAGATCTGGACCTGCTGCTAAGTGGAGTCAACATCCGAAGTTGACCAGGGGTGCAACGGTTCACTTACCTCCCATTTTTCTTCCTTACGGGCATAAGCTCGCGACTGGAGCTTGAGGAAGACGGACTCTATCGCGAAGTTGAGATATGGGTCGAACCCCGGGGAGCGCGTCCCTTCACCCAGTCTGGAAAAGATCGAACGGGGTAACAACCCAAACATGAGGTGTAATCAGAAAATTAAGAAAATAAATTATTTTCTATCTTCACGTTTGAAAAGAATCGTCGGTTCAATAAAAGCTTTTCTGGTGTTGTTTCTTTCCAGGATAAGAAACACCAGTAAATGAATGCTGGCCTTGTGTTGGCACCAGGCTCGTAGCCTGGTTTTAAGGTTTGAGGGGGAAAAATACATTTTTAGAGGATCAAAAGGTTTTTGTTTTTACTATTTTTTTTTTTTTTTCTGAACACAGAAAAATTGGAGGGCTCTTCCCCCGTGGCTACGGGCCTGGTTGGCACACAGACGTTTGACCCACAGTCCCAATTCCGAAACGGGGAAAATTGTCATCTCGGAACGCAAATGAAGTGAAAAAAAAAACATCGAAAAATAACAAATCAGAGTAACTTAAAAATTTGAATCTTGAGTTTGTGACCGAAGATAGAAAACTTAACACTCAATAACACTCCTTTAAATACCAAAACACGTATTGCCATACCTCAATATATAGGCCTAATACGCTTCACAAATGATTAATTCACGTTATGTTGACCAGAAAAGAACAAGATCCCAGACGTCTGAACACACAGAAAGAGCAGGACTTACACAGCAAGACTGGCTCCCGACTCGACCAGTTTGCAAAGAAGATTTATGAAACCGCGAGTCATCGGGAACTCCTCCTCACGCGACTCGATCTCTTCGAGTTCGTCGGGTAGACCCATTTGCTTGCCAGCACCTGGGAGGAGACGATACGTCAAGAAACTTGGGACAATCCAGCCACTACTATATGGAGATAAACAAATGTGCAATGACAAAAGGAAACAAAACTGGAGACCTTCCGTCAAAAGCGAGTTAAATTTCAAGTTGGCGCCGATGGAAAAGCGCTCAGCGTCTATATTCCTTACATCTAACTGCATTCTTCTCATATTGCTGGTCATGTACTTCTGCAAGAAGACATCTCACGAGCATTGCTCCGTTCTTTCTGCAAGCCGACAGTCAACTTCCAGCAACTACGAAGCTGTTAGTTCTAGGAACAGGTAGGCACTGTGAGGGTGTTGGTGGCAGACTAGCGGTGCTTTTTCAGTTAAAAACGAGAACTGTTCGATTGCACTTCTGCCACGAACAAGCAAGATGGAAATCTTGGCGTTCGCTTGGAAAAGGTGAACGCGCACGACGGAAAAAAACACAATTTTTTCCAGAAACCGTAGACACTGCTTCAGACGAAACCAGCATTATAGTGCAAGAAAGGTTGTGAGTTTGCCTCTGGAAAAGCAAGTCGACGAATACCCATTTTAATCTGACACGCAGTGCCCTTTTCAATCTGACACACAGTGCCCTTTTCAATCTGACACACAGTGCCCTTTTCAAAATGCATTCAAACGGCTCACCAGCAGTCCAATGGTCGGGAAGGGTGTGTAGCACCTGGGACGCCTCGAGCAGTTGCAGAAGACTCATCGAGATCGTTGGCATGCGGGCGAACTGGGCGATCACGTTCAGTATGTCCCCCTTGAGCCCAACCGGGACCGGGCACTGCAGGAGCCCGAAGAGGACGCCGCAAGCGGACCACTGCGAGTGCTCGTAGATGGAAATGCAGGCGATGTCGTCCTGTACAAAGCAAGTGAAGCATGTTTGCTTTGTCAACGCAGACTGTTGGCCAGTGAGGTTCCTGTACAGTGATGGCACCAAGAAGGGGCCTGGAGGGGACACAGGGGTCCCGGGTGTCTACCTGTTGTAATAAAGCTGCGGCGATCCGAGGTCTGTCCGCGTGGTTTGGAAAGATGATAAACGCCATTGTTTAAGTTTTCTGGGAGACCTTTTTTGCCAGAGGGCAAAGGAGCGTTCTTCGTAACCGAACCTACTCTGATGGCCACGTACGCGGTAATTGCGTCACGCATAAATACGTCATTCACTATACGCATGGCGGTGTAGGTCCAAACGATTGCGGGATTTTTTCGTTTAGTTCTTCAAAAAAAAGTTTTCTGAATCACAGTCCATCGAAAGGAATCATTTCCCAGCAAAGAATCAGACACTTTAAGATCTTAACAGAATGTATATTTCGCCTACGAAGTTGGCATCATCAGCTCTTATTCAAATAGAATCAGCTTTTCCTCTGAATCACCCGTTTAAGGCACACTTAGCTCCACAGCATGGAGCATGTGAGTGACCAACACAAACTTGACTCTCCAAGCACAGGGCCCAGAGGTCACGGGTGCCATTGCCCCACATTAAGCTTATCTTACATCTTGGGCGGACGGGCACGAAGGTGTGGAAGATGCAAATGACGTCACAAATAAAACACAGCGGCAGCGCACGCCAGTGTTACGCAACTTACGTATTGGGCGATCTTCGCAGTCAGCTGCATGACGGCCCTTAGTCCCCCGACCTCCTGGGGGGTGATGCCGCGAACGGGCGTGCCGTGGCCCTGAAACGAGAAAGAGAGCAATGTGATCGCGCTGACGCGACACCCGTCATAGTCGGTCAAAGGTCAAATGCAAGCGACGTTTCAGTTAGCAGCCATCACTTCCGTTTTCGATTTGCAGCTATGTGTCTGGACGAGGCCACTCGACATGGGGGTGAAAATATTACAAACAGTTGTCGGACGCATGTGCTCCAGCGAGTAGCGAGTCCCGCCGCAGGGTGAAACCCTGTTCAGTTAGAAAACATTTGGGCTGAACGCGTTTTGCGGTTTGACCCGAACATGGGCGTAGGAAGGATTTTTTCCAGGGGGTGCACTAGAAGATTTTTCCAAAATTATTCCAGGGGGGGACAAAAGTGGTGCAATTTGTTTTTTCCACTCGAAATCAAGGAAACAACTTTTTTTACTGAAAATTTCAAAATCCAGGAGGGGCTTGGCCCCCCTTCCGACGCCCATGGACCCGAATATTTTTTTAGGTTGATCTAGTAGGCATCATAAAAATCGTCCTAAACGCGCAAAAGCGAGAAAAAAAGTGCATAGTGACCAATGCTTACCTGACCCGCAAATGGGCTTTGAGGAGCAAATGGACTGGTTATGTCCTGACTGGGCCGGTCATGCCGCAGGTTGGTGTAGTATCTCTGACAAGAGGAGAAGAAATGATCCCAGGATATGTTGCTACTTTCACCGTTGCCTCCTGCGTTGAAAACTCAAGCAGTCAAAATATAGGTCGGAGGCGATTCCCACAATGCACTTTCTAAAGATCAGTAGCGAGAAGTGAGTTGCGCTTCTTCTCAACAAGTGTTAGTTTCAAGTTGAACGAAACGAATCTTTGATAAGACTACAAAACCGTTTACAAGCCAAGTATCTGTTGATACAACTGAAGTTTGGCAAGACCACTGCAGGACTGCACGCCAAAAAGTCAAAATTTAATCTGCTTTGGTAAGCAATGTACGGAGTTGCTGTAGATTCTTATTGCGAACAAAACAACCACAATAATCGAATACGTTATTTTATTCAACGTTTCGGCTTAGTCGTACGCCGTCATCAGGAATATAAATAAAATACAGTAGTGAAAAAGAAAATATGACCCGAATCAACGAACACAAATTTGATCAACGTTCTGAAGTTTGCAAACATTTGTTGACCAATCCCAAGCACCGTTTCAACTCCAAGCAACCGGAAATATTGGGAAGCATCGTCGGTCAGAAGGAACTTCACCTACTCGAGTTTCTTCTGATACAGCAATACCAGCCAGATCTCAACGTCGATGGTTCATCCATTGCCCTTACTGCTTTTTAACACGTAATGGCCTATATGACGTAATAGAGTACGAATGCCTTCAAATTGCATCCTTATTTTTTTTCTTTCTAACTGTTTTGTTGTATTTACATTCCTGATGATGGCTTACGACTAAACTGAAACGTTGAATAAAACAATACACTCGATGTTTTTGGCGATTTTGTTCGCAATAAGTTTAATTTTGCCAAACCACCACCATCTTAACCCAGCGCTGACGTCTCACCGAGGCCTGCGCCGTTCGCTCGCAGCATTTCGAACGCGCCGCGAGCGCACCTGGCTCCTGTTGCGAGTGCGGACAGCATTTGAAGGTACGGAATGTAAAGGAGGGGTGGGAGGAGGTCGCCGGACTGGCGCAGGAACTTGAAAAGGGCCATCTGCGGGCAGAAGAACAGCTGAGGTGTGGACATGGAATGCAAGCACAACTTAAGTTAGCTACAAACGGATACGAGTATGCTCAGGTCGTTGCTAGGTATTTTGCCTTGGAAAGCTGCCAGACACCTGGTCTACTAGAAATTTTGAGAGGAGTTTCACGCAAATGAATGCATGTCAAACTTGAAAAAGATTAAAATAAAAGTCTCAACAGCTGGATAGATACCCCTTGGGGTCTTGTTTTTTTCGTTGAGACATTTTGGTCATTTTTTTGCTGAGACATTTCGATCATTTGTCTCACAGTTGTGTTAAAACTCGCCATAACAGTGTTCATTAGTCTGTATTTTCAGATTTTCCGACAGAAATAACTTAATTGTTTTTGGTCATTTCAAAAAAATTTCGGTCCATGACGAAAAACAAACAGCTTGGGGTACGCAAATGTGTCCCAGGGGTACACAATTTTTTCATAATGAAACTTTAACGTAAAATTACAATAAACATAGGTACACTTCTGATTATTGTGTTTATAATTACAGTCAAGGGGTACTTGATAGATTAATTATTTCCCAAAGGGTAGATCACTGAAAAAGGTTGAAACGCACTGGATTAGATCGCATCAACATCTTTTTGCTGAGTCATTAGATCGCAGCAACGTATTTTTGCTGAGTCACAAAAGGTCATCACGAGGCTGATCGCCTTCAGACGTAAACTAATGACGTAACGTGGTAAAAAACTCAGATTGTCATCACGTACGAAACAAATGTGAGAGACAATCGCTCACAGATCATGCAACTCACTGACCCGTGTCGGCAAGTCTCACGTGATCTAGGGCAACAAACAGCGCGCGAAGCGACGTCACCAAATCTAGAAGTGACGTCAGTTCACGTTGCCCATAAACGGTCGTATTACGACAGCAGGTTCGTGACGTCGTTTCTGCAAAAGAATAATTCACCACCGAGCAAGCAAAATATTCGACAAAATACCTGCTTATACGATGCCCTCTGCGCTCTGTGAGAGGTTGCTAAGAAAGACCCAGTGTCGGACAGAAAACTGGAGCCATTCGGCGGCCAGAAGTCGCCAGACAGCTGAAGGTTGAGGGGGTCCTTGTCGTAGAGACAAGTGACGAGTTGCATCAACTGCAGACAAAATGTTATCGTTGATTTATTAAAACACTTAAACCAAGAGTCGCCAACCTACGCCACGCGGCCACACTTGGCACGCCAAGCAATTTCCAATGGCACGCACAAGCTCCAAGTTTCACATATCAATTTTGTTATGGTTCACAAGAAGTATCTTGACCTTTACGTGTACAAAACTACGTATGTAGCTGGCACACTGAATGATTTGGAACCTTAAATCGGCGCACAGTTAGCAAAAAGTTGCCGATCCCTGACTTGAGCGATTGAATGTGAGGAGCACAGCAGCGACATCGTCCGTGATTTCAATCGACACAACGCAGCCACTGGTGGGCGTTCGAGTGATGGACTGTCGTTACTGAACAGTTTTAAGAGGGTGTAGAATGTAATCAAGATCATCTTTACGTTGGAGTGCACGAACAACTAAATCACCAACAGCCAGACCTGCTGCAATGTCCCTTTTCATTGCCTCAACATCTTTGGAAACTTCCAGCAATGTATGCGCATCTGTTACATTTTATTGGCGTTTTTAATCAACAAGGGGTATGTTGCGCTGGCCAAGAATGAGACAATCCACAGGCTTATGCCATGCCAAGAAACACTCCCACCGGACCATGCTAGAGTGCATTGGTCAGTGCCGATACCTGGTTGGTCACAAAATACTGGAGCGGTTCGAAATTTAAGTTCCTGGAAATTTTTCATTCGCGAACGCGCAGACATTTTGACGATTTTTGGAAAATCTGACTGCCGGATGTCGTCATCGCCAAGTCTGGCACAGGAACGCTGGACACTTCGCTTGTTGAGTGTTCACATGGCGTTTTTTGGCATTTGTGACAAGCAAAGAAAACATTTTGACCACGAGGCAGAACACCAACTAAATGGAAGCATAAATTTATTCACTAACTTCCACTTTACTAATAAATCCGAAACTTTGCTGGAGAAATTTACGTTTGGCTGCGACGTCCACAAACCGCGTAACCAGCGTTGCGGGGTCGAAAGGACTCGGACTCCTAAGAACACTAGGAGCCGGAGTCGGATTTTTTCATCCGACTCCGGAAGTCCAATTGGATCATATTTTACATCGCATTCCTGAGTTAGGAATCCCTGTTGATGTGGTGCGGGTTGGTTTCAAAACTTTCATTGAAACAGACAATTCTTGCTGTGTACCACGATTTGCATTCTCTGTTGGTTGCTACAAAATGGTCGACAGCCAAACTTCATTTATGTGATGCTGAGGAGTCGGAAATTTTTCGAAAGGCCGGAGTTGGACATTTTACCTCCGACTCCGCAACACTTCTCACCAACCTGTTCGAAGTCTTTACGCATTCCCGGCGGCGGGTCTTCCCCTTCCAGGAGATGGAGCATTGTGATGCGGGCTGTTTCGTCGCCATGGTTACGCATATCTTTCACCTGCGCAGGTCAGAGATTAAAGAAGATGGCGACAGCGTGAGAAAATAATGTCAACACGACAAGTTGAAAATTATCGCTTTTCATGATCATCTCAGATGAATTCCATTCGAAATAAACGTTTCTTCAAATCGTCCCATTCCCAGAAATGTAAAAAATTAAATCAATTCTTTCTTGCAAAAGAATTTTTTCCGGGGGGTGTTTTTTGCGCGAACATTTTTTACGGGGTGAGTGTTGAACATTGGCTTCGGCAGCCATCTAAGTGCGCGCAGAAATGAAAGCTATTCATACGATTGAGACCGCAGACGAACTCAACAAAAATTTGTTTTGCCTGTAGTTTTCTTCTAGCAGCCATCCATGTGCGGGTGCACAAAAGGGACAATGCCTCCGCTATCGAGCCTATGCAAACAGAGGTCCGAGACCGTGTAACAGTGTAGCCCCGTCGACACGGGGGTTTATCCCCCCAAACAAAGCTCCATACCCACCCACGTTGGAAGATGAAACAATATAAATCATTAATGGAATATTTAGTTTTCATTAAACTTTCAGACTACCCAGCCCCCCTTGCACAAACGTAAAGACCCCCTGCTGAAGACTTTTTTCTGGCGACGGTTCTACTGCAGTGGTTCTCAACCTTTTTTAGTGACGTATCCTTTGGGCAATAGTTTATTCATAAAGTACCCACTGACTGTAATCATGAACACGATAATTAGAAGTTTTCCTATTATTGCTGTACTTTTGCGTTGAAATTTCATTCTGAAGGTAATTAAAACAACTAGTGCACCCCTTGAAGCACCATTGCGTACATTTGAGAACCACTGGTACAATGCAATACTTGTCCTGAACCAGTCAACCGGAAAAACTCACGCTCGCGACGGTTGCCCAGCAACCAACACGTAGAAACAACATTTGCAACGACAAGAGTGAATGCCAGCGCTTACTTTCAAAGGCATGTTGATGATAAGATCGGTGATAAGGCCGTGCAATCGACGGAGGTAGAATTCCTCGCTGTGGAAGTTGTCGGATAAAACGATAGCCTCCTGTGGGGGAGAAAAAAACGAGGGTGGTTAAGAGCTGGCGCAAATCCCATCGACATTGAGTGGTGCAACGACGGCCATATGGGGCCTGGGGCCGCGACGACCACAGGCTGAGTTTTCTTTTCGCAGAAACATTTCGGCCACTTGCCCGAAATAACCAACTTTCTGTCATTCTTTGATTTTTGCGGATTTTTTATGACTGAAAAAGACATTTTTTACCGAAATGACCAGATTTTTTTCGGCCATTTAAAAAAGAATCGGCCACTGACCCATTAAAACTCAGATCACAAGTAGTTTCGACGACACCCACCCTCATGAACAGAAAAACGCGATCTTTGAGAGATTCATCGAGAACGTTCTCGTCTTGCTCCATGACGTCAGCGTTCGGCTGCACGAGCGCCGCGCCGGTGAATAGTGACGTCGGGATCTGTGCAACGGAGCGAAGCAGCAGGGACCAGGCCAGGGTGACGCATGCCTTGACCCCGGGCACCTTCCAGGAGGCCTGAGACCTGCGAAGCGAAGAATGTGGAGGACACTACCGCTGCGGCATATTCGTTATGAGTGGAGTTGGTGTCTGGGTTAACAACATACGATAAGTTCTGTTTGACGACTTGTAGATCGCTGCGAGATAAAGTGTACAACATATCTGCAATGGATAGTTCAAAGGGTGGGCAAGCGAGGGCCACATTGTTCTGTCAGTGCCCGACGAAAGGCCAGATTCTGCAAATAGTACTTTTTTTATACAAAATAAAATATATTTTAATATTCTTATTTTTTGATATATTTACATCTTAAAAATTGAAACTCAGCTTATTTTAGCAAGAGGACGTTTTATTATTCCACGTTTCTTGTGTTTCATACAAGAATTACCATATTTTGATACTCGATCAGTACAAAAAATACTAAAAGTGTGCATTGTGTATACGAGGGCCGCGAAAATGTTCAGCGTGCCGTAGCTTGCCAACCCCTGGGATGGATGTGCGAAATGAACTCCACGTTTCACTGTAACTCGGAACAACAATTGCAAACTTGTTTTTTTTTATTTTGAAAGTAAATAGAGATTGTGATCGAATAATCGAAAGCTGAAAATGTGCAGATCGTTGAATGAGACAATCCTGTAAAATGACCACGAAGCTCAGGGTGCAGAACGATGATATATATATAGACAGACAACGAAAGGGGCTTAGACACGTTTATTTGCAAACAATACCTACGTTTGTTGGATGAGCGTTTTTTGAACCAAGCTGAGAAAGTTTTTATCTGAAAGAACTGGATGTTGCATCAACTCCTTGATTGCTGCGAAGATTTAAAAAAAACAAAACAAAGGTATTATAATGAACAGCTTACAACGCGTTACGGATCTTACAGTCGGTCGTTAATCGCAGTTATGACAATTGTCAGGGCATTCTGAGCACAAAATCGTGCGCTTTGTCAATTGTTTGACACGTGTACTTTTCCACTAGATGGCACTATTTGCTTTTGACCAGTAAGAAGCAGGAAACATTTCAGATCAACAACAACGGGGCTAAGATATTGTCGAAGTTTGGACAATTTGCTGAAAAACTGCCGTGATTTCTTAATTTTGCCGGTTTTCATATCGACAATTAAATTCTAGTTCCAAAGTTTTCTCCCACTCCCCGAAACAAAATCCACTTTTTTGTCATTTATGTTAAATAATGCATGAAATCGATTATTACTGAAGAAAAAACAGGTCTTTGACTTCGAGTTCCTCAATTTATAAGTTGCTTCGAAAATTTTGAAATGTAAACAAGTTACACTGCCGACAAGTTTTTAACTTTCGGTTTTGAAAACAAAAAGGGTTTCGTCACAGTGATCCTGATTTCAACCATACTTTGGCAAACAACTGAGCTATTGCTGGTTTTCGGTTGCCGGGTTACTCCTCTGCACGCTCTGCCTGAATCCATGCAGCACTGTCTCTTTGTGCATTGCAAGCAAAGCTTTTGAAAGAGCCGCGGTCGAAGACCCAGGGAGACTTCCTTGTATGGTTTTTGGAATGTTCGATGCAGGCCGCATATGCAGTTCACCTGTGCTTATTTGCAAACTAGAAGGAGCAGATTTTAAAGAAATAGACGCTTCTTTTGATTTTTTTACGGTAATTTGATTTTTGTGACAATTGGCGGCAGCCCGACGCCTGAATTTTTTGCTTTTTGCAGGGGCGGTTGAGGCGAACGCTCTTGCCCAAGGAGCGCTACGGCAGCGCCCTCAGTGGCCGTGGCTCGAACAACCAACCTTCCAATTGAGAAGCGGACACTCTACCACTAACGCTTTGAAACACAAAACAAATAAGGTGTCAATCAACTGCTCCTCAATTCACGGTCTGACCGAATATTGCATTCGCAGACTGTTCGACAGAACACATTACAAACCTTTATCGTGAAAAGGAACCGCATAAAACACAAACGCCAACGCAAAGGCACCATCACGCGCGTACCAGTTTCGTCGTTTTCAGTCTGGGAATCGTACGGTAAGACGAAAGCATAGAACAGTGTGAACACGAGAGCTAAGCTCGTGGTGGACAGCTTGCCGTTCGCTTCCAGGCCTACGTGCTTCTGCAAGTGACCGACGAGGTCCAGAACGTCGTTGCACGGCAGGCCGGACTGTCCGGCGTAGTAGAAGAGACACTCGGCCAGGCATTGCCGGACCTCGGTGATCAGGTCACGTACCTGAGCGAAACGCAGTCACACCAAATGAATTTTACGAACCCGAGCGAAACGACCCAACAAATACGGAACTGATGTATTAAAAAAAAACTGGTTCTCAGCGAAACAATCGACTTGGGAATTTTCAAAGCAATCGCCATTGCAGCAATCCTTGTCATCAAAAGTAAAAACACAGAGAAAACTTCGAAAAAGAATGCAAACAAACGTGAGTGGGGTAGGAGTGGATTTATCGAAAGCAGTGTTTTCATCGCAAAGGAACTAGTCTCAGTGGTGTATTTTGTACAAAATATTAGTAAAGAAATAGACCTCGGATTTTTTTGTACAAATAGAATGCGTGGAGTGACGATGCCAATTTGCAATTTCATACTAGATCAGCTATATGAAAATCTGTAAAACACCAATGCAACGCGAAGACCTGCTTCCACGGAAGTTGGAAAATACACAGCAAGTAATTTGAACGCAGGAAGAAATTGGATAACTGAATCGGCGGCAGTTTAACGCAAATGATGTCTTGTCAGAACTTATCTACGTTCATCCAACGATAATTTAGTTTCATTCCCGGTCCGGGAGAGAACTGTTTGTGACATCTGTCGGATAAGCGAAAGGCTCTCGTAAAAAAATCGAAACAAACGCAAGTAATTGAAATTCACATCAGCAACAAATATGGTTGGCGGAATAAAACACCACAGCACGGATTGAAAGATTCACCAAAAATCGAGCTGTAAGGCGCATTACTGGAAGCAGTAGTAAAAATTGTGGAAAACACACCTGCATTCGATGTTTGGCATCGCCAAGACCTCTCTGTTTGCCGAGTTTCTCCATTTCGGTTTCAACTTGAATGTCACAGAGCAGCTTGAGTATCTGTTTCGTCAGTCCGTTCTGTAGCAACTCGTCCGTGAAAGTCGTTGCCATGGCCACCGACTCGTCTCTTAAAAGGTAAAGAAGTCATTACGGCTCGTCATTTTATCACAACATCGTGGACAACATCACGTTAATATAGATTTCGACTTTCCGGATTTTTAAAGGCACTCTGCAGACAATTGCAGATTATACTTTTATCCACGTAATGATAAAACTACACTCGGCAATTGCCTGCAGCGTGCGTTTACGATACCAGGAAATAGAATTATTGCGCCGATGATTTTATCAAAGCACTGAAGCAAAACAAACGAAGAGACTCACGATAACTCCATCGTCCACGTTCTTCCTTCTCGACACTGCATCATTGTCCGCAACGCGCTAACCAGGTTCCGACGGCCATCCCAATACAACAAGACCGCAACCAGGCCGCGAGAATAGTTGGGATAATTGGGAACTTGCTGTTCGGCTGTTGTTATGAATAACAATTAAACAGATTTTTCGATCGCTAGGTAAATTTGAGCTGACGGCGCAAGGGCAGGTGACTTGTTTCAGGACACTGGGGCGCAGGGTCCGATTCACGAAAAAGTTAGCATTTGCCTCAGGCCTCTCATAAACGAGCAGTTTGAGCACTTGTTTGCATGACTTTGTAAAATTATAAATCTCTTGGTTGTCGCACATCGCACGGTCTAAGACAAAGAGACAAGCAACGTAACGAAGGGAATGAATGATTTCCGGTAAAAGTTCCGAAAATTTCTAGGTTATTATCATCTGTACGCAGTGGTTAAAAGTCACCGGAGTTTTATTAAAACGGATACCATGGTGGAATACGCCACGATACCGGTAGGTTTTCATGATTGCTTAGCTTACATTTACAATCGTGCAACAACATTCTTGAGCAACGCTGTTTTTTTTCGCTACGACATTTCGGTCATTTTACCCAAAATGATATGAAAACTCGCCATAACAGTAGTCACTAACCTATATTTTCGGTCAGTATGACCAAACTGCCCTAATTTTTTTTCGTTCGTTAAAAAAAATTCAGTCTATGTCCGAAAACAAACACCTAGGAGCAAAGGCAAACATTACCTGCAAGAAGCAGGTCAACAGAAGCAAATTCATTCAGTTCGTACAAATCGCTAATAATAAGTGCTTCCTCAATAAAGGATTCTTCCAGGATTACTGGATTTGCTTCTCTTTCAGCAGGCAAACCGACTGTGTGAGCATTTTGCACTTTTGATCGCTGCTCACTGCTTCTGGGCTGCAAAAGTTGTCAAACTCATTTGTATGTATACTTATATCTGACATAACTAGCCAAAAAAGGCAGGGCATACAAAAGTAATAAAACTGTAAGTTCCATAATATTTTTTAAAAATTACCGCATTTTTTAGTAGAGAAAAAAATTCAGGCTTATGTTGGCGCAACAATGCCTTCAGGCGGTGGTAAGATGAATTCGCGTTGTGCAAAGCATATTCCTGGGCCACACTATGCAGATCTTTAAATGGACTCCATGCACCCAATGCCATTTCCTGCAAACCAGCTCAGGATAATCATACAAAAGAATCACTACAGAATCTGAAACAAACGTCACACTCACAGTGATTATTAATGGATCACTCCAAGCATAGCGCAAAAAGTAGAACTTCCATATACTTCACTTAAAGCCAAACAATAGTTTAGATTTTGTTCTGAGAACTGTTTAGGTTTTACCATAACTTTAAGGATATATGAATTCGAATGCCTTGATATCTACATTCCAGCACTTCAAAAAACGTAGTTAATGTATAACTGTCAGGAGATTCAAGTGTAATTAAAGCAAATATGTGGTTCCACAAAACATTCTTGAACACCAATCCACAGCCAAATACTAAACAGCTTCAAAATGCTTGAACATTCAACAAAACCATTTGCAAGGAACATTTCAAATGAATCATGTAATATCACTAACCCAGTAAACCTTTCTGCATGAAGAACTAGCAACAATGCACATGCCAACTCTCATAAACAGAGAGAAAAATCAAGACTCTTTTCACAAACTATATAAGTTTATTCTTTCAGCACTTACAAAAAGAAGGATTTTGTCAAATGCTCCTTTTGCTTCCCAAATAACATGATCTTTTGCATAAAAATCACAGAACACGTTTAAATATACAACCAAAACGAAATCACCGTTTTGAAACACATTTGCAGCATCTGCTGTTCAGCATGAAAATAAACTCATGTGGTTTTCACAGCACAGAGGATGTGGCCAGGAAAAAGAGAAAGCACTGAACGTGAAACCAAGCAAAGAGAGCAAGCAAATTGCAAGATATTGTGTCTTTACAAGCAGTATGCATGTCAAAGCATCGGAAAGGGTTTTGTTGATAAAATCATAATGGTTGTTTTCAAAACACCCAACATGGTGTATTTAAAATTATGGTTTTTGCATAATTTTTTCTAGCTGGTAGAAAACATTATGTTAGCTCATTGTGGTTCTGCACTTATCAGAAGACAGTTTTACCTTTCTAGATTCCAGTTCTATTTGGAAAAAATCAAAATAGGCAAATCCTTATATGCAAATACATAAGCACTGGGCTACCTTGCAAAAAGTGCAAGACTAGTTTTACTGCAAACTTGTCAAAATAGTTGTCTTTCAGATCAACTTCACACATTTTCAAATCCAACAAACTTTCATCTTTTGTTTCACACTTTGCGGTTTGCATGATAACCTTCTTGAGTAATATTGGTTGTGAAAGTAGGTACCTGTGCAGTGACACTGATTGCTGCTATCTGTGAAATCATGCTGCAGTTTAACCTGAATTTTCTCGAACTTCCACACACAACAAAACTGGTCTTCATTATGAGAATATAGATAAGCTGTGCAGAGCAAACCATAAGCACAAAAACCATCAGATGTAGTTTATATGTAATCAAAATATTTTTCACTGCAATTGGACATGCTATCAAAATTTAAGGAAAAGATAGCATTGAAAGGAAATTAAGTTTTAAAGAAAACACACAAATCTTCTTTGGAAGGCATTATGATATATGATGATACAAATGTTGCTTTGTCAAAGGCCTCCTCTAATAAAATATGGAAAGTACTCTATGTAAGGTCCTTGGTTCAAAACGTGAAATTAATACACATTGCCTCAAAATTGGGAAAGCAAATGCGAATAACTGTTTTTCAAAACTAGCGAAATCCATCATCAAATATATATGGAGTGTATTTGCAGTAAACATTATGACAAAACATTTCCAACTTTGAAAGTGGTCTCATCATGCTGACCCCTGTTATAAAAACACTGTAGCTGCAGGTATTAAATAGCTAAAAAAAGCAAACTTGCTTTGCAAAGCAACCTTTCATTTTTACCTGTGTAAACCTTGTTTCTAATTGCCACAAGTGTTTAAGAACAATCATGACCATGTTATTTCATCACATTCAACATCTTTCTAATCACATATATATGCTGTGAAAAGCTAGATAATCAAAATATGATCATCAAAATTAACTTGTGGGTCAACCATTTATAATCAACAGATTTTTTAAAGTTTTGTAACCACTAGTCAAGGAACCAAACCAAATCATTGTTCACAGTCGAAGAGTTCTGGTTGCGTTTTCTGAACCTACTGGCCACAGCTTCAATGACACCATGCAAAAATCTACTGTAGCCCGATGTTGAAACTGCCAAACACTGAGCACACAATCTGCTCAACGTGTTTTTATCTTGTTTCCGTTTACCTGTTCTGGTCTTCTTGTGTTGGTGTCTTCTGACTTCATCTTGTATCCGTGACTAGTGGTTACCCTAAAATCCACCTAGTGGCCAAAATTTCAAAATGCTGTATCTGGGGCACAGGTGAAGATATTTAAAAAAAAAATTTTGCTATCATTATAATTCTTCAATCTCTATCACATATTTAAGAATCAGCAAAATCCATGACTAGTGGTTACAAGGTGTCTTTGATTTATAAATGGATTGCCCCTTGCGCATTCATTAAAACCACACAGCCATTAAAGCAATAACTAAAAACAGGTCCTGTATAAGTTTGGTATTGCAGACATCAGGATACTCCCACACGAGGATCCAATAGGGATAAAACAGCAACTGTTATATTTGTGTTGTCCAATGATGTATGACACTGTATTTTGCAACATGCAATAAGCCTTTGTCTGAAAAGAATTGGTAGCTTTTTTGTCTTATGCCATTTCCACTTCCATTTCACAGGATTAGGCAGTGATGAAGCTCCCCAAGCTCCGAAGTCACCTAACTCGTTTACACATGCCCAAAAAGCAATAACAATTCCAAGTAAAACAAACCTATGTCTTTGGGTATCAAATAGCAAAATTATTAGTGCTACATTTTGGTGTTGAAATCTTTTTCTTGGAAAGAACGAAGCTTCTCTTTTGTTCGTTGGGAACGCAGCTCTTCAATTCTTTTAGCATATGCAGGGTTTTCCATCATCTTGTCTTCATATGTGGGATCATCCTTAAACATGGCTTCCTCCACTTCTAAATTATAATCACTGAAAAAAAATGCATATCCAGCTAACAACATGACACCAAACGTTATCACCCTTGAAATTGTAGGTTTTAGTCCTGATTTTTCCTGATAGGTAATACCTTCCGGGATACCAACTGTTTCGTCAAGCTTGTATTTTGAAGGATGACTTGAACTCTCTGAAAAGTTATGGGGTCTGTCTTTATTTGATGGCAAAGAATAATTCCTTTCTGTCAAAGACCTTACAAGAACATGTTGTGCCTGTTTCACCAAGAATCCACATGCATGATAATCCCAGCATGATAAATACCTCACTGACTTCTGGCACATATAAGACAGCATATCAAATAAACATCAGTTAAGTACAAATTCTATTGATCCGTTTTTTACAGGTGATTAATAACTGATTTATAAACAGTAAGTCCTATAAAACTGCTTACTCTGCAAAGTAAAATGACTGTTAAAGGTGAAACAGAGCTGATGTAATAGCTACAAGCAGTTATATGCTTAACATACTAACAGATTAAATGGCAAAACTGTAATATATATATACCAACAACAATCTCCGATTCAGTTGACAGTCTAATAATGCATGATAAACTAAAATCTGCAGTTTTGCCAACAACTGGATATCAATGACAACTTACAGCTTTACAAAAACACACCAGCAAAAATATAAAATACAAAGGAATACAAGAAAATCATTCTGCATCGTCTGAATGCACTTGTTGCCTTGACCGAGCCATTCTTTTTCGCAAGTTATGCAATTCTGTGACTCTGTCCTTGTAAACAGGTTCATCTGGGTTCTGAGAATTTTCATATTTTGGCAAAGGTGATTTATTGTCCTTTGATTTCTCACGAGCATAAAAAAGTCTATAAATGACCAATATAATCCAGTATGACACAGGAAGTGCAAATACAATAAGTCCAACAATACCAGGATGCACTCCACGAGATCTACTTCTGCTTCCTGTATGAACCCATGCAATTGTCTTGTGATTGCAAAAGAACAAACTTTTGGAACATTCCATGTTTTCCTTAAATTTTAATATCCTCTTTGCAGGACCAGTAACTGGTTTGAAATGAAACTTGCATCTGCCACCAGATTGCAATTTAAAAATTGACCATCTGGAACCACAGATGCCAACAGAAACTTTGTAGTGTTTCAGCCAATGTAAAGCAGCCATCATAGGTAACAACTGCATGCACAAACACAGATATATTTATTATTTCATGATTGCCACCTGCAAAATAGATTTAAATTTGGTGATATGCAAACAGCAATCCAATAGTTTTATGCCATTTGCAATAGGGTTCATGTGGCTGCAAATATATTGTCATAAATTACTCTGTCAAGGAAACAGTAACTCCTGCATTCTAAGCATGGCAATTCAGGAATAGTTTAACCTCACTTTGTAATTATTAACTGTCTTTGCAGTGTACCACACTCATATCTTGATAATACACTGATGCAGCTCAACTTCGACCTTTAAATGTTTACCACTATTCTGACTGAATTAAAAACTGGAAATAATGCAGTGTTTGAAAACGAAGTTCATTGTGTGATTAGACCAGGCGTCTGCAAAAGTTTAGCGCATGGGTGGGAAACATGCGACCCGTGTGAACATTTGATATGGCCTGCATCAGAATTTTCGTTATCCAATTTAGACTACAAAATCAAGTCAAAACAAAGCTCCATGATAAGCAGGTACTAAAGCAGGGTCGGGGAACCTATTTACTATCACGGGCCGCATGAATTGTTCATTACTGCTGGCGGACTACAAACTTAATTAATTTTATCTTAAAATTCTACCTCTATCTAAATATGAGTAAGAGTGACTTCTCTTGACTTACTATCTAAGTATCTGCTTATCGTGGAGCTTCGTATTGATGTGATTTTGTACTTAACTTGGGGAATTAAAATTCTGATGAGGGCCATGACAAATGTTCATGCGGGCCGCAGGTTCCCCACCCCTGTACTAAAGGCAGGATGCAATAAGAAGCCTCCATCCCTCATAGTAAGATAAAGGCAGAATTTTAGGATACTTATGATACAATCAGTTGTTATTTGTAGCCCTCCAGCAATTATCCACAATTTATGAGGCCCATGATAGTAAATGGGTTCCCAACCACTGGTTTAGCGCATATTGCCTGAGTCAAGACCGCCTGCATCTTCAGACAATTATGTTCTACACTTCAACATGTATGTATGACATCACAATATTGAATGCAAGGCCCATGTAATTGGCCAGCACATGGGCATTGCAACTTCTTGACGTAAAGTGATCAACTCGTCTTTTGGACAGAGAGCAGATACAGCTGATGTGTACTGAATACTCATACATATATTTTGAGTTGCAGAATCAATGAAAAAACAGTTTTGAAAAAAAAGTGCAGACAATATTCACAAGATTATTTGTAAATGTGCTTTCTATGTGAGAAGACTTTCAGTAATGTTGCCATGGCGCCAGCAAAGGTAAAGGATCATCTTGACAGGATTCACTCTGATAGGAAAAACAAAAATCTTGCTTATTTCAAAATGTTGAAAGAAAAATTCAAAACCATCACAATTTGAAGACATTTTTCAAAGCACCTGCCGAGGCTGATAGAGTAGGACTGAAGACTTTATACAGTATCACACTTCACAAGCAAGGAAAAGAAAATCACACACCATTGGTCCAGAGATGATACTGCCAGCAATCAAGGATGTGGTTGAAAATGTTTTGAAAAAAGATTCACAAGCTGTTTCAAAGTGCTTGCCAGTAAGTGCAACAGGAGCACAATGATGCATTGATGAGATGGCAGATGATGTGAAAAATACTTTGATATCTGACCTTCAACACAGCAAGTTTTCCATTCAACTTCATGAATTGACTTTTAGCAGTTCAAATCTTCTGATGGCTAAAAGTGTGAGATACAATAGTCCAAGTCTTAGGTGCATTGTTTCATTAGTTATTGTTTGCTAAATACCCAAAGGTGATGCAAAAGGAGAGACCATTTTTAGATGTTTGGTTGAGTATATAGAAGAACGCAATGTTACTGCAGTGGCTACTGATGGAGCACCAGCAGTGATTGGCAGTTACAGAAGGTTTACCATTTTATTGAAGGAAAAATTTCCCAGTATATATGCTGTTCACTGTGTGCTACTTAGACAACATCTTGTAGCCAAGACATAGATAACACCTTGTAGCTCAGTGGAAAATTGCATGATGTCTTAAGAGTAAGGATCAAAACAGTCAATAAAATTAGAGAACAACTTCTCAATTCATGAATGTTTGCGATACCATGTGAACAAAATGATGAAATTTTGAACCAATTGCTTCTGCACACAGAGGTGAGTTGGTTATCTAGAGGTGGTACTTTGCAATGATGAGTTGACTTGTATGACTCAACTGTGCAATTTTTTGAGAATGTTGACCCAGCAGTGATGAACTAGAAATGAGCAAAAGCCATCTTTTCTATTTGGTGGACATAAACACAAAATTTAACGAGGCACAGAAGCGTCTGCAAGGTGAAGATGTTGGTACAATTATTCAAGCTCGAATGTTCCTAATGGGGTTTCAAACCAAATTAGGGATAAGATTCAAATCTGCATTGGAATGCAAAGATTTTAAATATTTCTCTTAACACTTTTAGAGCTGGCCTACGATATATTCGTACTTTGATTTCAGCCTAAAAATCAGCAGTTTTTGGTTGCCTTACCAACGCCCTAGCTCCTCTGCCGATTGCGCTAGAGAGCTGTTCAACGGCTCAACCAGATCGGCCAGTCTAGTAGATTGCACTCGAAAAAAATCTTTTGGTTAGGGGGTGCGGATTTTTTGTGACTGACATCATAAGTGAAGTAGTTTTGGGATCATTTTGGCTCATGTTGCCAGGCCTAAGGCCCAACTGCTAGGCCAAAGTGTTTCGCTGAAGTTTGCATTGGAAACTAGGCTCGAGTTTGAGTCATTTGAGCCTTTGATCAACTTTCTAGCGTTTCTGGTTTAAAGGTTATGATCTAAAATAAACAAATTAATTAATTATCTAATTAGTCAAATATTTTTACTAACTTACATCACAACTTTTGAACCCGAAACCCCAGCAGGTCATCCAAAGTATCAAAAGACTCGGATTGTAGCCTAGTTT
>Ga0210059_1000808_pt1 | contig 43353 bp, 29 predicted proteins | sample Ectturendosymbi2_FD_188042 | JGI IMG/M metagenome (GOLD analysis project Ga0210059, IMG submission 188042) | Ecteinascidia turbinata endosymbiont from Florida, USA - Sample 2 (SPAdes) (version 2) | ecosystem: Host-associated > Tunicates > Ascidians > Unclassified | place: Key West, Florida... | reverse complement strand
CTGGCTGCTTCTGTCGTACGACTATCGTCATGACTATTTTCTGGTCTCTAGTATGTTGAAACTCAGTTCTTTAAAGCCTAGTAAATATACTCGCTGGATACTTGCATCAATAGGCCGTCTTGTCACAGCAACTTTAATGTGTCGATATTTTACTAATTGCTTGCGTTGTCGACTGTTGGGAGGGATGCCCTAACGGTCGCAGTCTACCGTTCGGGTCAACAATGGAACATACATGACAATTTTTGGGTCATCTTTTCTCGGCCCCTCTTGTTGAGGTGAGCAGTGTGGATCCTAAATAGGGCTGCTCAGTCACCCAGGAAGCTGCCGAAAGAGCTTGCTGTTCCTGTCCCAAGCTCCAGCGACCATCTGACCTGAGCCACCTACGTGGGAGTAGCAGACAAGAGGCTCCCAGTCTCATCCAAGACCTGCCCCCGACACCTGCTAGATCCACACCGCAGGTCTTTCAGGATAATAGAGGAAAATTTCGTTGAGCAGAACGTGCGCAACTGATGATTAAGGTGGAGGAAAGATTCGCAGCCTTGCATGCATGATCAAGGCTGGCTTGGCCCCCCTGCATGCATGATCAGTGGCATGGATGGGCCCAAGAAAACTGAGCTGCAGAGAGGTTGCAGGAACCTTCCAGAAACTCCCATGTTTGGAAGCCCGTATTTGCGTGGTCCAACACGTCTCCACCTTGCCTTCACAGCCGATGGGATTCTGGATCCTCATACGCCTGATTCGCCAAGAGGCAAGCGCATAGTTCGAAGTAGAGTGTTCTTCTCATAGGCATGCCGCCGACCAAGGCTGAGGGTCATGCCAACCCCAAGTAGTTGCTCAGATATACTGCTGAGTACTCGGATGCACCACGTCGCATAGCAACTTTTGTTCGAGAACAGGGGCAACCGCATGAAGGTGTTGCTATGGGCACATTTGCGTAGGAGAGGCCATGTGCAAGTGACCTGCTTGCTGGAATACCAGAAAGAGTCCCCGCGGCGATCACTACACTGGAAAAGGAGAGGCTGTAGGAGACGCTTACACTTTTCTCAAGATGAGCAAGCTCATCTGTCTAAAATGAGCAGCTCATCCGCCCTCCTGGAATGGTCCTATTAAGAACAGCGTGGTTTCAGCTTAACCGCCTCCGCACAGGTGTCGGACTTTTCACTCCTGCTTACACACATTAGGCTGGTCCCTTTATGACATATATCAACAACTTTCATAATGGGTATGTTATGAATGAGGTGTACGAGGGATGCCCACGAAGATTCGCATAATTTTTCTTATTAAATAATTCATTTTTTCTTCCTAGTCAGTGTTAAAAATGCAACCGTGCATAGGCTCACAGGGAAATTGCCGCCTGTTAGGAAGCATCTGCGCTAGGGAACGACCGGGGTCCCGGCCCCGGCTCCGGCCCCAGCCGGGGATTGAATTTTTTCCCCGGCTCTGACCTCGGCCGGGGCAATCAAAATAATTAGCCGGGGCTGGGGTCCACAGATTGCTGTTTTTGTATTAGTTTTTTCAACAGAATTTTATTTTTTGCACGTTTTTTGCTATTTTCAACCCACTTGGTCAATGGTAAACAACAACATTTAAAAGTTTGGATCAAGGTACGCTATTATAACTAAACAACATTGTTTTTGACGACAGCAAGCACTGTTAACCCTTGTTCGGCTAAGCTTTTTTTCATCTCCTGCATTTTCTGTGGTTTGCTTCACGGTTGAGCTGATTTCTAGTGTTTGTTAGTCCATAACAAGGTCTCACGGGATCCATGATTCATAATAAGACGATTCGCTATTTACACAGGTCGGAATCGGCATCCAACTACCTACAGTACACAATGGGATTAAGTCTGCCAGTACCAGATTGAAAGGTGGTGAACTGATAATCACGTTTCTGCGTCTTGCTGTTTGTTTTGAAAGGCTTTGAAAACTGAACAGTTTTTTCTGTTGGTAGCAGTTGAGACTGTGATTGATGTTTTTCCAAGTTCCAGGGGAATTATTTGAGACAAATATTTCTACACTTTTACTGGCGGGTGGCAATCGCCTAATTAGTTACAAAATGCATCATGTTTCAGCTATTATCCCGTCTGTTCCGTCTTGTTCGTTTACAATGGTAACCGGTTTGTTTATTCAAAAAGAATACAAAATATGATACAAACGAATCCCAAACCACTAAATAAACACAACAACCATTCATAGACGCACTTTGAATAGTTTCGTGTTTTCTACATAGTTTGCATCTTGTTCTTACGAATAGCCGAAAAAAGCAGAATTCGGTGGCAACGTTGATTATAAATATACGAAGCATTGCTCGTAAGTTTCGTTACAGTAACAAAGCCAATCTAATGAAAGCTGAAGGAAGAGAGGGAATGCCGCGGCAGATTTTGATGAACACTGGAGCAGTACACATGCAATGCTGGAAACATTTCTGCTGCAAAACAGCAATTATTCTGGCCTACATAGAATTCAAAAATTTTGGCATTGAAATACTCGAAATCAATCGAAAGTCATGAGTGGGAAATTTTGCCAACCGTTGTGGCATTACTAAAAATCTTTGCTGATGTCGTACATTTTTGTGAAAAAGAGAATTCGTGCATCTCTGCGGCAGTGCCAAGTGCAAAGTTTATTAAGATAACTTTGGAAGAGACTGATTGCAAAGGATGGTTGAACTATAGGAGGCACTTCAGCAGAACATGAATCGATATTTTTACGGAGGGACTTTCGACAACATTTCAATTGCATCAAAAAAAGCCAGCTACATGTGGTTCCAACCCTGCTGGATCCAAGATTGGAAATGGGATTTTTTTAACGAAGAGAACTTGATCAAACAGAGTTATTGCTGGTTCGACTGGTTGCAGCACCACGAACCGAAACAATTAAAAACAAAAGAATCTCTTATGGAAGGATCACAGGGGGAAGCCGCTGATAGAAAACATCAAAAAACAGACAGTGGTTCTACCAAGGCTAAATACTTCGCGTTTTTGAATGAGGAAAGCAGTTGCTCCGCCGACAATTCATCTCAGTCAGAAGAAGATCCATATGTCAAAGCAATACTGATGGTGGCCACGTACTTGAATGAGCTAAAGTGCAAACGCAACGTTTGTCCATTACAGGTGTAGATGGGACAGTGCCACAGATATCCAGAAATTGCAACAATAGCTTGAAAATATCTTAGAGCACCTGTGAGTTCAGACGCTAGCGAGAGGAAGTTCAAAGTGGCTAGAGCAAACGGGAGTAGAACTCGGTTAAAGCCTGATAATGTGGAAAAGGTGCTGTTTTCCAAACAACTTGAAAGCGATTGGCTGTGACTCGATATCTTTGTCTGACATAAGATTGACTACGTTAAACCGCCATGTTTGGTGTGCAGGAAGTGGAAGTGACACTTCTTACTCTGACTGCGATGAGTAGAGGAAAAATAATGGAGTAACCGAGTAGATTAAAAAAGTCCATGGTGACTGTGAGTGTAATAAGTTGATGCATAACAAAAACTAAGCAAAATACATACTTGCTTCTTTGGCATATCAGTGTTTTTCATGTACTAATGTAGTCCGTAAAAGTCATATGGCCTGGGCCAAAAAAAGTGTTTTCTAGCTACCGTTCTGTCATGCTATGTGAGTTGAGTATTGTCATGTGAAGGAGTGAAGGCTCTTTTTTTGCTGCGTTTTTGTCAAGTGATGTTGATTTGAGAATTTGAAAAATTGGCAATAACAGTAAAATATCTGTGTAAATTAACTGCTGAGTGGTGACACATTCTTTGCACCTATACATTTCGCTGGCAAATTGCAGTTTGCCATATATTTTATTGAAGTTTCTACTTCATATTTTCGAAAACAACTCTTTGCTTTGCATTTCGAAAAATTGTAGGAACACCTTTTCAAGATCATATCAACAATGGCAGTGTGTGTACAGTATACATTACTCTTACTTTTATTCAAATAACTAAATCTATAAATATGTTTGGAAGTCCCGGCCCCGGCCGGGGCAAAAGTTAAATCCCCAGCCTCGGCTAAATTTAGTGCCCGGGTCGTTCACTAATGTGCACCCTTGTGAACTCGTGTGGATATACAGCAGTGTGTGCCCAAAAGCATTAGGCCACGTAGGCTATAGAAAACTGTAAGGCATTTGAGAGGTTTCACATAATTATTCGTATTGGTTGACGTAGTAACGTTCCTTGTGCTGCGTTTTTAGGTGACTACAGCAAACAAGGTTTGACAATGTGAAGACACTGAAGGAAAATTAAAAAAAACAGTTCCATCAGGTTTCCTTGGAAATATTACTTGAAAATAATTTTGTGCCAGACAATGGCGTATCTATGCAAAATAGCGCCCATGGCAAAGTTTAAATGTACGACCTTTATAATTATTTAAATTCTAAATATAGGCACAATTTTTACGAAAGATCAACCAAGAAAATAAATGCTTTCAAACAGAAAATATGTATTTCTTTTTTATTAAACCTTTTCAGCAAATGAAATATAAATTATCCATAAGGACCATAACAGTCTTCTTTACTCATGTATGTAAACTATAAAGAATATCAAAACAGTCAAGTAATGACATTATCATAATTTATACATAGCATTGGCTGGCAAATGGTAAATCTTACAAAAAAATTCGACAGCATATTGCAACTGCAAACGATGATTTTTTAAAGAAACACATGTATTTTGGATGGCACAGTAAGTTATGCAATGCATAACATATATTACTTGTGTTCGAAAGGCACAATTCCATTAAAACGTCAATATATCCAGCCTTTTCGTGTGTAAGCACTATAACATTCTAACAAAGACAACACTTTCTGTGTCTTTATTGAAGCAAATTGGTCTGTAGTTTCCTTAAAGTCAGCTTTCTCTGTTTCGCCCCTTCTATACTTATCTAAGCTAGGTGAAGGTCACACAATCTGTCCTGACTCCTGACTTATTGAGGCTCGGAAGTATGAAAGAATCAGTTTCTCTCTGCTTGCAATAGATACTGCCATGGTCAGCATTGTCTGCAAAGCAACTTGGAAAGACGCTTTCAACACCATATTCAAGTATGGATGCCAGGAAGTCTACAAGGCGCGATAATTTTAAGTTGCATGAAGTACAGTAATACTGTACCAACATTTTGCAATCTAGAATTGTAAATAATTGCTTGCTATTGTAGCAGTCACGCTGGCCCAACCGCTACACGTGAGCAATGTCGGCCAAAGCACGAAGGGAAAGACCAAGCAAGTGACACTTATAAGTGACTTCCATGCACATGGAAGTGAGAGCTCTCTTTGGCCGATTCGTCTAGCGCGGAGTTAACATCGATGACGTCACAATCCATCCTTCCCGAGGTTCGAAGATCAATTCCACACTGAAGCAGGACTCAACAACCAGGTAGTTCCGCTTCACTCTCTACATATGACCTGAGCGAAGCTCCTAAACACATAAATTTGAATTTTTCACAGTCATGACGATGACAGTAAAAAAGGCCATGGACATCGAACAGAAAGCCAAGGTTGGAAAGAAAACGGTAGCTCTAAACAAGATTAACAAATCCCTAATGAGCTAACATTTTTTGACCAGCTGGTGCAGTAACGATACTACAGTAAAAAGTTGATGTTTAGAGGACTAACTACTATGGCTCTCTTCTTCAGTCTTTGGACTGGGGCATTGTGTTTAGCTTATTAGCAGACACTAGTCGCCATCAAAGAAATTTCGCAAAGCCCAAATGGACCGCAGCTGTTTAAGCAATTTGTAAATGTGAGGAGCTTAACAGCATTTATTTGCGTAAAAGTCAGATTCTCACAGCTACTGACTTACAGCTACTGCTTGTCACAACCGGAATCTGATTAATATCCTCTTGTCCGAGACACAGTAGCATGGACTTACTTGGCGTTTTTACAGAGTGAGAAGGACCAGTCTTGTAGATTTGACAAGCAAGCGTTCTTCGTCTATCGCAGTGGATTTTTACCTTTTCTCTGCCACGCCTCCCTTAAGCAAATGTCCTTTGTTTCAAGTCCCCTGACGTTTCAAGTAAATTAGATGGAACAATTTTCGTTTAAAAACTTTCTATGTTGTAAAAAGAGCTCGCCCTCCCTTGAAATGAGTTGACGCCCGCCCTGGGGAGTCGCGCCCTCCGAGTAAGAATCCCTGGTCTATCACAATGTCTGACTGTCGTATTGTGTCACAACACCACCGTTTCGTCATGATATATGGGACGCCGTTCGTAAAAATATTATATCTGACAGATTTAGCACAAAAATTGCTATCTCTGTACATATTTACCTATCTCTGCACAGAGATAGCTATTTCTGTGCGGATTTAGCTATTTCTGTGTAGAGATAGCTGTCTACGCACGCATTTAGCTATCTCTGTGCGCATTTAGCTATCTCTGCACAGAGATAGCTATCTCTGCATGCATTTAGCTATCTCTGCGTAGAGATAGCTATCACTGTGCACATTTATCTATCTCGGCGCATAGATAGCTAAATCTGCGCGCATTTGGCTATCTCTGTGCAGAGATAGCTATTTCTGCATGCATTTAGCTATCTTTGCACATATATAGCTAAATCTGCATGCGTATATAGCGCTGACACGTGTCAGAGGAAAACATGGTATTTTGTCTGAAAAAAAACTCGGTGTTCTGTTTCAGTAATCCAGACAAAAGCTAGGCTACTGCAAAGGCATGAATTCCCTGGCGTCATATAAAGCTATGTGGTTTCAGGTCTAAATTATACTTGTTTGATAATAACATTGGTTTATGCAGACGATGGGCTACAGTAAACTTGTGGTGGTGGTCTTAGTGTTAGAGCCATTTTTTGCTTAAAATTTCAAAGAGGATCTCATCAAGTCAGACCATTCCAACTGTTCTCACCAGGCGCAGCTCACCGCCTCTCAGCGCCTTCAGGTGCACAAAGTGAATGCTCTCACAGAAAGAGCGCGTTGAAAGCGAAGTGCTCGCTTCTAGACGAGCACTGTTTTGTAAAGAGAATAATGCCATCATGGAAAAAGTGCATCGAAAGGAACTGCTCGGTTAGACGTTCTTGCCCGAAAATGACGTTGGCAACACACATCACTTTAGTAGCATTATCACAGTAAACCCTATTGCTTCGAGAATCCAAGAAACGAAGGATGCATACGTTCGTATATGTAATAAGCTGCAATACCTACTTATTACTTAACATGACCAGCATTTCTGCACTGAAATTCGAAGTTAAGGTGCGAGATTTAAAGCAACTCAAGCTGCAAACATAAGGTGCAATGCGTCCTGTTAAAAGAAAAATTTGGTCTTATCTTTCAGTGATCCTAGCAAAAGCTAGGCTGCTGTATGCAAATATGATTGGTTGAAGGCAAAATAGTTGTAGGAGTGCTTTTGCCTCATGAGGCAAAATAGACAGCCTTTAGGCATTTCCAAAGTTTAACAAGGCATTGTCTATTTTGCCTCATGAAGCAAAAGCACTGCTGGAGTTATTTTGCTATTAGGAGAATCCGATTGTTTGGATTGGTCAAATGACAAGGACGATACGGGATACACTTGGATTAACATAAATTCATGCACATGGAAGCATCAGTGAGGGAGACTTGTTACAAATAACTCCCCAGCGCGACTCATTCAAAACTAGAATAACTCTCAACTTTCTTCAGTAAAAGTTAATTGCAAATATCAAGCAAGAAAAAACATAGTAAAATTATATAGACCATGATGGAGTACCGTCATTGTGTGTTTGTTCCACCAGGAACATAGCACCCTAAATGGGGTTGGACAGACAGAGGCAAAGACAGATTACAAAAAGGTTTAACAGTAAACAGCAACACAGTAGTGTTAGGTACATGAAAAATAAACAAAGTGAGGTTAGTCAGGATGGCTGAAGAGGGGAGCAAAACAATACTGCACAGGGGCTTTACAGAAAGCATAAAAAGAAACATACTGAAGACAATAAAGCTCACAGAAAACACAGACATTCGGAAGGCAATGGCTATTCATTGAAAAGAGGTAAGTGACGGGCAGTAACACTCGTTAATGCACTGAGGGTGGCTAAAATCAGATCAAATATGCACACAGGCCAATATGCTAGCAGTGTTCCCTCTGACCACGGCCAGAGACAGGCGCTGGTGAAGCCATTGTCCCTCCCTGGGGTCGCCTCAAATGTCAACAAGTTTCTTTGCGAGACAGCTCAAGAAGGGGGCAGTGGACTTGCCATACACACCAGTGGTTTAGATTGCAACTGGTTGAAAGTAATAATTGTCAAGAAAGTCATTGTATTTCCGGCATTTGTTGGTCTCAGCATCAGTTGCTACACTGCCTGGTATAGCGGCACTGACTATGTAATTACTTTCTGCAAAGGTGTCCACAACTGTCGCATCCCATACAAGGTTCCTGCCTCTGTACCAGGGGTTCAGGGTCAGTTAGCTACAGCAATCAGATATCTAATTTACAAACGCAACACATTCTTGGGTCACAAAGTTAATCATGTGTTGCAGAACACAACAGCACGGTAATGGTTGTAATCACACTTAAAACAATTTTGAATGAAAAAGTAGGCTATTAGTTTTGCAGGTAACAGTAGCGCAGCCAGAATGAGACCGTAGAGGCCATGGCTTCCCCCGAAAAAGAATTGCTCAGATATTGGTTGGCACTTTGCATCAATTTTAAGCTGTTAGAAATAAACGGAAGCGACAGTCGGACTCAAGACGACGTCAGTGACTGACGACGTCTTTGACTGTCCCATCCCGAACAAAATTATTGACTGTGCCACTGCCAGGTAATCCTATTATTTTGACTACCACAAAAAGTGGTTCTATGTAAGAAATTAAAAATGTGGAAGTAATTATGAATATATTTATAAGAAGCTCTCGAGACCTTAGAAAAAAGCAAGCAACCTTCCGGTTGATAACCACTGCCCTAAACCCCAAACTTTTCGAAAAAGAAGCCTACACAAAGAGCATCACATCAAAGGAGTGATCTCTTCAAGCTAAACCAAAGGAAATGGTGAAAGCAGAACCAACGAACACTCGCATTGCAGGCGTAAACACTTACCACTCATCTGTGTTCACGCTACTACTAGAACTCAACGTTATATGTGGGCAAAGGTGGATACAGTTCGAATGGCAAAATAGTCTCACCAGAGCTTTTGTCATTGACGGTAGAATTACACTGCCATTAAGCAAATCTGTAAAATCAGATCACAACTGAAATTTTTGATACGTTCAGAATAATAACATTGAAACAAAAAATATTTTCTCAGTCCGATCCAGTCCTGATCCACCAATCTTCAAAAAAATTGCAGTCCGATCCAGTCCTTATCCGGCCAAAATTGGCTTCAGTCCTGATCCAGTCCGATCCATTCCTGATCTGTGCTCATCTCTGCTAGCTTTATATGACGCCAGGGAATTTATGCCTTGCAGTAGCCTAGCTTTTGTCTGGATTACTGAAACAGAACACCAAGTTTTTCTTCAGACAGGATACCATGTTTTCCTCCGACATGCTTCAGGGCTGTATATGCATGCAGATTTAGCTATATGTGTGCAGAGATAGCTATCTTTGCACAGAGATAGCTAAATGCGCGCAGAGATAGCTATTTCTGCGTAGAGATAGCTAAATATGCGCAGAGATAGCAGTTTTTGTGCTAAATCTGTCAGATATAATATTTTTACGAACGGCGCCCCATAATGATACACTAATTGATGGTGCTGGCGCAACTGCCCTGCATTACATGAGGGCTCCATGGTGATGCAGTTTGCTGTTTAAAGGTTGCATGGGGCACAAGACAAGAGGTTCAAGAAACTGTAAGTCATAAACTTTAATTTTTGCCATACAGTTTTTGTGCCCCCGTCAAAGTGGCACCCATGGCACGTGCCATGCCTGCCATACCCTAGATACGCCACTGGTGCCAGATTTGTGTAATGGAAACTTTCACCACACCCGTGGAATGTGTAGTTACGCTTACATTTTTCGAATCACTATTTCAACCCTTCTGAGATAAATTTTCAGATAGCTGACGTGGGTTTTTTAAGTTGGTTCAAGTGACACTATTTTTGTCATGTTTCTAGCAACCAGGGTTGTGGCATAACCCCACGCTCGTAGCTAAAAAAGAGCGACATGGAAAAATGTGGTTGAAAGAGAGACTATCGCGTTCATATAGTGGAGCTGCTTGGTATAATGGTTATAAATGGATGGTGCCTTCGTGATTGTTGATTTCAGGATTTTGCATGTTGATGGGTAAAAAACAAGCCTTTATTAGATTAAAAGTAACTTCATTAAAATTTATTGAAGAAAACTTTTGGTATAAAACAATAAAAATTCATTTGACCAAGAAAAATGGAGTTATGCATTTTTACAGCATCAAAAAAGTGGTAAACGGGTGTCCTTTCAATTCTACCATATTCCAAAACATGTATGAATAACTGTCTATATGGAAAGAAATCTTTTCTCAGCAAAGAATCAGACACTTTAAGATCTTACAGAGTATATATTTCGCCTACGATGTACGCATCATCAGCTCTTATTCAAATAGAATCTTTTTTTGGGGTCTCTCAAACTTACTTTCGTCCAGGCCCGTAACCAGCCTGGGACACCAGGAGGGCGAGGAGGTTTCTGAGAGGGGCCCGCACTGTGTCTAATAGTTTTAAACTATGTCCAGCAATTTTTCCAGGGGGTAGAAAAAGTTTCTAGGGGCTTAGCCTCCCCTTGTTACGGGCCTGCCTTCGTCTATCCTTGATGCTTCACGAACCAGTAATAGCATCAAATTATCCGCAACACATGGCATAGCCTACAATAAAACCAAACATTTGTGCGACTTGTTACGAGTACATTTTCATTAATCGAATGTGTTATTACATTCACAACACGAACGTATATATCCCTGTCCTCTGTGCATAAACCAGATCCGACTTCATGGCCACCTGAAGCGTACGGACAGTCTACGATAAGAAACTTGACTGATCCGACTTCATGGTCACCTGTACCAGACGGATAGTCTGTACCAGGGGTTCCCAAGGTTTCTCTAACCATGTACCCATTTACCATTTCGACAGATGAGCACGTAATCCTAAAATTTTTTTTATGACATATATAACCACTCTTTCCCAGATATTTTATAATGTCTAATCATCGATGTAATCAACAATAAGCATGTGGTGATTTTTGGAAATAATATTCACTGATATATGCATAAATATTTGGAAATAAAGAATATATAATCATATTTTCCCCTTCTATTGCTTACTTTAAATGTAGCCTACCCCTTCACATAGCAAATGTACCTCTAGGGGAACATGCACCCAGTCCCGGCGTCGCGGGAGCTTTGGTGGGCTAAGCCCCCCAAACAAATCATCAAGCCCCCAAATTGAAATATGAAACACTATAAAAGTGGAGTTTCTGCCAAACTTTAGAATGTCAAGTCCCCCTGCACAAACGTAAAGTCCCCCATTGAAGACTTTCTGGCGCCGGTTCTGCACGTACCCCAGGATGGAAACCCTTGGTCTATACCAGAGGTTCCCAACCTGGGGTACATGTGCCCCTAGGGCTATATTTGCCTATCCGAAGGGGTACGTTTAAGGTTAGCAATAGAAGAGAAACATATATTACATATCTTTTATTTCCGAATATTTATACATATATCAGTGAATATTATTTTCGAATACCGTGATATGCTTATTCTTAAAAATACCTATGATTAATCATGACAAAATATTTTGTCATAAGAAATTTTAGTGATACATATTCATCTGTCGAAATACGGAAGGGGTACATGCTTATCTTTCGAGATGCTGAAGGGGTACATGCTCATCTATGGAAATGCTGAAGGGGTACACGGTCACAGAAAGTTTGGGAACCCCTGGTCTATACGAACCAACGGACAGCAAGCAACGATCCTGTTGACAGTCGGTTGACAAAAACGTGCGATGTTGATGACATACCAACTGTTGATACTCAAACACATTCAAAGGAAAACACTGTTCTATGTCGATCTCAATGCGAGCGGCGTCCAGTTGATCGACTTAGTTACATTAAATTTTAAAATCACGTAGTTGATTGATAATACAACCACAACCGTCGCCAGGAAGTTTTCAATGGGGGCTTTACGTTTGTTCAGGGGGGGCTTCACATACTGACATTTGACAAAGATTCCACAGATTTATAGTGCTTCATAATCCAAGTTGGGGGGCTAAACCCCAAAAAGCCCCCCGTGGCGACGGGACTGAAAACAAGGAAGGGGTGATTGAAAATTACTGTTTATAATTCTTCGGTTTGTGGTTACACTGCGCTGATTGCTTTTGTGTTATATGTTAGTGTTCAGTGGTGTGGTGCTGCCGGAGCTCCGCTCCACCACCTCTGCCAGTGAATGTGTCGCAGTCTACAAACATAAGCGAAAATGCTCAGCAGAGCTCCGGCACCTATAAAATTTCCACTACACTCTGCTAGTGTTTGATGTTTGTTTGCGCCATTCTTGTTTGCTGCAGTACCGGTAATATATGCCTCCTCGTTCGTTACATGCGTTTGATATTTAGTAAAGCTTTGAAGACAGAGGTTTGCTTTTCTCTACAGGGTATACGTTGCAGATTTTCTACATCGAAGATGGTAAAATCCAGTTGTAGGCATTTGCCATGATGATTTGTCAAAAATACTGTAGTAGTAAGACTGTATTGCAACAAACCTTGATGAGATATTTCATCTACAAAACTTTCTGGCCAAATCAACTGGGCAATGTTAATGCAGTTCGATTCGCTTGTTTCAGATGAATCATGAACCATGATAAGAAGCTTGTAGGGCTATTATTTTTTGATGTGCCTTTTTTTTCTTCAGGATCTTAAATGTTGATATAAATCGTTTGTGGAAACTGTTTTATGGTACTTGAACTTTGAATAAATTATGATAAGACACTAAAAAACTTGATAAAGATTAAAAGTTCATTCGTGAACTTCACAAAAACCTGTATTTACATTCGGGTTAATTAATGGGCTTTTCAATGCTTGAGGTTAAAGTTCGGTCAATAAGCATTTTCGGTGTTTTCAAAGCTCTTGCAGTAGACCAGACCTTTTGCAATTTTTAGCCAACTTCGTGAAAAATTTGTCACAACCATTGCTTCAGAGCTCTACTCTATCTAAAAAATACAGATAAATCAACTGAAAAGCTGACTGAAAGATCGCAATATAAGCGCATATACGCGATTAACGCCAGTTACTCCTGCTGTTACGACGTATTCAACAAGAATTTACTGTTTTTACAATTGTAAGTGGGTAGCCTATTGTTTCACAAAATGCACCCGCCATTGATGTTGTCGTGCAGTCCTGCCGCCAGGGGGAGCAACCGGGCAATTGCCCCCGAAATTTTCAAAAACAAAAACATTTTAAAAGCGTCACGTTTTTTAGTTGTTGACAATTTACAATCATTTCGTCTTCCCTTAAAAATTTCAGCTGGTTGCGGCCCTGCATCGTAACGTAATAGTTGTTCCATCAAAGAACTGTTAACATCAGAACTACTGTACACAAGAGCGCTGTCTTTAGCGCATAACATGCTGTTGGCTGTTAGCTTGACTCACAGCAAAATCAAAGTGAAAAGCGCCATACTGCGCTACACACGAGCGAGTGACTTGACTGGATAAGCGGTGAGCGCAAAAATTTAGTCGAACAATTGTTAACAAAGTGCTGTACAAATAAAATGCTATGAAATAAGCAGTACCTCACACACGGATACCAGTATCTAAGGGCGACATTGGTAGCCTATCACGTAATTATTAACTTAACCATTGCTTTGACGGAACAGAAATTGTCAACTTTGGCAAAAGTAGGCATAATTTTTTAACCAAATCTTTTTAAGGCTTTGAACATGTCCACGAATAACAGAACATTGTTTGCCACAGACAGAAACAAGAAGAGGTTTACCAAGAATCACAAGGGGACGGAACATAAAATGTTGACATACCAGACAAGAACCCTGACCTGTTTAGGAAGAGCACAATCAAACGTATTCAATAATTATCGCGATTTTAATACACAATCGAAATCAAGCGTACACAGTTCCCAACAACTTTGGTACTTGGCAGAACGCAAGAAACAACAGAACGCTAGCAGACGCTCAGTAAAAACTGTAGTTTCAACAAATCGCTGTACCACGTAACAGGACAAAAATATCGCTTTAAGGTGCAACATAAATTTGAACCAATTGTACCAGAATGACAAACAACGTCATCGATAACAAAAATGACTGTGCTAGTGGACAAAACAACGCCGGACCGGAACGTATCGCTACGCAAATGTTCCGCATCAGCCAAAGCGTCACGTATGACACAACTGTCGTAATGGTCCACTTCTCGACAGTGTTCAAAAAATAACAGTCGCAGACCAGTGGAATAAGGCCGATGCGCGATGGATACACAAGCTCAGCGACAACACCACACAAGCCAGTAAAGTTAGTGACATTCAATGTTAGGCCTCACGTAGACATTAGAATGATAACCGTACAAGTGTTGGGACAGTTAAAAAAAGCAACGGAATACTTGTGAATGGACTGCTTGTCACTATTTGATTCGATCGGCTACCCACACGAATACTGAAATATTGTTAACGACCCAACAAAACACGTACCTACTTGATACCTTGCAAAAGCACTTACTCTCTGTTCATGCAGCGCTGCCCTGTTGCCTGTTAGAATTAATGTTTGCAGGCTTCATATTCTACACCTTACAAAAAATCTATTTACCCACATACAAATTCAGAATGATTTAAGAATCTATATCCGCAATATTTGACTATTACGTAGCAATCCGAAACACGTTAACTGTTAGATCTAGTAGATGAAGAGTGATTTCCTTAAGTGGGATCGAACGAATAATGGGATAAAGGACCCAAAGCAAGCTGCTGTCAGTTTTGTTCTGATGCGTTAAAAGCGTGATCTTGATCGAAGGCGACAGAACCAACCAAATGCGACAAAACAGTAACAAACAAAGGTTGGATGTACACAGGAGGCTCGTTTGACAGCATGCTGAGTAACGCTACCGTTAACCATAACAAATCATAACAAGGTGGACCACGCCAGGTTAAAGACGATCACTAATGATCGGTGCTGACGATGTGAGCGATCGCGAGACAGCAACGCTGCGAATAGATACATTACCAGCACTGCATCAGTAAGACAATACGACTAACTCAGAACTATCGCACGTCTCAAGACAAAATCGCGCACATAAGAGCAAGGTGGGAGGAAGTGAGACCGCGGAAAGATCGAGGTCTTCAGCGAAAAAAATAAAAAAACAACAAAATAAAAGTCGGCATTCACTTGATGATAGCCAGTTTTCTGAAGAGGTGTAAACGGATGAAGAATGGCCTTGCACAAGAAAGTGCATCTTGCATCGGTACTAGAATGGATTGTGTACTATTAGGTTGCATCACATTAACAACGTTAACACGGCTGTACTCAAAGTGGATGACTATCTGTAACACAGGAATTGCGTGTTTTGAAATCCATAGTGTAACTGGGATGTTGGGTCTCTTCTGTCAGAAGATAGGAACAAAACTACTTAGTCTTGTTTTTTGCGTTAGCCCCGCGATTGTCGCAGCATCACTACGGCTTTAGGACTTCGCGTCGAAAAACACGATATCGCGCGACGTACCTATCACGATATGTACAAAGGTCTGACGTACAATGATGGGGGCTCTGGTGGCAGTACTTCGCACGCTGCCAAAAAAATCACCCACCAAACTAACGAGCGTCAATATGACCAATATAACGGTGCAGTCGATTAGTGCAAACAAACTGAAACGATCAGAAAAAAGGTTATGGACTGGGAGCGCTTTTGTAGGTAAAGAAGCATTAACGCGGTCGAGTGTTATTTTCAAAACGTTACACACTCATTTATTTTTATCGGGAACAGTTTAACAATGCGGATTATTTCTCGTGGGAACGCGTGGTTCAGAAAGGGAACCCGCCAACACGTACAGCTGCACACCTCCATCGCAAGCGCATTTCAATGCGTTATGAAAACTCATGCTCGCAGTCTCGCTTCGCTTTGACACGCATCGCCGTTCTTCGATTCCAGTCTGAAGCCGCGCTCACACGGTGCCGCGCAAACCAGTTCTTTCGTCGCCCGCGTCCAGTCGCATGTACTCCGGGTTCTCTATCGCCGCCTTGAAAGCGGTCGGCGTGTTCTCGTCCGACGACGAAGACCAGTTGCGCGGATCAGCGACATTGGACGATGCGCCGCCAGGCTTGTAGGCGATCGTGTGGTCCAGAAGTTCGTCGGTTTCGTTAAAGGACGACTGCGTCGACGTCACCCGGTGTCCACGCGGTGCGGTGTTGCCGCGTGACAGCAACGACTGAGTATCTTCACCGATCCCGCTGTCGGTCGCCATGTATTCGGCGTTTTCGAACCACGTCGGCGTCAGGCTTTCCCCGTCAGTGTTCACGTAAAGCGCGTCGCTGTTCCGCCCCTGACAAGAAGCCAAGGGCTCGTAACCCGTCTCCGTGGGTTGCCGGGACGACCCAGGATGAGCGGCTCCTGTTTCTTGTAGATCAAGATAGGCTGCGATTAAAAGCAGGAGGCAGTGTCACGTGCAAGCAAGCAACGCAAGCAGGATTAATCACCTCTCATGCACGACACGGCAAAGCTGGATGTTCTAATGCTTTTATCAGGGATGCAAGAAAGCCATGAAGATCGACGCTTATTGCGACACGAGGCTGTCCGCCTATTTGCACGTTAAATGGCTATGTCGCAAGCTATAGCTTCAAAGTACCAGTTGAGCGACGCCGTTATTAATGAGAACTGTGGTTTATTGAAGAATTGCAGGATAAAATTGTTGAAATGGAAACGTCCTACAACGAAAACGTCGATAAGCAATGCACTAGTTAAGAGTAAACCACTGTTTGGCTACGGTGAGTCATCGACGAACACCCGCGATGGAGATTATTAAACCATGAGATATTGTCGGTCACGCAAAAACAAAGCTGTTCCAGGTTTTGCATTACTTTCTAATTGTCCTGCTTTTCATTCAAGATTATAGACTTTTCAAAAACAAACCAAAAAACTATATTTAGGAATTTTGACGCCTGTTTTTGTTAGAAGTCGAAAACTACGCCGACAAACAACCTACAGAACAAAATAAGGCGGCAACTCATTTCATATCGCATCAGCTGGACCAGGACTGGTGTTATTTGCCGAGCGGGTGAAGTAGTTTTTTTTCAGTCTGGGTCGGCAAACACTCACAGAACTTAAAAGACATCCAAGGGCAGTGTTCTGTGGGTTGACAGCCTGGGACGAAGAGAAGCGAAGATTTCAAATATCATTGGACACAAAGCAAGACAAGCCTTTCACGTGGGAGGCGCCCGGAAATGTTAGTTACAGATTAATCAAGCAGTCCTGCTCGCTCCAGACACTGTAAGATAATCGCTCTGCGGCTTTAGGCGCCAATCAATTAATCGGTTTCGTCTTGACATACTTACAAGTGACGTCGCGATTACTGCAGCGACATTCACATTGGCTATGCCTATATTTACACTCGATGCAGTTTCTATTAACGTCTGGTCGATTTGTTTGCCCTGCGGGCTACGATGCTCGCTAAAAAGCTGAGCATCTTCTGCGCCGCTCTCTAATAATAAATCGATAATAAATCGACTGTCTCGGCAACCGTTGTTTTCTTGTGCACGATGACAGCCGTTTCGTTTTCGTCCTACGTTGTCACAGGCCAGGGCCGCGCATGCGTGGCCAGAGTATCTTGTTTGTCTCTCTACGATGAACTCGAGTACCTTTTGACATGCAACTTGCAAACAAAACGTCATGCAAGGTTTTATCAACATAACAGTTCGTGAGTTGCTACATCGTTGCTCATCATGACGCTGCTCGTTACACGAACACAGATCGCTGCGGAGTTACTTGAAACGCGTGAAACATAAGAAAATCGTGATTTTATCATTTCTTTTGTCTTTGCTTTATCCTTTTTATCAAGTTGGAGGAGGCTCTTGTTTGACGAAAAAAGCTTTTGTGGAACTCTGGGCAAGTGGGAGATCCTACGATCATCTGCACAGTAAACGGCCACATTTGGTCTAGTTGGACTTCGTTTTAACTTCAACTATCCAGCCGTGTCGATTTATTATTTACTTCATTTTTCACGATGAAAAGAACTGAAAACTAAAGTCATTCCGTCAGTGAGAAAAAATTGCATGCACATCAGGTCAGCATTTTAAGATAATCACCAGATCTACTGCAACACTACGGAAAGTTCTGTTTGAAAAAAAGCTTGAAGCGGATGAACTCAAAACTACGAACGAGGAGACCGATCCCATGTACCACATACTCTAAGCAAGTGACAGCAGGGTGTGATTCGGAACCCAAAGTAATGACGCGAAGTACGGTTGTGAGTTGTGCAGAGCAAAGGTGAGTGATCGTGAGTTTGTCAAGCGCGAAAACACATGCAGCGGTCCATTGCTATAGCACGCACGGAATTGCACAAAAGACAAAAATGTGACGTTAGAATAGTTTAACAAAATGCGAAGGAGTGCTAATTGCGTGAAAGTGGTTAAGTTATCCGAGCAAACGCGCACATCAAGCTTTCCAACCGATTCAAAAACACGCAACATTTCTACTTTGTTGACTGTTTAAGACAGAATCAATGTTAGATTTTTTATTTTATGCTTAGCCACAGTACGGAGACATTTAAAATGGTAGTTTCACTAATATCGAGGGACTTACTCGGCATTTTCTTGCTAGGTGTGGGCAGAAGGTATTGTTCTTCATCATACTCGAAGGTCGAAGTCTGACAGTCGGGCGAAGAAGCAACTGCGCTTTTTTGATTGCAAACTGTGCACAAGAAACGGGTTCATTGTACACAAAAAACATCTGCCGTTCCACAACGCGGCAATACTGCTCGTATCATCGTAAAAGTATAAACATGGCCGGCCAGCCCCAGTGATTCACGTCTGTTTTCTTAATGTAGCTTTCATTTCCGAACTCAGTGCTCACACCACGGCAGACACTGTACTGCGCTGGTACAAACAAAACAAACAGGTGTTCGATCAGCACTCATAGTGCAGGCTCTCATGAAAACAGTGCAGGCTCTCATGCTTAAGTTTGCCTAAATTGCCAAACGACACCCAATTAGGAACAAAAGAGACAATTTATTCCAACCAAACCAACAGCAGACAGCGCGACGGGGACAACTATTTTGAGCAACAGATTCCATCAAGCCAACATCCGCTGAGTTGTCAGAAATTGAACAACGAAATAACTCGAGCATATTTTAGGCCGTGGCGGACGCGCTAATACAACGCAATACCTACGCATACAGAAAGTAACAAGCATGGGAAAAAGGAATCGAAGTACAACAGCCGCCGAGGTGCTGGGCAAACAAGTCAGCGGCAAACATAAAACATCATCATCACCAAGATTGAAACAACGCGGAGCAGGATCAAAACAGTTCGAAGCGTGCAGGATATCAAATATCTCTCGCTCGAAGAAACAACAAACAGGGCCCCAGTTCCAATGACGAATATCTCGCTCGAAAAAACACCGCACGCACAAGGTGGTGACTTACACAGCGGTCGCTTGGTGGTCGGGTCTTCAGTGTATCGTTGTGTTTCCTCCGAATCCCTCCGTGTGGTTTGGGAATCGTCTGAAAATACTTTTTCTTACAAGGATGGAATCAAGAGCCAACGCAAAGCCCTAATACAGTAGTGCTCAATTTTCAACAGCGATTTTACGCCAACGACACCACCACGTCTTTCACGACAACCAGTTTATTTCTAACTGGCAAGTTAGTTGGTACTGGCGTTTTTATTATCGATAAGATCGAAAGACTCTCAACATGTCTAACTGCATATTATAAATCAAACCATTTTGAAAGATGCACAACTTTAGAGAGCGTGGATTTTGTACCCTGACCTCAGTCAGTTTGGTTCCACTGCGGATTTTGCAGATTGGTCGAGAGCATTTCGCCCAACGCAACACATGAAGCCTTGTTTTCGTGTTCAAATCAAACGTTTGCGCCGTAGAACAAGAGCGTGCTTTGACGTAAAAATGATAAAATTAAATCAGAACTTGATACAAACTTTGGGCAACTAGGTCTTGCGTAAACGAATGAAGATCAGTCTCGGTTAACGAACTTTCGCTGTCGAAAGTGCATTTTTTGTGTTCACATTAATGCACCTTGTACAAGCGGCACACATCTGTCAGATCTGCTTCGACATGCACAAGGAAAGGTATGAAACCTCTCGACACTGAGCACACACTGCTGACAGAAGTGTGTCCACAAAAGTGAAAAAAAACAGCCGCCGCGTGGTGTTCCATCCTACTAGTCTGCGCGCCAAACTTTTTTCACAGTGATGAGAGAACTTAGCTACGCTTGTCCTGCTGCAGGCCACGAAATCTGAGAGAAACACACGAAGGAAATTGGCGGCGGTCCACATCGAAACTTTCCTCGTTCATTAGCCGCGCGGCGGAAACGAGCACTGATGCCAGGAAAGAAGCAGGCGACGACGCGGTTCTCGACAAAGTCATGCTTGGGCGCGACCCGCTTGCGCGATACGTTAACAGCAGAGCGTCGCGGGCACGGAAGTTGTTGGGGATATCGAGTTAACGCGCGCTATCCGGAGCTGAGCTCGAACGCCGTCGCACAACATCTTGCCGTTTTGAGGACAACCACGCCAGACTTACCTCTATGACTGCGGTTACTTCTTGCGAAAAGCCTGTTCATTCGGTTCTGATATTCGTAAGCGCAACACTGTCATTATCACACGTAGATATTTCCTTAAATAATCGGTAAGACTTACAGACGTTGGAATTTAACTTTCTATCAACCAAGTCATAAGAACGGGGCTGAAAACTACAACACTCGCGAAATGGTACGGCGAACTTTCTTCTGCAAGTTCCACGTGAATTCACCTGGCAAGATCGAACGTATTCTCACCTGTGCCGTTGCTCGTGTCGTACGTTTTGCTACTTGACGGCAGTTCCGTGAAAACGTCATCCTGTTCGGGAATCGCGGTGGCTGGAATTTCTGCCGAACCGATTCTCGGCCCACCATTGGTGGACGAGGATAGGGAAGATTGGGCCATAGCTGAGGGAGTATTGCGGGAAAACAGACGGCGTTCGTGGCCGTTGGGTGGTTCTTGCGGCGAACCAGCCGCGTTGCTAATCGCTGGTTGGTTGGTGTATTCAGGCTGAAGAAAATTAAGGACCGCTGGAGATCGTAGGCAGCGAATGATCAGCGTTAAACATCAACCTTGGTTTATTCCGCAAACAAAAAGTTAAATCTTGCAAGTTTGAAGAACACGCGTGCTCAAAAGGCTTCAGAAAGGCATGCTTGATTTGCCGAACCAAAGCGCATACCAAATCAACACGATCTATGCACGCAGCAAGCATAAACGAGCACTTGAAACCGCGCGCTTGCGATGCGAGCCATGCTTGTTTGATTTCCAACTGACTGTAGAAAACAAATCAAACGCAATTGATTGCTGAGATAGCGCCTTTCATACTTCGAGGTATAAAAGGCAAATCTACTCTGTGTGTGTTGAGTAGTGTTCAATATATTTTTTCAGCTTTGCCTAATTGCAAACTTTTACTCAGTCAGCCTTTGGCAAGTCCTATGACTGATGATATTGTTGAAAAAATCAAATCCGACAAAAGTCGAAAATGTCAATTAGCTCGAAGGTGCGATGGACAATATGAGGCAATCAATCACCATTAACCAGCACATTTTGTGAACGTGGAAACGACTGCTGGCAAACGAAGTGCGTTGGTTATCGGCATCGTAATTATCAGCTATGCCAGAATAAGCACGCATGCTTTTGCGCTAAGCGGCAGGACTTACGCCGGGTGCATTCGCGCCATCAGTGGCGGTCGATGAATTTACCGACAGCATTGGCGTGTATCTGTTGTCCTGATGGTGTTTGGGACGTCATACATAAACAGAAAATAACAACATGCACGCGTTAACACAAAAAACAAAACAGGGAACTAACTGAATGAAAGCATAAGCATGCACCAAAAGATCTACTGTTGAACACAAGACAATCGCAAGCCAGCACACGAACATAAGAAAAACGAATTCACGACGATCATCGACCGCTTTATTAAAAGGTTTTCGTTTCGTCAAGTTTAATTCGCAGCTTTCAGCCAAACAGCTTTAAATGATCCTTGACAGCTCTTCACGAGACAACAGCGCGCGCTGATATAACGCCAAAATTTGCTTATCCCGGCTGGACAGATGGAGCGCGCAAACAGCACGTTTTGAGGTCAGCAGCGCAGAACGTGCATTTACTAGACCGCTGCGACAAAGGGATACGCTGTAAGCTTACACTACGCGCGCACGCGGAACTATAGAGGGTCATACCTTGCCGCCGGTACGCAGATAAAGATCCGGATCGTCTGCAATTATTTCTCCTTCCTCGACCATCCGCTCCTCTTCCAGCAGTTTACGGAAGAACTGTACCTCATCGGCGGCGTTGGGGCTCATGACACACGCGCCAGGCTCCACCTAGATTACACCAAGCAATGGTATACGCAATAATGTTATACATGAAAGGAGGATTTACGCAGTAATTGTTTCAACTGTGTCAAACAAAGCGGATGAACAAGAAAGCTCTGAGGAACTGCACAGGAAACAACTGACGCTTAAGAATAAACATCCATGAAGTAAGTCTCAAGGGAATGAGCAGGCGAAAGTAGCGAAAACAGGCCTGCATCCGGGGAACGCTCATGTTTGCTCATGCTAAGTTGTCCTCGGTTTGTCAAAACACTTAAACACCGTGCACGTACTTCAATTCCATAACATGTCTCAGCAGCACCTCAAATTACTTCCGCTCATGAGAGAGGGCGTTGTGCACAACCTGTCTATATCTACAGCCAGGCAGTGACCAAAGCCAACAGACTTTCGTGATCTGATTTAGGCGGAAGGGCGAGATGTCCAAATACGTCAGAAGTGCACTCGCGTCACGTTTAAGCGCTGGCCGTTTCCGTTCGCAGCTACGCAACAACGTCGTTAATAATGACCAGCCATGCACCGGAACAAGGATGCATTTCGCGTCACTGGAAAGCACCGAGTTTGCTGTCCTGTTAACAGCAGGGGCCCAGAATCGAAAGTCGTGCTCTGAGTCGTTGCTCAAAATGTGAAAAAAACAAAACGCAGGGGCAATAGTTTCGAAGCAACCTGGGAGTTGAGCTTACGCGTGCGTTTCAGTTGTTGAAACTCACTAAGTCTAACCAACTCTGTTTAGCGACCAAACAACGTGACCAACGCATAGAAATGGCGACAGTTGCAAAAGTGCAGTATAGTTTTAAAAGGGTATGAGCGAGAAAAACTGCAATACAGCGAATTAAACGCCAACAGCTTAAATTCTCATCCGTTACAACCACCGCGCACACGTTTTCCGTTCCTGTCAGGTGTTGTTTCAGCGCTTGCATGGCGTTGCATAGCAGGCTCTCATCAGTGAATAATTCAGCAAACAAAAGTTTCTTGCACTGCGATGGCTCGAATAGTTTTGTAACTGATGAAGTAGGAAAACGTGGTAAGCATAAGCAAATTAAATGGTTGGTTGAAGGAAACCTTCAGGACTAGGAGTATTCAAGTCGTTGACATCGGATGTCTGAAAATTGGGAGAGAAAAACATTTCTCCTCGCATCAAACTCAAAACCGCTAGACGCAACTTTTGACGTGTCTTGGCAAAAAAATTATTTCTCCGCTGACATATTCCCCAATTTTGCCAAAAGCACCAAGGATGCTTATCATCAATGTCTGTGCTGAAAATTCTCACCAATTACGATGTTTTGCATTTTTATTGACAAACACACTTGTACCGCAACCTTATACTATGAAGTCCGGTTTCCCACGAGGGCGCCAAAGCAGATCGAGGCCTACGCGGGTATTTACAAACACTGACAAAGGCACACACCTTCATGACCACGTAACGACTCGGGTCTTTCGCCATGGTGGAGAACTCCCGAACCAGTTGCTCGAAGGTAGGTCGGCAAGTGCGATCCACCATCCAGCCTGAGAGAAACAAATCGGATTCAGGGCGGACTGACACTGAGAGGACAGCAGCGGAAAAGGCTTCTGCGTCAACCGGAAAGGGTGCGGATGAAAGAAAATTGAAAACAACACAGGGATTGACCTAATGCGATGTTTATCATGTTCTCTTAGTGGCGTGCAAGAATCCTTAGTTGCCACGACTGCGACTCCTTGTTTGACAGCGAGCCGTGGACGGACAGCGAAGACAAATTGGTCTGAAGTTGTGAAGGAAAAGCGTGACAGTTTCGGCTGCAGCAACAGTACCGCTGTGCGCGAGGTGACGATTGTTCGACAACAAAGCGAGTAAATGTGACAAAGACGAGTAAATGCGACACGCGTAAATGTGATGAAGGTACGCGCTTGAGGAGTCAATGAACCGCGAATATCGTGAAAAAAAGTCGCAATTTCACGGGCCGCTGCCTACCGGGTGAAGTAACTGCGTATTCATTATGATTGACGAGCGGAAAATGCCACGTAATGTACCGCTCTGCGCTCCTTGCCAAACAAACGGCATGCGACGTCGACACTGCGTCGACTATCTGGCAACAAATGTTGAACAGAACAGATTTCTTGGCAGCTCGCTACAGACACGTACTGCCCGAATCAAATCATAACAAAATCTTCTGCTTGACCCGTCTTTTTACACGTCAATGCATTCGAAACACTGCATGTGACACTTCGCTCGCGTAAAATCTTCAGCGGGTGATAAACGACTGCATTGCTTTTAAAATAAACCGCGCGACAAGCGCGTTTTTCAACGCAATGGAAGCCCGGCGCTAAACTGCCTTCATTGTTGTCAACTTACATTTAATAAGGATCATGTAGATGTCGATCGTGGCCGTGGGCGGCTGCAGCAGGCGCTCGCCACGCTCCAAAAGGGACAGCATGTCCACAGCACGTACGCCCTGGAACACAAGTTTCATGACACAGCGCCAGCAAAACCCTAAAAGCATATGATGCGAAGGCCTTGTCAAGTCGTACTCCGCTCGACAAAAATTGCGGTAAAGAGTTCTGCTGGACTGCAAAGCTTTTAAGCCGAAGCGAAAAGGAGGTTGGCTTACTTCCAGGAATATGCTACAGCTACACAGTATGCAGTGAGCGGAAATACGAGGCGCGTCTGTAACGCAGCAGCCAAAGGAGCTAACAGCGGCCTGACAAACAAGACAAGTGGCGCTGGCGTGCTTGCATTCTAGATTGCAGACTTGGTTGGAACAGTCTGTGAGATCAACAGTCGGTAGCTTTTTAACCACTTCAAAATATCCGTAGTTCCGTTAAAAATTTTATTACGCCGACTGCACAAAAATAGACAAATTAGCAATTCAGCGCTGTAACTAAGGTTTTAAGGGAAAAATCTTACGTCATACGGCCTCGCTCCCAGGGTCAACAGTTCCCAGCAGGTTACGCCAAACGCCCACACATCCGACAGATGCGAAAATGTCCGGTCGGTGATGCATTCAATTGCCAGCCATTTGATGGGAAGCTAAAAAATTGTATACTCATTTAAATACACGACGGATGGTAAACACGAAAAAAGTATGAAGAAAAATGTTACTGTGATTGCAATTCAGGGTTCATAAAAACCATGATTTAAAAAACATCTAAATCTGATTTTTTTGATTTAATGTGTAGAGGGTGCACACCTGACTAGTAGTTAGTTTTAATGTAACTTTTTTGTGCTTTGTTTTTTCTAGTACAGCAACTAGAATTCAGTTGATCTTTCATTCAAACTTACTTTGTATTTATGCATCACGCTTAAAGCAAATCAGTTCATAACACCTGTACCAGTGTACAAAAGGAAATATTTTGGAATGACAATACTCAAACCATCAGTTCATCAACTTCATCACCACTAATGGCTTTTAAGAAGCTTGTACAAAAATACAAGCTTGCCAGCCGTTTTGGTGCGAAGTTTATTGTTAAAATTGATTATTGCAACGCAGCTTTGACTAGTTCAGGTTCTGCAAAAATATACCTTGCATGCATAAAATGGCCAAAAACCTACAATTTATGTGTTATTATGAATCTTAATTAAAAATATGTTCTGAAACTACTATTTCTACAATCATCAGCCTATATATTTGCTGGAATTTTGATATAACTTTTACTTTATGCCAGGCCATTAGCCATGGGAGCATTCGAGGGCAGTGTCCCTAAATTTTTTTGCGCTCCATAAATTTTGTTGTGCCCAGAAGTTTGTTTTTAACATATACCATAATATAAACAAAAATCTTGCTCCCTAACAGTTTATTTTGCCCTCAAAACCTGCCAGCCTACTTTCAAACTTGCGGCATTCTGACTTCTGAGACTACAAATGTTAGTGATTTCAGTCCACATATCATTTTTGCAGTTAAATGACATAGAATTTGTGACCTTACAGTTGCTATGATCGATAAAACTTCAAGTGGTTTTACTTGTGCGTCATCATGAGGCCTCTTGTCTTCTACACTAATACTGTATAAGCCTATTAGAATGAAAACCTATTAGAATGCTAATTAAATGTGTCGTAGACATCACACAAAGCCCGAAAACAATTTGATTTTTTGCTTGATTTTTTGCATGATTTTTATGGCTTGATTTAAATCATTCACTGATTTGAATCAAATGATTTAAATCAATCAACCCTGAAGTGTATTCTGCAGTGTATTTTGTAGCAACAAAAGATGACAAGCGGCAACATGCACGAAACCATAAAACTGGATTAGAACGAAAATATCAACACGACACCTCCAGCAGCGAAGCGCAAACGATGAAAATGCGAAAGAGCTTATGGAACCGAGATAATCTCTTTCATGTTTCAGGTTTTGAAGAGTAGAACGGTCAGGCATATATATATACATATTTGTCCACATCGTAACGAATGAATACAAAACTGTGAAAAAGCTGAATATACGCAAAAAATTAAACAATTGTAAGAGATGGAGCAGTAAATACGGATTTACTTTTTCACCGAAGACAAGCGCACAACAGTTGTAACCATGGAAAACCACTCTACAGGAATCACTGTACAGGATCTTCGAACCTGCACATCGTGCCATGAACTGTTAAAAGGTCATCGATGTTGCCAGGAAGGAAGCCGTTACAAGTTGCTACAAGATCGACGCAAGATAAGGTTGTAGTCTATATTTACGTTCGCACGTCGAGCAACGAGGTTTAAAGGACAGGTCTAGTTTCGCGCAAAAATCCGGTTTTGTCAACAGTTCTACGTCACTGTCACTGGACTTTACCACAGGTCAGCTCTTTTAACAAACACAGGCTGCTATTCAAAAGTACATGAAAGGAATGGACGGTAGGAAGTGATCACCTCCGCCGTCAACAAGAATCATGAATCCAGCACAAGCAAAGTCAGAATCTTACCTTTCCTCCCTCAGCATGGTAAATGTCGTCCTTGGCGTCAAGCATCCTGGCAAGGCCGAAGTCAGTGATTTTGACGTGGTTAGGTGTTTTTACGAGAACATTGCGAGCAGCCAAATCGCGATGAACCAAGTGCTTTTCTTCCAAATACAGCATGCCCTGCACACACCAGGCAATTCTCGTTCGCGTCTTTTGGTAAACTGCACTTGATTAGGTAGGTTTGCAAAAATACTTGGGTAAAACTTAACCTATAGTGGAACACCCAAGAAGTTACGGTTAACTATTCGCATATACACAAACATGGGCGTCGGCAGGGGGCCAAGTCCCCCTCGAGAGGGAAAAATTAAATTTCACCATTTCCCCCCGTAGAAAAATCTTTTTGGCCACCTATGGAAAAATCCACTATTGGCCCCCCTGGAAAAAATCTTTTCGACGCCCATGCACACAAGAGCTTAGCAGTCAGAAAAGCGAGTATGGTTCTTACAGGAAACAAACCATGAGAAGAACAACCATTTAAAAATTATGAGATCGTCACTAATAATGGCTAAATTTACCTGTCAACGGCGAAGAAGGAAAATTACTGGTGAACGAAATACAAAAGTGAGCGCGAGAAAAAGCGAATGGCCACCCGCATCACGATCTTGTTTTGCAAGCTGCTTTCATTCAACAAAAGCCCATTCGTTTTCGTCGGTTTGCTGCTTTGCTTCATGCGCCGCAAACAGAGATGAACATATGCGCACAATAACCGCACCAGTACCTTCGCGATTTGCGTGCACCACGTCAGGACCTGACCAGAGTGAATGGAGTTGTGTTGGCTTGGATCACGAACGTATTCCAGCAGACTGCCTAGCGGCATTAGCTGAGTTATGAGCGATACGTGTTCTGTCATGCAGATCCCCAACAGGCGGACCAAGTAAATGCAATCCACCGACGCCATCATATAAGCTTCCTGGTGAATTTACAAAAAAAAATTGATAGAAATTGGTCTTGAATGGCATTTTAACATGACAGCTGTGGATGCCGAAAAATACATCACACATATTCTGTAAAAGCCTCTGAAAACCGCATTTCCTATTCTTATTCTTAAAAGTACCCAAATATCTCAAATTTAAAATGATGATAGGATGTTATTTCCAAAGCAAGGACTTCAAATAAAATTGATCTTGGAACAAAGGATGCCAAATATTTACTGCGCCTATAAGCAGCAAAAGTCTTGCAAATTGCTGTGGAGGCAAGAGCGTATTACTTTAGCCAACACACAAACAAGTGTGACATCTCTAAGGCAAGGTATGTGATATTAAAAAAACACGCACGATAAACCAGATCAAAGCATATAATCTGAACATGCACGTAGTTCCGACGATGAAAACCAGACCAAGTATGCGCAACCAATCAGCAATGGAAGGGCGCCACGCTCGTTTATACCAAAACGCGCCGTTTCGAACATCTGCAGATAAGTACGCAATACGTTCGTTGCTGCATTCCTCAATTGATGTTTACCAGATTTGAAATACAACATTTCTGGAATTTCATAGCAGGCGCCAAAGCACTCGCAAAAATGTATTATTAATCGCTTGGAACAAGGCAACTTACATCCATGATTTCATTGTTAGCAGCGGCGCTCATCTCTTCAGGCGTTTTCAAAGTTTTGACAGCGACGTGAATTTTCACCTTTTCCCCCTGACAATCACAAGCGAACATGAAAGCCGCGGTCGCGCAAAAGGTATCGACGGTCGTGACCGTCCACTAGATACTCGTCAGAGCATTGGTACGAATTGTTCGCAAGCTATCACCCAAGACGCGAGCAACCCATGTCCACAAAAGCAACGGCAAGAAACGCAGGTTTTAATCATTGGCAGTGGAACGAAACTACATTAGTGAAATAATGTTATAACAACATGGCCTGACTTGCCATACGAATGCCCCGCTAAAACCAAACTCATTATAAACCCATTCCATAACGCCTACTTTGAAGTAACATGTGACTAATACATGTCGTTAAATTCACTGGATATAACGTTCGCATTTAAGGTTTCATTGATATATATCAGTTGTCGATTTACGCATTTTTGCCATTTCACCTAATAAAAAAGAGCTCACGAATGCTTTTGCATTACGAGAAAACAGTTAATCAGGCAACAGATTGAGCCGGTTTACAAAAGTTTCACACGTCTGTTACCTGAATGTGGAATGGGGTCCACATGGCTTTGCGGACGTCTCCAAACGCACCACTGCCCAGCAGTTTGCCCATCGCTAACTCATCTTCTTTTACAATGCGAAGCTGGGCTTGGTTGGGACTAGCTCCACTTGGGGTCAATGGTGTTGCCTCATTTTCTACCAAAACTTGCTAGAAATCAAGAAATCACGAACAGATAGAAAACAAGTCAAAACGTTTAAGCAAATTACTCCAATCAAAATACTAAAAGCGTCGAAAATACTTAATATATTCTATATGCAAATCAGCAGCAAGAGTCAGCCACTACAATTTCAATGTTACATTTTTACAATCGGCAGTTTCTTTTTTAACTTTTGCTGAAAATCTTGGTTAAATTGTTAACTATAATTATGACAGCTGGATATCACCTTCGCAGTCTCAATGGCATTCGCGTGCATTACTTGCTTGGCAACAATATATTTCCAACAAGTTTCAAGAGATGTTTAGCTATTTCACAAATCGGCACTTCCACACTCCCACAAATTTGTATATAAAGCTACCAGAGTTGCTAATAAATGGATATTTTTATTCTTTACGAATTTTGAGCACCAAAATGATACATGAAAAAAATATGCGTACCTCACCAACCACTGTTTGCCCGATGGTTTTACGCATACTTGCAATGACTTTACGATTGCGATAGCAGCAAACTACTGCAATCACGAGAATCACGAGTACAAGAATGCATGGGATCACAATCGCGGCAGTGTAGTTATTCCTACAAAAGAAAAACAACGTAAACTTAATAAAAACGACTACATTTGATGAAGCCACAATTCTACGAAATTTACTCATCGTGCAAAAAACAGCGCCTGTTTTCGAGCTTTTGCTAATTTTATAGCAACTTGATCTGTTATTTGTTATTAACAGCCTCGTGGCGCCCATTTAAGTCTTTGAAATCTCTTGTCAGCTTAGCACTGACGTACACAACATGCTATGAAAATATTATATTTTTCTGGTGCGATGTGCACATAAAAATGGCATTCAAGCGTGAGCCACAGCTCATCCTCGGTCAAACCAATAAAAATTAGTTATCATCTCTAAAACGAAGCAATTAAATCAAATAGTTTCTTTTATGCCAATAAATCGCAGGATGAGAGCAGAGCGGCTATAAAATGAATGGTTGAGAAAAATTTGAGAGCGATAGTGAGTTCAAGCAGATCATCGGAGAAAATTAAGAAAACCTCAGCAAAGGCTGATAAGAGCAAAAAAATTTCATGGTCTCATTGTTCGTTATATTCTAACTCAAACACAATGTACATTCCCAAGAACGCCAATGGCATACTGACACTTTCACGATGTCAAAGGATGGGTTATACTATTGCGACGTAATGCGGTCCGGTGTTTATTCGGTTGGCCCTGCGACACTGTAGAAACTTCGGCAACAGTTCGCAATGCTCACTTCGCACCATGAGACTCTTGAAACAAAAATTGAACTGATTTTCGCAGGGCTTCACGTGTGATACTGGTACATACGCCCAGGTTCGCATGTCCATGTGGTCAAGCCAAACAAGGTGTTTTTTGTGACAATGTCCTGCGCCATCTGCTCATTGTTGAATTATTGTAGTACCTCAACACTGTGGTTGCTGAATTGCTATGAAAGGCCTACATCTAGCTTACCATTGCAAGACAAACGAAGCCCAGCTGTGGGAACTGGAAGACTCATGTAAATACGACACAACACAGAGGGGCTTTTGTGCAGTAAACCTTCACATGACCAATACTTGGCGAGTACAAACACTTGAAAAATTGTGCCAGTGGCTCTCTCATGCTGAAAATTGTTCTGCATCTACTTCAATTTTGAGAACACCCTCAAATTACTCTGTTGTTCCCACGCCGTCCTACGAGTTTGTTATTAATTGCAGTACACACCACACAAATGTTTCAGAAAGACTTGCATAATTTTTAAATGTTGAGTGGAAGTATTGTTTATTTTGTTTCCCTTTTCAGGTCTAGTTTCACTTCTATTTAATAACAAAAATCCAGGTAAAAAGGAGTATTCTTTGAAAACTGAATGACCTGTTTAAATACCAAACTATGATTCATATATAATGATTTCAAAATGAATTTCAAAGTACTGTACAATTCAGGGTTGCGGAGTCGGAGGTTTTTGAGTAGAGTCGGATTCCTAACAAGACTAGCAGTCGGTGTCGGATTTTTTGTCCAACTCCGGAAGTCCAATTGGATCATTTTTTACATCACGCTCCTAAGTTGGGAATTCCTGTTGAAATGGTACAATTCGTTAAGAAATTTCTGTTGAAACAGATTTCTTGCTGTGCACCACGATTTCTATTGATTGCTAATTGCTACAAAATTGTTAACAGTCTAACTTCATTCACTTTGTGTTAAGGAGTCGGGAGTCGGAAATTTTGGAAAGGTCGGAGTTGGAGTCGGGGATATTTTACCTCCGACTCCGCAACCCTGCTGTACATGTGTGCTTGGATATGCAAATAAGCCCTACATGGGACCGCAAGGGCACTTCTGACTCAAAAACAACGCTAAGTCCAAGTGTGAAAAATGAACAGTGTTTGAAGTATTTTGAAAACATACGTTCATTGTATTTTCTCTCCTAACATGAGATTCACATAATGACAGCAAACTGTACATTCTGAACTAGAAGTTTTGCACGAAGCAAAGAGTTTAAACTTTGCTTGGGAGAGCAACTGAAGCGTTACGCTATAGCAGGTATACAGGCCTGCTTTGCTAGCTTTTATATTCCCACTAGTCATACATGGCGGAGCTTATTCATATCACGCGAACTAGAGAATGCAAGGCACTTGATTAAGAGTAAGTCGAAGGTCCTAATTTTCTTGTACTGTGGTTTTTCCTATCATTTTAGCGCACTGTAGTGCAGTTTGTGAATCTTGGTTAGGGTTCATGTTGTTACTAGTTCTTTTTGCCTTTATGCAGTTTATGCAATAAATGTTTGATAAACACTGGGTTATAGCTTTGCGTATTTCAACCATGCTGACAATAAGTTTTTGGAACTTTCACCTGCTTAATTTTTTAGTACAGAGGTGAGACTCATATTTTTTTTACACAAATGTGAAGTACATGCTGAAATATGCATTTCATCACAACTTTTAAAAGCTCACCATAGTTTTTGCAAAGCTTCCACTTGCTTTATATCTGCTGTAATAAAGTGCGATTTCCTTTCCTCAGTGTTATGTTTTAGCACTTCTGATTTAAAAACATTTTAATTCTTGTTACACCCAAATAATTTGTGTATCCATCAAAAAAATCACCAGAGTATTGTTCAAAATGGATCTGGATAACTTGTGGTCGTTCTGGCTTCAACATTTTCTCATTCATCCATTCATTGTGCCATAACAGCTTCTCATTACATTTTGTATCAAATTATGAACGCGATAATACAAGTGGTATTGCTACATATTAATGCACCAAGTAGTCAAGTCGTTTTTTGTTTCTTTGAAAGTTTTGAGCGCAGATCTAGTAGAATAAGCTTGCTGAATGCTATTACTAGGGCGTTTTGATGCCAAAAGTGATTAAAACGTTGTTTAAAAATAAATCAGGTCAGTATAGTTGGACTTAAATATCTGAAATGATTTTTCACAGAAAACAAGCCTGGCTTGCCATTTTACTGTGGTTAGTCAAGGCCATAGCCTATATTATTTGTTTCAGGGAAGGATAGAACAACCATGGTCAAGCGGCGGTTGTCGCATCACTTCGCAAATGTATCGACATCCATTGCAACTATCCTTTGACGATCAGCTGGTTTCATACTTTTTACGGTTAAACAAATTTTCGATTGATGTATTATTCGGTGATATTTGAGAGAAGTGTTTGATGTTTCAAAACGCAGCAAACACCAATTGCTTAATACGCCTGTGCAAGAATATAAAATGATTGCGTTAAATCTATCTCGAAATGCAGTTAGCCGAGCAGTGGACCAATACCAAACACACAATTATTTAGAATGCTGAAAAATATTTGCCGTGCGTTCGATGCCACGACACAATCACCAATCACGATTTACTGCATATACTTTCATTTGTAAATAGTGTACAGACAGTTTATGTTCGCAAGTCTAACAATGCAAGAAATGTGACAGGTACTTTACAGACATGCACTTAAATGAAGAGCACCATTCCACAGTTAAATGCGGTTTAATGCATTAGTTTTCGAATTAACTAAACCGCCACAACGCAGCGTTAATGCTGCATTAGCAGACATTTGAAATGAGCACCTCATACTGCAGAGAGGCAGAAAGCGAGACTGCAAATACAAAATACTTCCACTTGCCGGCACGCACTAGTCTGAAGCATCACCGCAGCACCAGTGAATTTTCAACAAAAAGGGTTTGCACGCTGTTGCCTTTCACTTAACCCTAAGCGAGAACCATTGAATCTAATTCCAAGTGCTATCGGGTCCATCACTCGGCTATACAAACTGTACAGGACGCTGGCACGCGCGACTTGCGGAAATTGATTCAAAACACCAAACAACCACCCACGTGCTGGGCATCAAGCTCTGCACTGTTGCTCACGTTGCAGAGCGAAATGCAATGACCTGATCTGCAGCAGTCCAAAATCAAGAGGAAAAAACGAGTGCAAAAATCGTTACGACACTGACATAACGAGCCACTGAAAATTTTCCAAAAAGCGCAAAACATAAATTGTTCAGCTAGAACTTACGACGGAGGAACGTAGCATTTGAAATCCGACGTAAGGTTGAATGATGTGCAGCCGTGAGGACAGCCTCCTTCTCTATGCACCACCGCACAATGCTTGCACTGCGCTCCGCGAAGCTGCAAAAAGTTTGATCGTGTTAGTTTATCACAGTGGCCTCGGTCAGATGCCGTACCACGAGGAACAACCTGGCGAGAAATGCGTCAACGATACACGACGGACAACGGCGACACGTAAGAAAAAACTGTCACTCCTGCTCAGCTTCAGACAAATCAACCGCAGAGCTAAAAGCAGTGTTTTTTGCATTCGAACAGCAACAATCAATTCTGCTTCACTGCGTTAGGATACAAATGCAGCATAAAGGCAAAACGAAGTTGTAAACAATAAAGTACTGACACAGCAGCTGGGCTCTTCGCGTGCAGGTGCTTGTCAGAAACAAATTTTTCTGCATTCAACTCACTGCCACTACAAATCATAAGAGTGTATAACGCAATCGACACTTGATGGCACAATATCACAATATCACCAGCATTTTGTTATTACAAAACACTCCTTCTGAACCATCCACCTATATTTTGACTGTATGTGGAAAACACCTACAATTTGAACTTAAACTTTGTAACTTAAATCCGCAACAGGCGTGTCTACATTCAGCTATCTTCTTCTGTGGCGATGACTGTGGACAACACAATGATAAACCTCACTTGTACATCTTTTCAAGATTCCATGGGCATGACAGTCACTAACTGCATAAAGATATGGGACTTGCTAACAACTTGTACTTACAAAACTTTTAACTGGGTTCCATTAAAGAGTGCAAAGTAAGCACTTCCAACATTTGTATTACAAGACGTGACACAAAAGCAAGGACCAGTTATGTTTACTCACCGTGTAGATATGAGTTTCCGGGTCGTAAGATTGGTGACATACAGAACATCCCAAAGTACCAAGCTCATCTTTTGGACCGCTGCAACTACCAGATTAAAACAAAGCGGGCAATCGTTTAACCATCACCGATCAAGCCACTACTCAACACAGCGATTTCAACTAGTGAGCACGTGTAGTCATTTCTGTGGCTGGAGAAACGAAGCGTAGGGTGTGTAGTAACTCAGTTATCGCACCTGTTTCAATATGTTTGACCGTAACACGTTCTTTTCGATCATACTAAACTTAAAAAAAATTAAGCGCTTTACATTTCTACACGTACGTGTGAAATAAGCGCTGCCGGATATAGTGCTACCGAAACAGACGCGAGGAGACACAACAAACGATTTTTACATGAAAATGGTCACGAGGTACAGAACAGCATTATAATGGTTCTTCGAAAAAGTATATAATTTCAAGCACAAACTGAAAGTAAAATACACAGAACTTCGAACGAGTTGCTAGATGACGCAGGCCATCTTGCTAAAGGAATGAAGTAGCTTTGGCAGAACTAATTCCAATTTACTAATAACAATGATTCGACGAACCCTCCATCGACGCAGGAACGGCTGCAGGGTAAGCAAGAAGTATCAGGCATGGTGTAGTAATCGACAGGACATTTCGCAACGCATCTGCCATCCACAACTTTGTTCTTGCACCTGTAATATCACAGATTGACGTATAAGTACGTTGTCTAGTTTCTAGCGAGTAAAAGCTTTGTAAGCACATTCAGTGGACTTTTCAAGTATACTAAGACTTTCAACAACACTGCAATTCTCCTTAAGAGAATATATGCTTTAGAAATTCGCTACCGTACATCACATTTCTTTCGTAAAAACTGCTAGCAACTTCCATCATTCTCGAGAACCTAATTTAGAAAAATTCAAAAACGCGAAAATACCTCAACACAAAACAATGGAGTAATAGAAATGCAGAAACGGTTTAATTGCCGGGTAGGGGCTTTTTGACAAATGTTTGCAGTTCTACTCACATTAGGATAAGACAACTTATCCCAAGGCAACTGCGGGATAAGACCGCAAATTGACCTGTCCAACGCATCCGTTCAGATAAAGTATTTGGAAACAAAATTACTTCAAAAAACGTTTGGCGGTCACAAGCGTGCGCTCAATAAGGAATTATATTGTACGCGCGTGTGCTCCAATCGATATTTACACTGGATCTGGGCCAGCTTTCAAGAACACACCCTGAGAAGCGAAAAATCAACGACTTCCTGTGAAGCAATTTGAAGCTTTTGCAGCCATCTACTTTAGCACAAAAGGCAAAGGGCATAAAAAATCATGCAAGCGAACGGTCACGAAGTGTAAATTTAAATCCCCGTTGAGCTCTACAAGCATGTCCTACCAGCAGTTACCTGGTGCAGTTGAAAGCACTCGGTCCAGTGCACGTTTTTTCGCATTCTTCGTGGCATGGCAAGCACATTTTGTTGACAGAAGCATAAACGCTTTATAAATATTTAAAATAAAGATGTTTAAAAAACCAATGACATTAATCGTGAATACAGAACACGTAATGTCTGCTTTGCGATTGCGCGTTTTTCGTGCAAAATATTAAGCTCGAGACGCGCAAAGTCAGTAGCGACAACTCCAAGAATGCTGCTTGCATTCGGCAACCGTAAGAAAGAAAACTGTAAACCGTTAAGAAACAGAGTCGCTATGAAGCAGCATTAATGATAAATAATAATAATCTCGGGCATTTAAGCTGACCAACATTAGCACAGCTTTTGTGTTTTGAAACGTTTTTTTTGGTTTTGAAAAGGAACCACAAGCTTGCAACGCCATAACTTCAGTTTTGATCTTGACCTTATTCCAGGTTCGAAGCTTTGGATAAGAACACGTCCACATCGATTTTAATACCAGATCGATCGATACCTGATACAAGATCGATTTTAATGCTTTCATGTTTTTTTTACAGACAACCGATTTGAAAGTGCTACGTATTTATTTTAGTACATAAACGTATGACGCCCTTGAGCAGATTTTTCACAGAACCTGCGACTTTACGGAAACATTACATTTAAAAAAATGATTTAGGGTACTCCACATTCGCATAAAGTAAAACGTTTTGAAATGTGACGGTTTCACCACTAAATTAGTATTTTTAATGATAAAAATCGCTAGCAAAAAGTTATTCATTATATTCAAACAGTCTATGGCCAAGGTTTGCAAAAAAGGAATGTCAAAACGAAAACAATAAGCATTTTTTTCCGAAATAATGCAAGATAAGAACACTTTCTAAATGGTTCACGAAATTTTGAAATCAGTAAGTTTTTATATTGCGGCATCGGTGGTTTCAGATGGGACTGTTCTTCGATCTTCAACGATCAACCCTAGCTAATCACGGTGTCCTAGCTGTCAGAATTAGTTGCAGTTAATGTCAGAAATGTGTGAGCTTAATAAACATACGAGGTATTTGAATTCGAAGTTTGATTGAGATTTTGTAACCGTGTTTACTACCATGTGCAGGTTTGCTGCAAGTGAAACCTATATAGGCCGAAAATTGAATAAGATAAAGAGTGAATGCTTGGCAAAATTACGTGGTGGAAACAAACTTCGTGTTTCACGATGACTCTTCGACAAACGCTTTCCAAAAAAGTAGACATTGGTATGCTAAACTCTTGCTATACACAATAAAACAAAAACAGGCAACCAAGGGCTGGGTTGATTAAGTTTTATTAACCAGCTTTCATCGCCATGTCTGTTCAGGCATTTACATCTAACGTTTCATACATTTTTTTGTAACCAGCATCAAACTGTTGATGCCACAGTACCATGATAAACACAAATGTACTTTTGCAAACATATGATGCATTTTGAACTAACCAAAATAGCTAACAAGTTAATACAACATTTAAAGTGTGGACACAGCAAAACTATTATGCCTCACCCTTTTTCAGTATCACACTTATCAACACAAGTTGTGACATTGTACCCTGGAACAGAAAGCCCCAAAACTGGGTCTTTCACCCACTGTGGTGTAAATGAACCACTAGCATTTGTCATATCAGTAAAATAAAGACATCTCCTGCACTGAGTGTTTCTAGGACCCCAGCAACCTCCACTGCACCACTTGTGGCATTCAACTGCAAAAACAAATAATACTGACACTAAACAGGGAAAATAAGAAAATCTTAAAAATTCATTCTGAAGTTAACAACCACATTTATGTGCTATTTACAGTACAAATCATAGCGCCAAAGTTTACCAATGTGAGAAAAAAACACTAATATTCTGCTGAAGTTTAAAAACTGCTTGGATAAAATTGACTCAAAATATTGAAGTTTGCAGATGACAGTAACTACCGCAACAACAAAAGATTTTTGGGAGTTGAAGATATTTAGAAACACAGGTACAACCCACCTAAAATTACATTTAAACTGTGATCACAACAAAAACTTCTAAACAAAGGCTAAAATTAGTGCAGCGCAAGTTGGCATAACTTCATAAAAATATTTGGAATAATAGTTTATTTCGTGATATCCATTACAAAATTGGCCATCAATGAGGACAAACATTTTGACTGCTATGTACACACAAACACAACAAGCCAACCAAAATCACTAAATGACAAGCTCGGATCACATTGCATTGTCACAACAAAAGTCTTTTACAGCAAACAAGATCATCATGCAAACTTATGAAAAATCTTGATTGAAACTGTGACCAATTATCACCATGTGAAGGAAATTATGTATGTATTACAACTGGTGAAAGATTGGTACAGTGCTGATAAATAACAACATCTTTTGTTTTGTGATGATCTTTTAAAAACTTGTCAGTGTTTAAAAGTTCACACCATGAAACTAGTTCCACATAAACATACCATTTCGGCAAACATCCTTGGCCAATTTTACTGTGTATTGCTGTGAGGAGTAATTGGAAAAGATCAGTGACCATAATGAAGGGCTAGGTAGACATAGTACTGGATTCCTTTTAATTCGAACATGCCCTTGACAAACAACATAAATAGCACGCATGCAACAAAATCAACATAAAAGAATAAAAGCAAGCAACAAATGCCAGATACAAAAACGATGAGCTTCAAATCATAAATGACAAAACATCTCAAAAAATGCTGTGGAGTAAATCTTACATGAACTTTTTTAAAAAAATAGTCTGCGTGGATAAAACATTATAAAAACAGTTAATCCCTTCAGCACTCTTCTGAGATTTCAATGCAACTTGTTACTCACACTTGGACCACTGTAACATCAATCAACTGTTAGTACAAGTTATAGCTACACATAGAACAGGGCATCTCAGCAAACAACTAAAAAATACTGAGTGAGTGTACATCCTATGAAGATATCCTTCATAATGTCTAAAGATGATTTTACATCGATTCTACAGACACCATTGGCAAAATCATTGTGCGCAATTGAGTTGAACTGATAGTTACCTTGGGGTTTGCTTCTAAACATTTTTATTCCATTTAGTGCTGAATAATTATATCTGCAATGCTCAGAGTAATTCACTTCAACTGGGTTCATTAGCTGTCCTACCTAGCCATAACACATCACATTAGAAAGTTGTTTTAACCTACAAGATTATTCTATTACTACACAAAACTTTGAAAAATATTACTTATTAAAAGATTCTTTTCATAGCAACTATTTAGACACTTCACCTGTTATTGAAAGTACCTACTTGACCTAATATATATATGCAAGCTATGCTGTCGCACTCAAGTAGAGCTTTCTAGAGGACAGAGGATAGCTCAAAAGTCTTATGGATGATCCAACAAATGACCTATTTAATTTTAGAAATTGTAATGAGTCAAGAAACTCCTGAATATTCCTTGTCATATACTGCATAAAAGGAGGCCATGGTGATATTCACAAAATACCTTGGTGATTAAAAGGGCAGACCACCACCAAGGGGCAATTTACAAGGGTTGTGAAAAACACAACAGTTGCATGACAAACTATAAAATAAAACTTAAATTTAAGTTGGATATAGGAAAATATTCTCAATCTGTCTCTAACATGCTTCATAATAATTGCAAAATAGTTCTCCATCACTGGAAAATGCTTACAGTATTGAATATACCATAGTTCTTCATTTCAGCTAAAATGTTCGTAGCAATTAGGTGCCATACCCACAACATAGTTCATGAATACACATGAAATTATTATGAAAAAGTTGACTACAAGGAGTAAGACCAGCATACCTCGTACATTCTCATCGAAGTTCTAATTTCTAAACACGATCTTTGTGCTTAGTGATAAGTTGTAAATATACCAAAATTCATTGTTTGACATTTTTCATGTCCCTTACCCAAGCATAAAACCATCAGACTTGTCACTAATTAACGTCAATTTTATAAGAGGAAAGGAATAATTGTTTTGTTGCTGAATAAGGAAATTTAATATAATTGGCAATGCCTAATCAACAGCAAACTGAATTTTGAAGCCACATAAAGAATGTTTGCCTTTTTTTAAAAACAATCATTTTTCAACAAAAAAAGATAGTAACGATTCAATCAGTTTGTGGCAGAATGTTAAGGTAACATGCCACCCTAAAATCCTTAAAGAAAAATAAATGCTACAACACAGTTTCACACTTATTCTATGGCATTATCTGTACCCTATAATGGGCCACCACAACACCTTATTCAGCATGTGATGTTTATATGGTAACGTATCTTATTCACTGGTATTGTTCTTTCAGTCAATCATTCTGACCGAAATTGCAACTCCCTGCTTAACTACTTGACCGCCGGTCCACGGTATATTCATGGCTGCTGTCTGATGCTGGAACGCCAGTATGGTTTTCACGCTGGCACTTGAGTGGGCAAGGTTTTGTTTTAAAAAGGCTCTGGATGGAAAACCTTGCACGATAGAAACACAAATTCTGCACAAGAACGTTAGTCATATTGTGTAGTTTATGAAAATCGAAATAAAAAAATTTTTCCACTTCTTTTGGAGAGAAAAAACACCCGAAAACAAGGGTGGATTGCCTGTTTTTTTACTTTGAAAGTTTATTGCACCTATTCCAACAATGGGAAAAATTTAAAAATCACAGAAACGGTTGCTATAGCTGTTACAAAGCATCCTGCCTAATGTGGAATTAAAAAAATGTAGAGGAGAAAAGTTACGACACTTTTTATATCATCTGGTCCTAGACAGCATTTCTGCTTTTCGACTCTGTCCGAAAACATACATGCATTCAGCTGTGCTTTGCCGATCGCTAAATAACTCAGTTTGGTTTCGATTTGACTGAAACGTACAGCACTATTTTGTTTCAATACGTAAAACCTTCATAGATATTTTCGTTGCACTAACTGAACTCCGAAAAATATTATTACACACATTGTACCATAAAAAAACATTCAAAATTTTATTTTCGCATGAAAAAGCCATACTAAATTTTCTTTGCACAAAAAAAAACAATGCAAAATTTTACTTGCACGTGGCCTGAGCATTTGACAATTGCCAGCTTTTGGATACATAAATGTCACGCTTCTGCTGTTGTTGTTGCAGAAAAAATGTGAATATCACAGAACATGTTGTGATTACCTTGTAGTGGCCGCATGTCAAGATAGTAGTGCATGAAACGAGAGGAGAAAACTCCAACATTTTTATCAGCTGGTCGTAAATATGGTTTGAGATCTGTGAAAAAGTTATGCGCACACTTTCAGGTACTTGGCATTGTTGCGATGGTAAAGGATAAGTGGCAAGGATGCAATGTGAGCCATTGTTGGCAGCAACTTTTATTGTCCTGTGTTAAACTCTAAATCTCCATTGATATGTATTGTTGGGAAGCAGCAAAAAGATCACAAGCCGCGATCACTGAATTACTGCTTTTTTGCAAATCAACGGGTGTTATTCTTCGCGATGCCCTTTCTGCCTTACAAAGGCTTTGCGCTAATGGGTCGTTTGAAGACTGCCAAGTGCGAATGTTTGTGAAGCAGCATGCATTGCCAAGTGGGAATGTTTGCGAAGCAGGGCTAATTGCCAAGTGCGAATGTTTGTGAAGCAGCCGAACAGGCGCCTGCAGCAGTTACTTGCTGTTGAAAATAAAACAATTTTGCAGCAGCTAAAAATGTCAACTCTCTACATGGTGTTCCAACTCCACTAATTTTTTATCCACATCACACTGGTATGCGTTCAGAAATGCTTTACACTAATGCGTCATTTGAAATCTGCCAAGAACGAATGTTTGTGAAGCAGCATCGAAAAAACAACTGAAGCATTTACTTGCTGCCGAAAAAAATATTTATGCGCAAGCAAAACTAGTCAAATCTCTACATGATATGCTCCAACTCCGTAAAAAAGTTGTGGAGTAATTATTTATGCACTCTGCATTGGCATGCGTTCACAAATGCTTTACACTAACGCAGGGGTTCCCAACTGGGTGTACTCATACCCCCAAGGGGTACGAGATTGAACATCAAGGGGTACGAAGATCCTTGGGTCACAGAGAAGCTTATATATCTCTTATAGAGCAATATATATCTCAAAATTTTTTTGGGGGTACTAAGAATGTTCTGACCTGACAAAGGGGTACGAGCAGCAAAAAAGGTTGGGAACCCCTGCACTAACAGGTCATTTGAAATCTGCCAAGAGCAAATGTTTGTGAAGCAGCGTCAAAAACACGGCTTAAGCAGTTACTTGCTGGCGAAAAAAATATTTATGCTCAAGCAAAAATCATCAAATCTCTACATGATAGGTTTTAAGTCAGTAAGAAAATTTCTGAGTGATTGTTTATCCACATTACATTAGAAACCGCTCCCAATGAAATGCAATGTGACGAGACAAACAGCCACATGGTTACAGCAGGCCGATCATATTTCGGGTTACAGCAGGCCGATCTTATTTCGGGTTCCAGCAGGCCGATCTTATATACCGTGGGCCGGCGGTCTGCGGTTGGGCGAGTTTCCAGACAACCGGCGATCGATGTGTTAACACTTTGGCTACCGGGTTAATTCAAGCGATTCGCAAAAAGCAGCTGATTCGAACGTGGCTTTGCGGATGAATATCACCGCTCCTGTTCGCTCTAGCGACTCGGCGAATATCTCAAAAGACGTTGCCAGTCTAGTAGATTAGACTCGAAAAAAAAATTTTTGCATGGGGGGGTGCAGGTTGTCTGTGAGTGACATCATAAGTGGAGGACTTTTAGGCCACCTTGGCCCACTTTGCCTAGCCCTGGAGGCCAACCGTTAGGTGGTAGTATTTCGCTGAAGTTTTTACTGGAAACTAGGCTACAATCCGAGTCTTTTGATACTTTGGATGAC
>Ga0210059_1000807_pt1 | contig 43354 bp, 25 predicted proteins | sample Ectturendosymbi2_FD_188042 | JGI IMG/M metagenome (GOLD analysis project Ga0210059, IMG submission 188042) | Ecteinascidia turbinata endosymbiont from Florida, USA - Sample 2 (SPAdes) (version 2) | ecosystem: Host-associated > Tunicates > Ascidians > Unclassified | place: Key West, Florida... | reverse complement strand
CGGTTGGCCTCCAGGGCCAGGCAAAGTGGGCCAAGGTGGCCTAAAAGTCCTCCACTTATGACGTCACTCACAGACAACCTGCACCCCCCAAGCAAAAAATTTTTTTTCGAGTCTAATCTACTAGACTGGCCACGTTTTTTGAGATTTTTGCTGAGTCGCTAGAGCGAACAGGAGCGGAGATATTCATCCGCAAAGCCCGGCAGCCAAAGTGTTAATCAGCTCAAAAATCGCAAAACATGTGGATGTATTAAAGTTGTTTGCCAGCATTGCGCTTAGGCCAGTAAGCCCAGAGCAATTATTACATTGCGATGTAACAACCCATTCTTGCGCAACATTAGCGCACGCTCTTGTCATGTGGTAGGCACTAGGCAAGTCAACATTTCACCATTTCCATTTTCTAATGCTACCGTCGTACTTGGTGAGGAAAAATTCAGTCTAGTAGCCCTTCTAAATAGATAAGACAGCGCTTAACACCCACCTGGTCACAACTTATCTGAAAGGTGGTTTTTATCACCTGAAATCTGTGGTAGATCAGATGTGTGGAAAATTTTTGGTTTGGTTGCCAATGAAAGGGATGATCAGCTTGATTTTGCTGCTTGTTAGACATGTGTTCAGGGGTGATGAGTTTTTAGTAGTTTTTTCAGACAGGCGCGGGATCGGCACAGAAAAAGTATGGGAGAGGGATGGGTTGGGATGGTCTGCGGGGCGGGTGCGGGTTAGAAGTGTGCGAGGCGAGAGCAGGCAAGATTTCTCAAACTCCAGCGCGGCGGGTTCAAATTTTGCAAATGCGGGAAGGAAGCAGACAAAGAATTTTAACCCGGGCAGGACTCTATTGTAGAAATACGGCAGCACTAGAAAAATTAAGCGCTGGCCAGTGATGCTGAAAGTGTGTTAGCCTTGTAAACATTTGTCCTGTTGTGAATGCTTTCCAAGTGAAATTCCAACTAAGCTCAACCGATATTTTTATCATTATAATTCCATAACCTTTTACATCATTATTTTGTATAAGTTATGGTTCAAGGTCATGATTCTAGCAAAAAGCAGCCTTATAGTTGACAGATGGCGGGATATTATCAGCAAGCCTAACAAGTGATAGTGATGTGCATAAAAGTTCAAGGTAACTTTCTAACATAGTGCAATTTGCGGTTCAAACAAATTATTTCATCCTTAAGAATAGAATTATGCTCTTGCATTTCCTGCAATGAAACTTGCCGCAACAATGTTTTATTCACTTTTTGAATGATATGGTTATGTTATTGACGATTGAGCCTATTTGCAACTGCGAAATGATTCCTAACCACGTGACTTGTTCTCTGAAAACTCCCGGATGCAGTCCTGGTGCGCTATGTAGTAACCATACCAAAACAACTATGCTCCCTTTCTGTTGTCTGCTTCCATTTGTTTCAACCTACCACTGTGAGCATAGGAGCGGATATAAGAAACCAAAAACATCCGATTTAAATAAAAAAAGTCCGATTTAAATCAAAAAAATCAGATTTTTTGATTTAAAAAAAAAATCATGATTTTTATCAACCCTGCTTTTAATAGCTTGCCAACTTCTACGAATGTACTTTTTTCATTTCCTTATGTTTTTTTAGATTTATAAGAGACAATCCGCATGCATGTTTAGCGCTAGAAAGCGAACGAAGGTTTGGTATTCGTGTGACATCTTACAGATTTACATGAAAAATATACTGTATCTACTAGTAAGCCATCAATCTGTAAATTTTAGTAATCAGATGAGCAATTATCAAAATTTTGGCTTAAAAAAAGCTGGAAACAAGTAGTTTTGACATTTCACTCCTGTTATCAACTAAAATAATAAATTTTTCCATGATTTTTGCTTCATTTAATGCATCTGCTTACTGGTGCTCTCATCCGCTTATTGAGCCGAAACATTGGTTTGATTGGGGGTGTGTAAGTAGGGTTATGTCAAATGAAATCGTATAGTGAATGATTTGGATGACAGAGGCTGGTTTTTGCAAAGTGTTGTTTGCTAGAATTGGAAAACGTTATTTAATATACTTATCAAGAAATAGTTAATTTAGTGAAAATTTGGCGTTTACATCCACATACTGGTGAACTGACCTTAGCAAAGCCAAAGTTACAATGCTGAGAGCTGAACTAACAACCATTCACACAGTAGTAATAGACACTTCTCACTCAACCAGGTTTACCATGCTGCTAGTGTCGCAAATTGCTCCAGCAGAGCATTTGCTGCTGGCAGCAAAATAGGTACTACCATTAATTTATGCAATGAAAAGTGCAAAGTGATGACAACACAAAAGATTAGTCAGCAGTAATTTGCAGAACTTTATGAGAAGGCTGTTGTTGCATCTTATCCATAATGCTTTGTGTGTAGCGTATGTCATCTTCAACATAAGTCTGTTACCCTTCTTGGATTAAATAGTATGTGTTTTACAGTATAGTTGGCATGTTTTTCTCTGCAATTGACTATAGTTTGCAAGTTTTCTCTACTAAAAGATAAGGCTAGCATGTGTTTTACACTGCAGGTGGCATGATTACTTAAGTCTTGCATTAAGTTCTATCATTTCACCTGTAAGCTTTTGCTTGCAATTCACAGGATTGGATTAAAAATGTATACTTGACATGAAATCGATTTCCTTGTAAAACACATTGTGAGCAGATTCAGCTACTTAAACCCTATGGTACATTGTCACTGAATTATATAATCAGCATTATACTTTCTTTTTGCAATACTTAATATGAACCAAGTATAAAGAAGATAGATTGTTAGGCTAATAAAAAAATGAATTTAGGCCAGCAACCGTGGTTGTTAATTACAAGGCAGTGGCTATAGATAGGCCTGTGGATCTTGAAATAAGAAAACTTATTAATACGCCACCTGTGACGTAACAGTTACGCATAACAAGAGTGCAGTAGGCTTGGTGGAAATGAACTAAATGTAAAAGATAAACCCTAAACCTAACCTTAATCCTAACAGTAGTCCTAATCCTAACCTAATGCTGACCTGACGCTAAGCTAACCTAACACTAACCCTAACCTAATCCTAAGCTAACCTAACCCTAAGCTAACCTAATGCTATCCTAACCTGACACTAACCCGTAAACGTAAAACGTCAGCCTGAAAAAAAGTAAAGGAAAAAACAAAACAAAAGTCGGCAAGGTGAGATTCGAACCGAAAACCATAGGTGTAGAAGGCGTAGCGCATAACCATTACACTATACGATCCATGCAGTTTGAATGACAAACTGACCCTTTTATTTGAATTGCGTCAGGACAGGCATATCCCTAGTCACTTCCTAATTACAAACTCTTCTGAAAACCTGCTACCATACTTTGACTATATACTCGTCTTTTTAAAGCTTATAACCTCATAGATTTAACATTTCTGTAACTTTTAGCTTAGCATTAGCTGCTATGCTATAGCAATTCTCATAGATACAGCTTCATCTAGCATTGTTTAGTAGGAGTTATAAACGTAACACTCAGGTCGATATTTTTTGCTACTTGTCATCTTATTTAATCATTATGACATGATTATACAAGTCCCATAATGCTTTCATTTCGATTTATACCAAGCTCTGTGGCCCATAGAAAAAGCATCATGGCCTACCACTGGGCCATGACCCTCTGGTTGAAAACCACTTCCCTAGCGGTAGTGGAATTGAGTATTTTTGCGTGCTCAAGATTTTCCACAGCAATTGCATGTAATGATTTTGGGCTAATTCACTTTCACATTGTAGTTTTTAACGTAACACCCGTAAGTGGCCCATGGATATAAAACATTTTTTGCTCTCACATGTTAGATGTTTACTTGTGTTGTGTCAGTACTCACTAGAAATACCTTATATTCTAATAGGGTCTTAATGATTAACTGTGGTAATTTATTGTTGTCTGTATTGTTAACTAATGCTTAATTACGTAATTTTTGTGCTTTCATTGTCCGCATCTTCATTATACCACTGTGGCTTCTATATAGCTTCCTAGTTCGTAACCTTCATCCAATATGAAAACCATGGCAGTAGTGGACAAAAAATTGTGTGTAATATGAGCATTTTTAGGCATGATGTATGTGACAAGGCAGCTAGGCATGACAACTTATGCACAATTAATTGTTACAGGTAAAAACATGGAATGTGGCATGCAGAGTAACTGGCACATATTAGTGAGCTAAAAATACATTTTGGAATCCCAATGATGTGAATTTCCTAAAAACAAGCAAGGTGGAGATTGAAGTTGTAATTGTTACAGCTGGCATGCTACAAAGAAAAGTGATGGATTTTGTGGACATTGTCTTTTTTTCTAGAAAAATTTGCCTCGGAGATAAACCTATTAGCCCATTGTGTTTTTTCCTTTTCACATATTTTTGTAAGAGTGTCATAAATTTTCTTTAAGCGTGGCAACAGCATAGACATGTTGCTCCTATAATGTGATACAAAATTTCTCGAAATCTTTAGTAGGTGTTTTTTTGCTGTTGAAATAAGGATCCCCATGATGGGAGCCTCATTACTACTCATCTCACCTATGATATGCTTACATTCTTCATCTCTATATATATTTATTAACTCACCATGCGCTACTTTGTACATTTGCGTTGATTTTGTTCAATAGTTATTTTTTTCTATATATTATACTCAGCAAAAAGTGTAAGATTCTTGGTGAAACAGTTGTCCTTTACCTTTTCTGAGCTTCCAGCACTCTTATAAATGAAAAGTTCATTGCACTTTTTCATCAGGCAAGCAATCAGCTTGTGGTGCATTATACTTCAGTTTAAGTATTATATATTTTATATAGTTGTATAAGGACAATATGCTCTTACAACATCTCTGAATAAATTGCAGCATCTAAATTGGACCTAGAAATCTATAGTATAATGACTGCAGCGAAGGGTGCACATTAAAAAGTGATTTGATCTCAGTAAATCATAAGCTTTATTATGCTTACAAATTTTTAAAAATTTGCGAAGTCTCATCAACAAAAATCATTTGAAGTTTATTTGTGTATGTCTATTAAACCAAAAGAAGTTTTGCGTTTATTGGTCTGTAGGAGTAGTTTGCAACTTTTCCAAGATGCAGATCACCAGTGTTGTTAGCAAAATTGTTCATGCACTGAAATCTCATAATTAAAGTAAATTAGTGGTAACTTCCAAGTGTAGAATTAATTTATTTAAACTTTCTGGAAGCAGCAAAAGGTCTATGGACTCACAACCACTTCATGGATTCAGGGCTGAGAACAGCTTCGTTATAGTAAGTTAAAAATTTTAAGCCAATAAACTCAAACCCATCAGATTTTGCCAGAGGTGTGATGAAACTTTTATTTAGGTACATTTAGTGCAGGTTTTTATAAGGAAAATGTTAGGTACCTAGTATGGACCTGTTAGGGCCCGATTTCTCTGATTCTAGGGACCTGAAACAGGTCCCTAAAACACCTTAAAAAAACCCTGATTCAGTGCATTTATTTCTTGTTTGGTAGGATTGTTCTTTGGAATTTTGTGTTTAAATTATTTTGCAGTGATTGTAATGGAAGCAGTTGTGTGAAGCTTTAATGCAAAAAGCAAAAAGATATGGCCAAGATACAAAGACGAGGAAGAAAAAGAGGTGTGTTGTATGTTGTAGCAGTAGAGTTATTTATGAACTACAGCAACATGATTGAGATGATTCAACACAATTTATATACTTGTTTTGTCTATGGTGTGATATGACATTATGCATGCCATTATTTTTAAATTTGTGTGGGGTGTATATTAAAAATGTTGCATCTTCTGCCAGATGTGACAGTTCGCTAAAAATTTTAATTGATTAAAGTTGAACGCAATTGTTATAAGCTTGTTTACCATGTACACAATGAATCTTTTTTCTGTGATTTATGCTGCATTTAAATAGTGTGATACAGCCAAAATTAGTGAACATTCTAATTTATTTTGCTACCTTCACATTTTTGTGTCTGTATATTACACAAGTTCAGTTATTAGATGCCTGCAATCTTTTTTGATAGTTTCTGAGCTGTTTGAAGGTTGTTTAGAACCTGAATTTTTAAAACCTTTGGTGCTGGCCGAGTTTCACTAAAAAGTATAATTTGCCCATATTGGCCAAGTCTTTGCAACTCCATAACTCGCCAGTCAATTCTGCTAGAGAGCTGTTCAAACCCTTAAAAGACTCAATAAGTCTTATAGTTTGCAAAGAAAAAATTTTTAGGTTTTGGGGTCAATGTTTTTTTGTGGGTGACATCATAAGTGGGGTAGGTTTCTGGCCATTTTGGTTTAGGTTACCTGACCCTGGGCCCAACCGCTGGATGGAAGTATTTCTGTCCAGGTTTTTTTTAAAGGAAAATGTTAGGTACCCAGTATGGATCTGTAAGGACTCGGTTTCTCTGATTCTAGGTACCCGATTTTTTCTAATTCTAGAGACCCGATAATAATTTTCTCTGATTCTAGTGACCTGATTTGAAATTCTAGGGACCTGAATCAGGTGCTTAAAACGCTTTTAAAAAACCCTGAAATTTCACTCAAGTTTTTATTGGAAATGAAGCTAGAATTTGAGTCTTTTGGGCTTTTGATCTGGTTTCTAGCATTTCTGGTTCAAATTTTTCAAAAATTGGTAATTTTACCCTAACTCTTGAAACAGAAATGCTAGAAAGCCGATCAAAGTCTCACAAGACTCAGATTTTAGCCTAGTTTCGAATAACAACTTGAACAAAAGGCTTCCATTTAGCGATTAACCTCAGCCAAAATGGCCAAAAACCTGCCCCACTTACGATGTCACCCACAAAAAAACAAAAACCAAAAACTTTTTTTCATTGCAAACTAGAAGATTTGCCAAGTCTTATGAGGGTTTGGATGGCTCACTAGCACAATTGACTGGCAAGTTACGGAGTTGCAAAGTGGCATGAAATTGGCAGCGCAATGCGTGATTTCAAAGTACGATATACTCGTACACTGGCTCAACACGTGTTAAGATAGCTAACTATGTGAGATAGAAATGCAGTTCTTTTGGAGTTGCTTGAGTGCTTTCAATCTTATGTGAACATACTTTTTGATAGTCATAAGTGACTAATTGTTATCTGATTTTTTGTTTAAAATATGGAAACCTGTTTAACTCATTGGCGTACGCTAGGATTCAGGGATTTTTGCAAAAAAAAACGCCTAAACGCACATGGCTTTGTGCCCGAATTTCTCCGGTCCGGTATGCTCTACAGACCCGGTAAAAGTCTCAAAAAACGCGGCAAGTCTTCTAATCTGCACTCGAAAAAAAATTTTTTGCTTGGGGGTTGCGGGTTTTTTGTGAGTGATGTCATAAGTGGAGGACTTTTAGGCCATCTTGGCCCACTTTGCCTGGCCCTGGGTGCCAACCTTTAGGTGGTAGTATTTCGCTGAAGTTTTTTACTGGAAACTAGGCTACAATCCGAGTCTTTTGATACTTTGGATTACCTGCTGGGGTTTCGGGTTCAAAAGTTATGATGTAAGTTAGTAAAAATATTTGACTAATTAGATAATTAATTAATTTGTTTATTTTAGATCATAACTTTTGAACCAGAAACGCTAGATAGTCGATCAAAGGCTCAAAAGACTCGGACTCGAGTCTAGTTTTCAATGAAAACTTCAGTGAAACATTTTGGCCTAGCAGTTGGGCCCTAGGCCAAGAAACATGAGCCAAAATGACCCTAAAATTACTTCACTTATGACGTCAGTCAAAAAAAATCCGCACCCCCAACCAAAAAATTTTTTTTCGAGTGCAATCTACTAGACTGGCAGATCCGTTTGAGCTCTTGAACAGCTCTCTAGCGCAATCGGCGGAGGAGCTAAGGCGTTGGTAAGGCAACCGAAAACTGCTGTTTTTTAGGCCAAAATCGAAGTACGAATATATTGTAGACGAGCTCTCAAAGTGTTAAGGAGCCATGCATGTGAAGCACCTTTGAAAAATTGTTTAGCAAATTACAAAAAATGTTCAAATCAAGTAGAATGCAACACATTGTTTCTTTTTTTCCAGTGAAATATACAGATGTTGTTCCATCTACTGATCTTCCTCCTTTAGTTGAAGGAGATTTGCGATGCTTCTTATGTGTTACTGTTGGAAAAGTTGTCTGGGGAAGTGTGACACACTCTCGCACTGCTCCTTTGCCTGCATATGTCCGATTGAGATGGTGGGGAGAACTTTCTGATGGAACTTTTTTCAGGTTGGTTTACACGGCTTTTCCCATTTTGCTATGATTCTAAGGTTTGTGAAAGTAGAGATTTTTGTGAATTACCAATGCTATAAATGTATATCACTTCAATGATATATGTATTTAATGCTGCATTTATGTTGGTTTAGTAGCGCATCGGTAAATAAAATTTTGGAAAAAAATTAATTTTTTTCAAAAAACAAGTTAAGTGTCACTGGCTTGCTTTTGACACATGCACAGATTGTGAAGTGCTTATTGTGGTTGAAAGAAAGCTGAAAATTCCCTGAACACAGTTAGTAAAACTTGGAGTTGGCGATGATATTTGCTGTTGATGATCTTGCCATGTCAACTTTGCCTCAACTTGTTAGGTTATCATCCAAACTGAATCATGTACAGATTGATGGAGAATATATTTGACTGCATCAACAGCATTGTTTAGTGACAACAGTGACGTCAATTTTCCCTTATCTGTGCTTGGTGATTCTGTTGCAAGACACTCAAAAAGAGGCAGATGAACAAGGTTTGCTGCAAACAACTGAAAGGACAGCTGATTAAAAGATATACGTTGCAGAAAAAGTGAAGCTCACCATATTTGTCAAAAATATTGGGTGTTTTCAGAAAAAGCTGAAGCATTTTGTGTGAAGTTGCAGCTTGTGCTAACATTATATACAAAATATTAGAAAAATGTGCAGTAAATGTTAACTGGCATTTGCTGTGTGTACCTACCTGCATTTCCAAATGTGTGCAACAATCCAGCATGCAGCAATTTGCCTGCAGGTTCTGAACACACGTTGGTGGAACAAATGAAAGGCTGTGCCAAGTTAAAAATATGCAAGAGGAAGACTTAAGGACATGTTCATTCTGTGAAAGTATTTTTGACCTATGGGTCATGGTGATGTTCATAGCCTTTTAATTTGATTGGTGCTTTACCAACACTAATCACACTTTTTGACATCTCACTATGATAGGGAATTGCACGTTTTGAGCACAGTCTGATTTTTTATTTCATGCTCACTTTTCATTTTTTCTAGGTGATTTTGTTTCTGTGTGAACCGTGTGCATACTTGCATAGCAGTTATTTTACTGGTTTGCCTGAAGTTTGTTTGCATGACTCTCTCCCTCATATTTTCAGGCCACAGCAAAGAAGCGGTAGTAATTTAGTCAAATTTCGTGCCCGATTTGGAATAAGATCTGGACCGAAGCAGATGGCCGCTTATTTTAATGACATGGGTTCCGTCACATTTGATGTCTTGTCTAGCCCCACCAGTGTTCCTGTTGGCAGAGTTCAAGTGAGTGCCATCATTCAATATTTTAGCAATTTTCTTTATAGTTTGTTATTCAGGATGATACATCAATTAATCTGTGATTAGAAGCAAAAAGTTCTGAGCAAAACCTCATGATTGAATGTGCTGTTTTGCTAAGGTTTAGTAATGTTCTTGTTCTCCACATTTTTTATGTATTTGCAGATTGTTTGTAAATGAGGTTTTGTGGATTGTATTCATAAGTGCTGTGCTTTCTTTGATCCTTTAGATTCCAAATGCCATTTCTTTATCATCAAGTAATCCCATTCGTGGCTCTTTTCCCATAATCTCATCATCATCCAGAAATTTGGGTGAGATTGTGGTTTCTATGAAGTTTGAACCCATCAAAGATGCTTACGAAGAAGCTAGTGATACAGCTACTGACAGTTCTACATGTTCAAGGTCAGTGTAATGCATCATTGGTACCAAATGTAAGGGCAGTGTTTATCAGGAAATTTTTCTGCAGTCAAAATGGTTTTGTTAATGAAATGTAACAATAATTATTGATTTGTGAGTGGACTGGTGTGTCTTAAAATGATCTGGAGTCATCTTGTTTGTTAACACAGATTTTTCAGCATTTAATGTTTTGCAAGTTTTTCTGTAAATGAGGCATTTGAAGAAAATATAAACATTCCCTCAATTTGCATCTAAGTCTGGTAAAATCCGAAGTTGTTTGTCCTGGTTAATTGTTAGACACGTTTCTTCAGTGTGCCTGTCAGTTATCTGCTAAGCTTCTTTCAAATACAGTCAGACCTTGTTTGTCCAGGCTACTTCGTTTCGTTAAATAATGTCGGTTTAGTGAGGTATCCAGATAATCGAAATCGAAACTATAAAGAGCAAAATTCTTTCCAGAGCAAATGCCAACAATGTGAACAAAGGTGACAATATGCAATACAGTAGAACTTGCCTTAGTGGACGCTTAAGGGGAAACAGAAGAAAACTGTAGGCTTAGACCAGTGGTCTTCAACCTTTTTTGTTCAATCGCCCCCCTACAGGAACTTTGCTTTGAACAAAATCGCCCCCCACTTATGATTTTAGTGTTGGAAAAAATATTTTAAATTGAAAATATTTCAATGCTAATGAAATAAACGACTAGTTTAGTTAGCACAAAAAACGAACAAACAAAACGAGTGCAACTGCATTTGTAGAAACAGTGTTATTCATTACCAAAAACAGTTGGTGCCAACCAAGGCTGTGGAGCTAGAACCCAGAGCCGGAGCCAAAACATTTTGAATTATGGATCCGGAGCCTGAAATTTGAGTTCCCATTCAACAGACATATTTTGTATAGCAAGCTAATTGTACATATAATGCAATGGGTTTAGTTTTTAATGGACCAAATCGTTCTGGAGGCAGAGAAAAATTTTTGATGCCTGGAGCTGGAGACGGAGCCAGAAATTTGAGTTTTGGCTCCACAGTCCTGGTTCCAACTACTGCGAACCTTGCCCCTGGTTTTTATCTGCAAGTTTTTAAAGCGGGTTGCAAATAGGTCAGCTTTAGTTGTATGGCGTTTCCACCGTGTCAAGACGATTGCGGTATTTATTACGCATGTGCAGTACTTGGTTAAAACCTTGCTCAGCAACATATTTCGTGGGAAACTTCAGTAGTAACATTAGTTTAACTTATCCCAAAACTTCCGGAAAACGCTCATTGCACTTGATCGAAACGTCTGACCATCCGTGATAATAAAATATGGCACAGGCTTCAACTCTTTGGTTGTCGATGAAAAGTTCCTGGATGTGGAATCGCATTCGCTTGTGTTAGTTAACTGGCAAAACACTTCACCCAGTCACTTTCTACGCAATCCAACTTTTGGCGTTATTTCCACAACAAAGACTTTTTAGCAAACCTCAAACTAGAGGTGGAGGAAGCGATTTTCGGAATTTTTAGTTTAGCCAAAATGGAGGTGGTTGGACTTGCTTTCTAGTATAAGCAGGGATGTAGTGCTAACAAAAAAGCTGTGGGAACGCATCTGAAAAATAGTCATCTTAATACATCTTCAAACTCATTTTAAAGCAAAACGTGAAAAAGGTGTGGGAACGCCGTTCCCGCCCCACTACACCCCTGAGTATAAGTTATCTTTTTCTTGACCTGCTGTACTGACATCATAGACGGATCCAGGATTTTTTCTAGGGGGGGGCTCGGGGACAAATTCATCCGGATGTGTATTGACTGCGTAGCGGTGAAAACGCAACTGCTCAGGTAACTTTTTTAACCGACGTGGTTAATACCCATAGACATTTTGACGAATCGCAATTTCACCATTACCCAGACTTACTAGGACGTTTCCGGAGCAGAAACGGCCTTCGCACCAATTCAGAAATTATTCTCAAACTTATCTAACCTTGAAAAAGTAACTTGTCGATTGTCGAAAAAAATTTATTATTAGCGAAACAAATACAGGACCACGCCGAAAAAACGCGTTGGGCAGGCATAGAAGTGACACAAAACTACGCGAAGAAACCTGAAATGCTGCCAGGAACCTTCGTTGGCAGTCACTCTGTGCAATATCCATGGCGTATTGTGTTCGAAAATTGCAGATGTGCGTGGAATAAAGGTTCATGACCTTCGAACTTGAAAATTTGTTTATTTTCGGAAAATTTTCCGATTTTTATAACACATCGCGATTGTCTACCGAAGATGGCGAAATTTGTTTACAAATATACCCGCTACTCAATGGCTAAGTATCAATCACAAACTATTTAAAGCAAAATGCTATGATTATCAAGCCCATTTGAACACAGAAAATGAGTTGAAGGTCGAAAAAAGGTAGTTATTTCGAAAACAAGCACAACTCTCCTCCCCAAAAAAAACGCATGGGTACGAGCATAGGCGTAGGCAGGGGGGGCCAAGGGGCAATGTTCCCTCCATTTTTAATAATGCTGCGCGGAAAAACAAGCGGGTGCGCTGAAACACAATTTTTGCTGCAACTGCACATTGCTTGTAAAGCACTATTGCAACTGCGCAGAGGGATCTTATTAGCTGCGCGGACGCGCAGGCGCGCAGCTTAGAGGGGACATTGCCAAGGGGACCATTTCTCCCAAATTTCTAGGGTTTCTTGTCAGTTTGTGCTTTGAGAGGCGGTGTCAAAAACAAAATACTGTTGCTTGCTTAAAGTCAAAATATTTCGCTGCACCAAATTAGTGCGCTGGCTACGCCACTTGGCACACGTAGAGACAAACATCCCAAAAAAGAGTTGCCAGGTAGTCATTAGCAAAAAAGGCCAGATCAACTCGTGAAAAGAGCCAATAGCACCAAAAAAGTCACATACAAGATAAATACACAACGACACCTTTGAAACACCCAAACTCCGCTTTCAAAATGCAATATATACATATTTTATACATAAAAGGAATAAAGCTCACTAGCAGGGCTCGAAAAAATGTAAATTTTCCGGGAAGCTTGGCGAAACGTCCCGCGAGCCGCAAGTTGAAGACGATCGTCCCTTTACTACGACGCAAAAGAAATTTGTTTTCTTGAAAACGTTGCACTCAAGAGCCTTAACTATCACTGCGTACACATAGATCAACTTGGACTGATTCAGCCTACTAGCATCGGTTCACATTCAACGAGTAAACAGTTGCATCGCCTCGGTGTACCACTCTACCGTTCGGCACGCAAAAACGAGATGTGGAGTGTAAAACCGATGGAAGCGGCAAATCTTCGCCGCGAAGTGGCAAATTCTCTCGCCTAATCCTTGGTTAACCCGCGTCTAAAATTTGTGTTTTGTGGCACTATTCAATCTACGTGGAATTTTTTTACTACGTTAGAGTCTTAGATGATTAATTTAAGTAATATGGACTGCTTACATGAAGCTTCGCAACAATCGCCGGCGTATGGAAAATTGTAACACGGTTTCTAACGACCAGCCCAATCGTAGTTTGTAGACCATTGAGAGACTTCTAGACATCAAACTAAAGATATCCTACGGATAATAAATTTTAATAATCTCTAACGGATGTGTTACGGCAAGATTGTACGTAACTCGCACAGCATGGTCGAGCAATTCCTACTTCCAAGTCGCGTAATCACGGCATGCCTGCGGCTCCTGCACAGTATAAGCCATTGGTTCTCTATCTTTTCGCTGAAGGGATCCAAATCCAGATCTACAATTTTGTGAGAGAGTCGCACCAAAAAGTTTAATGCAAGTCAGTTCACCCGTTTTGTTTTATTGCAGAACGAAATCTGTTACACAAAATATTAGAGGTTTTATTAATAGGCGTAGCCAGGGGAGGGGCAATGGGGCCAGGAGAAAAGCGCTGCAAAAAATGAAAAACGCGAAGGGCTGTTTCGGTATTGACGTAGCGGGGCGTAGCATACGTAGTTACGTGACTCAGCTGGATACGCGCCGATGGTGATGGCGCGTGACGTCATGAGTGAGGCAAAAAGCTCTGTCACAAGTTAAAAATGCATAGAGGCATCTACGGGATGTTGCACTCAATTCTGGTTTGTGTTCTTGGATCAATAAAGATTCAAGAATCTGCAGGTGTCACCAATTGTTGTCACTGCCAATGACCTCGGGGTTGTGAAAGTCAACCCGATGATCTGGGTTGGCTTGCAAGTGTCTGCATACTGAAGAGCTTAGTGATGTTCGATGCTCTTCTATGCGGTTTATTAAATTGCGTTGCGTTTGCATGTAGGAGGCACCGCGTGAGCACGTAAGCTTGTACACAACGTTAGACCGGTTTAGTAAAGCTTGCCGGTCCATAATTGAGAACCAGCTTTGAAGCTTTCGAGCACCTTGAAAATAACGCAGCTTCACGTTCACTACAACCTTGTGTCTTATAAAGGTGCTGAGTTCCTGTCGAATGTTATTAGATACAGAACCCAAATAAGGAAGTTGTAATGAAATATATTTGGGTGAAGTTGAAGGTTCAGCCGGTGCATCACGTTGCGTGACACCGTATTTTCTTGATGGCCGTGATTTTCATTTATAAGACTATTTAGCACTTCTGCTTTTCGTGTACACCAAAGCGGTGAAATGCATTGGGAGAAAACCGTTTCTACCAGTTTTGTGTTGGATAGCGGGATTCCGATTTTCGGAGTTCGGATAAACGAGGTCTGACTGTGCTTACTAAAATCAGGTCCAGAAAGTTTTGTATAGAACCTTGCTTGTGCACAGTGTGACTTTCATGAGACATTTAACATTTTATTCGAATAGAAACGCTCTCGTTAATTTCATACTGTGCAACTGTGACTTCATGTAGTAACGTAACTATCAAGTATTGAACATTCTGGAAGCCTGATGAGCAGGATGTTGTTCAAAATCATGGATGCACATTAAAGTTCCTAACCTTGTTCGACCAAATATGTTTAAGTGAAAATTAGAAGCCTTGCTAGGTCGTATAAGAAGCAACGACGCAAACACCATAATTTTAGTTTAGTGAAATCACGTTAGAGGTTTCAAAACACAACTGTTATCGTCGTCGGTGTAGACGAAACAACCGCCCAGTGCTATGTACTGAATTGATTCTGCACACCACTGGGCAGTTTCGTCGTTTTTGGTGTTGTGCGTTTGGTGCCAGAAGAGCACTGAAGATGCGTTTTTATCCAAGTGAAATACATATATGCTGTGATACTGTAGTAGGTTGTGATGCTTACATTTAAAACGCTGAATAATATTTGAAGGATTTTCACCTTTACTCCGCGACAAGGTCTTGTGCTTCTGTACAAGACTTAATTCCTAACGGTCCTAAATAATTGCGATACCAAATATACAGCTGCACCGAATCCGATGATATCTTATTCGAAAACGTGCAAAACACAGAAGCAAAAACTATTTTCAATTCTTGAAAACAACCCGCATATTTCAACGTTTTGTAGCGGTAACTATTAACCCTGGAAATCCGTAAATCGCATCAACAAATTTCTTTTCGAAAATCACGACTATAGTCAGAAATGTCGGAACGGGTCTGCATGACGGGGCACTGCCTCCCTGACCTTTGAAAGGGGGGCAAAGGGGGCACAAGTGCCCTTACATACAGCATCATAGGTAATTTCAGGGACGCCGGAGAGCGGTGAAATGAAGGAGGCATTGCCCCCTGGCCTTTTGAAAAAGGGGCAACAGGGGCGGAGGTGCCTTTTGATAACTGAATCACAGGGAATTTTATGTTTTTTCAAGATCAACTTGAAACAAATTAATTGCAGCTTTTCGCGCACCCATAAAATTCAAAATGGTTTTCTATAATTTCTGCTATTAATTTTGAGGTCGACATTGTTGCTGCCCAAAAACAAGCACAATTGGTAATTTTTTTTGTTTTTACAAGTTTCCATTGCCCTCAACTCTTTTACTGCCCCCCTGCCCTACTGCTCCTCTGGCGTCCCTGACTGTAGCCCCTTATCTGATTTGGAACTCCCCTAAAATATTTGTATCTGTTTCTAAACTAAAAATTTTCAAGTTTCAACTCTAATGTTTCTGTTTCCAACGGACATGCATGACATTTACATGAAGACTAAAAACCTTGTACATCTGACTTGTGTCTTTTAGAAACTTTTCATTGACTTCACGCTCTTTTGTTTGATAACTTTTGGTTTGCATATTGCTGTAAATTTTCTTTTGGTTGTTTCACGTTAATACTATTCCTGGTTTATGTCGCGCGTTTATTTTCATCACAAATTACCCAATTCCTTGTCTGCTCACGTTCAATAAAGTAAAACGTTGCATATGTTCAATATCGTGTAAGCGCCTCCGTTCGCACTGAAATCGGCCTTTTACGCCTGTGCCTGCCTTACTGTTGGAGATCTTATACCAAAACCATTGTTGTTATCAAAACGAACAGTCAAAATTAACAAAATTTTGTAAGGTTATTTCACAGAAAAAAAATTGCTTTCAATTTTCTTAAGGGTGTAAGCGCTTTATGCAAATATTCAGTTGATATTGTTCAGAGTTTAAGTACTGGAAGATTAAAACAAATTATTGGTCATGAGTTTTAGTGTAAAATGTTCTTAATTGTTTAGATTAAAAGACACTAGTGGATACGGTGCGCGTACTCAAGACCGTCCTTCTAGTTACGGTTCTACTCGTTCCAGGAGTAGCAGTGCAGGGTAAGTAAGCAATCTTTCAAGTGACAACAGGAGTACTTTACTGCCCGGCGATCGGCAGATTAGTCCAAGTGTGTGGTTGCGGTTTTGTGCTTGGAATTGTTTAATAAGAGTTGCACGTCGGTGTGTGTGTGGCATTTTTACTACAGTTTTCTTTTGTAGCTCAAAAAACCTGAGGCTAAAAAGTCAGATAGTAGTCGGTACTTCCAAACTAAAAGAGCCTCTTTTTTGTTTCAAATCACTTAGCGATATTGCTATGAATATTTTTGAAGTCTCTGAATACCACTTCGCGGAGTGGAGATTCATTTCCTGTTTTTTTTCAAGCCTCTCATATAATAATTGTTTGTAATCGTCCTTTGGCGTGCTTTATCATGCAAGTTGAAAATGATCTAAATGTCTTAAACAAAAATCATTATTACAACTTGATTTTTCATTGTATTTTTGAAACAACTGGAGTTGCATGTTACTTCGAGTTTTCAAATTAATTCCACTGTTTGGCGTTTTGCAACTGTATGTTTGAACAACGTACCATTATTTTAAGAAACGCTTTCATGACGACCCTTGTTTTCAGTGGTGCGCGTGGCAGAAGCCGAAGTGGCAGCAGAATAAAGAAATCGAAACGTTCAACTTCTCGCTCCTCCGCCGGAAATTCAAAACATCAAAGCAGGAGTAGCTCATATGATTCTAATATGCCATACAAGACACAAAATGGTAGTGGACCATTTTCTGGCTTTGTAGAGCTACTCGTAGATTGTCGTATAGAGGGTTGAAAAATAAGTTTTTTTAAGGAAACTGATTTTTGTTATGTTTTGAAGAAACACAAAAACCCCATTCTGAATTGTTTTTATTGCATCATGCAATATCACTATTTTCAGAATTACACAATAAAAACCTGCTATACTCATTATGGCTTTCAAAATTGGGGGCAAAGAAATGTATCTCGCATCTTTGTTTTCGCAGTGTTGTTGGTCAGTTCACTCCACCACAGTGGTGGCGCTTGGCAAACACGCGCGCAGCGTACAGCGAAAAGCCACTCCCGCACAAACCCCTACAGTTTCATGTCAAGTCTGTGTGCATGTCCTGTTGGTTCAGCATCTATACAGCGTATTTTTTCAACTTAGTGTTTGGTATGGCCCAACATCAGAACCTGGATGGGTGCAGAGAAGGCACAAATATTGGTCAAAATATGCCGATTTTATGGAGCTGAAGAAGATAACCAGTAGAATTTACTCAAACTGTTCGAATTATTCTTCTGTTTTGTTTAAAGTTCTTCACATTCCGTTGCTATTCGTTTTGTTTCATTCAAAAACATTTACAGTTAACTACACAAGTGTGCTGCTTATTTTACTTATTACTTTATAGTGTAGATTTTAGGAAAAATTAAGAGTTGATTTTTGAGATTTATTCTTTTTCAAGTGGGTCTTTTGGGTCGGATTCAATTACATCAACCCTGGTCGTGTAGCACCTTTCAAGATAATTATATTAGTTGTTTGCTGTAAATATAGAGCAGGTATGGAATCTGTTGAGACTACAACTCTCGTATAGATAACGATCTAAAATGTATACAAGTCGTAATTATTTATTTCATGCTAGTTTTTGCGACCGTACCATAACATTAAATAATGTTGTGTTATCGTATCAGAGATTATCGTTGATAAACGAAAAGAGATTGTTGTCAACAACCCGATATATTTGTAGGCTAGGCTAATCATGCAAAGTGAAGGGGCTTTAGCCATCAAACTGCATCAAATGTGCCGAATGATGAAGATACCGGACTGAAAATATAACTTATTTCATTAGCTGGTGTGATGCAAACTTAGGTTGTTCACCCACTCTTATCGCACGGTGAGCTCGTTTGCAGTGTTCGGGTTTCTAATTTCCGCACCGCGACATTGGGCAGTTCATGCGTATCTTCTGAGAAACTATTAACGGAGTGGCGATGTATACCTTAGTCGAACTGTCCGTTTTGACGAATATTTCGGTTTAAAGAGCATTCAGTGCAATTTCAAAAATTCTTGTAACAGCCAGCCACCAAGATGGATTCACTCCCGTGCGATTAAACAGCCCGGCTACACCACGAGGAGTGGATACGATTCTTGAAGAGAAGGGCCACGACCTTTATTCTTTAGGAGGCGTCAATGGAAGCACTGATAGAGGTAGATGTTTGTCACCTAGTTTTTAAGCATGGGCACAAATCCATGTTATGTGTGTTTCAGTGAGTGAAGACTCATCAAGTTCCCTTCAGATTTTGTAGCGTGACTCATGTAATTGATTTTTTAAGTTTTTTTTAATGTTGTGATATCCATTCTGCAGCAATTGTTTTCTTGATCTGCAGTGAAACTACAATATTTCTCAAATGCGAAAGGGACCGTAGCCCAGTTGAGTGCAAACAGACCATGCCCTCGGTGTTCACTGGAGTTCTACCAATACCTTGAGCGGTGCTATTTCTTTATGTTGATGCGTAACTGCTGCAAACAATTGACATACCTTCTGTGTTGTTTTAAGACGGTTGCCCCCTTCCCGGTGCGCTTCACCCAAGAAATACACGCCCCTCAATTCAGTCCATCGAGACTTCAGTGCATGGGGTTGTTTTTACATTTGAAGCAGTTGCGGGTCCATAAAAAAGTTTTGGCTGTTTAGTAATACAGACAGAAACATCAGTGGGATTGATGAAGTCATTACCTGTTGCGTTAAATTAGTTGATAAAAACGGAAACTGCAGCAGACTATTCGTCATCTTTTACAACATCCAGAGTTCGGCGACCTCCAGCCTTTATGCGGTATAGTGCTTAGCGTTCCGGTCCACCCTAAGCTCCTCCTAGTTATTTATCATTGCATCTGTGGCCCAATTATACTTGCTGCGGCGCCAGAGCAAAAGCAACGCCTCCTTTGGCATCTCTGCCTCATGTATTTGAGATAGCACTCTTTCAGTCATTACTCAAGAGTCATGACCGCAGGTGAGGATAGGAAAAAGACTAATTTAAAAACTGACAGCTTTGCGATGTTTGAAAACCGCCGTTTGGCGACCACAGAGCGATAAATCTCGCCGGGGACTTCTCCACCTGCTGCAGTGTATTGCCGCTCACAGCATACACTGCCCAGGGTTGCTGGAAAGACAGGAGCTCGGTCTTTTTGGTGCCAATTTTCATTCCAGCTCGATCGCACCACGCAGTTGCAAACCGATCGAGGGCATGCTGAAGATCTAGTTCAGAAGATGCAAGTTGCGTCAAATTGTTCGCACAAAGCAAAGCGCACTATTGGTGCTGCATCTCCCAATAGTGTTAACACCCTCATCGACTCGGCTGTTTAGTGTCTATCCCTGTAGCTCCCAACCTTTTTTGATGCATTCCTCCTTTTGTCATTTTGGAAATTTTCACTCCTCCCCTCACTTTTAATTCTTCCCCTGTGAAGCTTTCATTCCTCGCCTGTGCGGGTTCGTAGTATAGTATTAACTACAATCGGAACAATGGTCTTTATTGATGACAATAACTTGATAAATAAAAGTGGGACTAAAACTATTTTGTTTTCAGATAATGGCACTGAAGTTTGTCAACAAAAACGTGTGATAGTCCACTAAATAACTTACAAATATATAGTGATATAGCTAATTGAAAGAGCCAATGTCAACTTGAAAAAGAAGTACAAAACTTACGATGAATAGGTAATTCAACTATAAAGTGGAAATTCCTTCCCTGACCTCATGAAATTCCTCCCCGGTTGGGAACCACGGGTCTCTCCAATCATATATGAAGAGGAGTGGCGACAGCACACACCCTTGTCGGATTCCAACACCCATGGCGAACGGTTGTGATTTAACCCTGTCGTCACGGAAACAAACTTCAGAGCAAGAATGCAATGACCTCACGGCTAGTTACAGGCGGCCGTCAACGCCGTACTCCCGTGACATTCCCCACAGCTTTTCCCCAGGAACCTGGTCGTGCTTTTTCGAGGTCGATGAAAGACGTGTAGACGTCTACATTGTACTGCCAAGATTTCTCGAAACTTTGCTTGGGAGTGAAAATTTGGTATGTAGTGCCAAGTCCAGAACGAAAACCACACTGGGTATTCTCCTGCTTTCGTTCAATTATTTCAGGGCATCGTTTTTCAACGCACTTCCACTTTTCCAGGGAGGCTAAGGAGAGAGGAGCCCCGCTAGTGCATTCTCTCCTGTCTCCCTTTTTGTGTATGCAGATGATCAGATCACCCCAGTTTGCCAATCTTTCAGTGACCTTTCAGAACACCAAGTCACTTGACCCAAGTCAAAAGAATTCTTTCTCTGCCCCAAGGTTTTGAGTTTTGAGCATCAGGTCGGATTTCATTACAAAATGCAGCCTTCAGTGCTGCAGTGATGGCATTTTTTCCGCCCAAAATTTACTTTTTGTGTGCCCGATGGTGTGAGAGTTACTGGATTTAAAAGATCTTCCATCTGCCAAGGACGTCCTTCTCATTGTTGAGAAAGACAACATTTTGGTCTCAGACGAATCTAGTAGCATCAGATCTTTTGCCACGAAGACGCCGGATGGTTTGCTAGAACACTTTGTTGGGTTTCTAGTAATCGGAATACAGTTTTTCCCGAATTATGTGGAGGCAGTACAATGTGACTTAATGACAGCTACGGCCGTCGTTTCCTGTCCCTGCATTCCTGATGAAGTGTTCTGTGCTTGGTCGGGATGCAGAAATAAACTGAACTGAACTTCTCCCAAGATTGCATTTTGGACTTTTTCACCGTGGGGTCGGCAGACTCACGCCTCAGCGTATCGCGAATACAAAGAAAATTCGGCGTTGTTTTGCTGCAATGCCTTGTCGGCAATTTCTTTGCCCGAATAGCATCTTCTCCGCCAGCTTTAAGGAGTTGGACGTATTTTGCACAAACACCTTCCCCCTAAAATCTAGACTTGTGTTACTTGCGGACACACTGTGTTTTTTGAGTTGCGACATGCGCTACAAAACTTCTCCAAACTTTGGTCTACCTCCACCCCGATACCATTACCGTCGTTGTATCTGTTCGTTCTTGTGACCAGTGCAGCGTGCATCCTATTTAACTATGCGATGGCAAAGGAAACAAGGTTTAAATTGTGTGTGATTTGGCAGCTCTTTACTTTGGATTCATAGAATCAATTTTGCGTTTCAAGCAAGACAACATAAGCACCTGAATAAAAAAATACAGTCTTAACTGTGCCTCATACGTTTGATTAAACTATGCGTGAAAGGAAAATTGTGACACGATGACCTTAGTTTAGCACTTCTTAAACGAAACAGATTTTAAGCAAATTCTAGTGTGTCTTAATGGAAGAGCGCGAAGCAGGATTTCTTCATGTCACTGCAGAGTCAACAAAGGCGAACAACCAAATATTTTTAGGGCGCAGGATATTTCACATCAGATCAACTGTCCCTTGTGTTCATGAGCTTGTTGGCTCTGTTTGGCTAACTTCGGTAAACACGTAGTATATTGATTCGCATTCTTCGTTATTCCAGCATTAGCTGTTGTTGAGAAAGAATCAATACCTTGCAGAAGTCGTTTTTCAAACACTTTAAAATTAAAGCAAACAATTGATTTTATTCACAATATTTATCAATATTTTTTTATTTTTTTTACACATACGAATGTACTTTGAAATTTATGAGTGTAGATGCGTGGACAGACAATATGTGAAAAAGCATGTGCGATCAGATATTTCCAAATCATTGGAGAAACAGATAAAAAAAAGTAGGTAAACACAAAGGTTGAAATGAAAGCGTCTTGAAAAAGCAATGACAACTGTGGCTTGAAAGTAGGTAAAGACTAGAGTCACGCTGCCAACACCTCAGGAAGTGTTAAAGCAGATCCTGAAATTGACTCTATCCAACGAATATGAAAGCGCACAGGTGAATAAAGTTTGCAAACTTTATTGTAGATTGCGACGAATCGAATTGAGTTTGAGTGAACAAGGTTTTGACCGAGACCAAGGAGCTGTGTAAATTGGTCATGAAATTGCATCTGTATTTATGGTGTTTTGTATTCTTGTGTATAAATATCCACTTACAGAGAAATCCGTTGCCGCAAAAGCGGATGGACGGCCAGGAGAAATTCCGGGAAACATCGACTTTCAAGCTATTAATGGTAAGGCTTGCTGTGTTGTTAGAACGATGCCATTCTGGATATGGATGGTGTGTGGGGGGACATCTTGCGCATACTCATTTATGAGGGGCAAATAAGTTGGCAACCCGAGTTAGTATTTGCGGGTTAGCTTCAAGGAGCCCCTGAAGTGGCGACCAAAATAAATGGTTTTTATTCTCGTTGGGGTAAACCTCGTTAATCGGTACTGCATAGTTTCCATCGCTTTCTAATAGCCAGCATGCCATTCGGCGTAGATATGGTATGTTACGGCGACAAGTAAGCAACATTTATATATGCGCAATATTTTTGAACAAACCCAAGGGTTCCACTCTGTGTCTCAGACTCAATTTGACATGTTAATCCTGACTAAAAACACTGTACTAACTGATATTTTGTGGACTTATTTTGACTGTGCTGGAAATGCAAGCAGTACTTAATCATTCCAAAGCAAAAGTCTGTATCGTCAGCTCTGCTCCTGGACAACTGTACTAGTATAAATGAAACCACTACAGAAACTGCTAATTCGAAACTTATTGTTAAGTTTTGTGTTTAGCGTGTGAACTTAAAAACGCTGTCCAAAACAAATTTTGTCAACACCGCTGGGGCATTAAGCCAACAAGCTGTTCTTTCCCATAGAGTAACTGTGTACCATGAAATCATCAAGTAAATGTTTTACAAAACCACGTAAATGCCCTTACGTACTGAGGGTTGATGTTTGTAAAATAATTAACAAAGCAACAATATTCGCCCATTTAGAAGACCAAAGATAGAAACTATCGAAAGTAGAGAGAGAAAACAACGAATGCTAGTCGATCTGATTATACTCATAAAATTATGTCGTGTTGCCGGCTTTAGTTACAGCTTTACAAGATCACATAGCGGAGAGTAGACAACAAGTACACACGTACAATCCCAGTAGCATTGAAATCAAGCGTATTTACTTTACAATTCTCTTGTCTTGCTAGTTTTTCTTGCGATAGCACAAATCAACTTCCTGGCTACCAAGCAAAGGTAGCCTATGTTTTGATATAACTTATTTTGAATCCACAGCTTATAATAACTCTTGTACAGTACACAACTGTCAATCACTGCTAATAACATTATTACTCTATGCCGTCACTTTCATAATTGCGAACAAGCCATGCATGAAAACTATTAGCCACGCACTGTTACGTAATAATTCACTCTTTTTTGAGTCCAGCTTATGTGCCAATTCGAAAATGAATTTAATTTGTACTAATAGTATGACTAGTCAGATCACAAATCCCACTTGTGATTCAGTCTGACTCGGTCAAAAGTGAAGTCCTGAGTCGAGTTACTAAAACTCGTGACTCCAGTAACGCAATCCCTATGAGATGGTCCGCGGAACTTATTCTTTTTATTCTCACAGTTCTTCCTGGTTGAAGCGTTTGTTGATGGTTTTCCCGAAAATGCATAAACTGTTCCCGAGCTCGGGTTTATAAATGTGGTTTTGACAAATGCGAGATACTCCTCGGAAATTAATTGACTCTTTGCTACAAATCTCAATAGACACTCAAGCTGGCTGCTTGCATGTTTTTCGAGTGCAATTAATGATGGCGTGTTGTTTTATTAACGTTGAACTTGTTGTCTTTTACAGAATTACTACAGAGAGGAAGAAAGTTGCGTGATGAAATCACCGCGTCGGCATTGGCAGAAGATAGTTCTGCTTATTCTTCGCAACAAGTTACATCCAACAACAACCAGCCATCTCTACCCTGTCGCCTGAATCAAAAGGTGAGAAACTTTTTTTGATTGGTGATTAATTCGAGAAGTATAGCTACTTTGATGATGAGCTTGGGTAGTGATTACATTCCAAAGAGCTGACTATGCATATTAACGTCCGTAAAATGTTTTGTGAAAATATTTCAAGTCGTATGTTAATCTCCTTCAATGCTCTATCAGTTGTGTTCATTTTTTGCATATGGTTATCTCCTTGTGAACACGTTAAAGAAAACACAAACCAAATTGCGTTTTGCGGCTTAGTAGAAAGCTGAAACGCTGGTTAGATTCTTTTTTCTATTAAGAGACATTCAAAGCAGGTTTCAGTTAGGGTTTTTTGTTTTTGATGTGCATCGCTATCCTTTCCTGACGTGTTAGATATTTGTAAAACAGTTTGCGTTTCTATGTTTTTGTTTTATTTCTGTCATCGATAACTTGTCGTCTTCAGTATGACGTAGTTTTATGGATAACAAGGAGGCAACTATGGTTGCCCCACCTCATGTGCTACCATTTGACAAAAATATGAAACAACCAAGCCCGTGTACTTTACATATAATATTGATCTGTTGCCTAATTCAGAGTTTTTAGCAAGTTCATACGGTTTGACCACCGTGTGCATGAGTTTTTCGTTATTTTTCACTCACGAATTTGCCGAGCAACGTAATTGTGTAAAATCTATGTAGCGAAACGTAAGCGCAAGTTAATTCAGTGTTGATTTTCGCTATACAATGCGGGTATATCTCTGAAAGAACCAACCCACCATCTGTTTCAATGTAATTGATTTGCGTGGCTGGTTGAGGGAAGTTGACGTGACAAAGCTTTTCAGGTGACGAAACATGCGGGTGTCGATCCACGATCGCCGAGTAGAGCACCAGCCGTGGTTAACGATTCCACAGCATTGCCAAGGACCGTTGATGTTCAGAAGCCCAGGTACTTAAACTTGTAAATGGTGTATGGCCAGCTGAAGATAGAATCATCCGAGCAAGTTCAGTTGTTGCATACGCGATTCGTAAACTGCAACCAGCATTTTAAAATATGCTAAACTTGTTCTCTTAAATCAGCATTGCGACGTTGCTGTTGTCTTTTTGATGAGCTTGAATATCTTAATAATTCCCCATCCGCAGTGTCACGTGTTAAACCCTTTAATACCCACAGCGGTCACGACGGTAGTGGTCGCTGAAGTGATTTATCGGCCATAATTCGCGACCAGATTGGTCTAGAGCAGCGGTTCTTAACCTTTTCAATCTAGTTTCGCAGTAAGGCTAATCTCCAAGTTCGAATTCCCTCCCTGACATTTTTAGTGGCAATGTTTTACGGAACGCTATTTAGCCAATAGTGGCTATAGCTCTGTGATGTATAGGCTTTGAAGGATTTTACTCATTTACATCATATTGCATCAAACAGAAAAGTAAAGTGCTCATTTTAATTTGGTTTTTGCGATTGCTTTTTCTTTAACACGATCCGAGGATTGGGCTAATGGTAGAAAGCGCGCTGCGTAAGTCATCCTCCAATTCCAGTTTGTTGCGGGCTGTGGCCTTAAATAACAACAGCCAGCTGATTAGCAAATGGTAAAGCTGAAGATGTAACTGGGGAAGTGACCTGGAATTTGATGTCGCTAGACCAGGGGTCGACATTCGGCAACCTTCCCCAACAAGCACTGCAAGGCATGGCGGGCCGTACTAATTTTCCACCAACAATTCCGTTCCCTGTACTTTTTGTGATGTTATTAAAACTTGGGAATTTATGGAATTATAATCAGATTACCTCCTGACTTCCACAGTTCATAAAAAACGGAAAATACGACGTACAGTACATTTATAGAACTGTGCGGTTTTGCATAAGTAGTTCTTCATATGTATGCAATGCAAGGAGGGCAGATTCATAAAATATAATACCATTACGCGGGCCATACTGTTACTACAATTTACAAAGGGGCTGCGGGCCGGATGATTGCTTGGGGGGCTGTAAGTTGCCAACACCTGCGCTAAACATTTCGATGATTCTGCTTTTGATGGTGGCATTAAAATAGGAAACGTATTTCAACTTATTGCAAGCCCTGTCGTCAAACTATTTTAGCACAATCCAGGAGGCATGGTTTCACCAGTTTCTGCAATGGTATGAGGCCATTTCGCTTTAGCAATGCGAAGTGCAACCACAGGATGCTTCATTGCTTCAAGGATGGAAAATTTTGCTTGGTGAAATGCACGTCCTGCATCCAGCCTGACACCTTTGAGCAGTAGCGGAACTGACGGAGGTGCAGCGGAGCGAATCGCCTCCCCGGCATGCTGAATGCAAAAGCCTGTCTCCCACTTAGCTTACATATTTTAGTTTTATTTTTCTTTTGGTTTTCAGGTTGTTGTTTTTGCGTTTTTCGGAGTGCTTCTGGTTATTTTTTGTTTTTTGTGCAGCCATCCACCATCCACACCGTCATTTCTTAAGTTGTTTTCCAAGTTTTGGCTAGTGGGCCCCTTTCAGCTAAGTTTCCCAACTGAATGAAACCTCTGGTTCGACCACTGCCTTTGAGACCTTTTTTAGAACTTACGTACTCAATTGACTCGCTAGCTTTCTCCTTGTGAGCATTGTTGAAGTGCTGCTTGTGTTGGAATGGTTTTAAACAGCTGTTAATTAGCGTTTTCATGCACAACACGCACTGCGAGAGATCTTTTCCATCCTTCTGGAGACATGTACAGCCATACTTGATGTACTGTTCCTTGTATTTTGGCTTATTAGCCTTTGCAAAGACATTTAGCACTACATGTCTCTGAAAAATAATGATTCGTTAAAAAGTGGCTGGCATATTTCACCGCAATAAAACTGTACGTTTGAAGCCCCTTTTTCGCAGTTCCTCGTTAACCTAACTTGTTACAATATAACATAACCTATTGTTCACCGAAATAAAACGTCAATTTAACCTTAACGAAATAAAATCACCTTTTTGCAAATAATAATGCCTAACGGTTAACCTAACTTCCCATCTTTAGCGACTGGGGCTACCTTTAATGACAACGGTCGTTACTCGATTGTGGCTTTTAGAATATTGTTCAACGCTAAAAACATACCAATCCCAAAGCAATGCTCTAGTTGGCAAGTAGGTGTTTGTTTACAAAAATTAATTTGGTGACTAAATGATCAGATTTACTTCATTAGGTATTGGGGTAAAACTTAATACAATTTCCCAATGCATCAAATTATAGAAAATTTCCCACTGCATGGATGAAATTTCCCACCGGTTAAGAACCACTGGTCTAGAGAGTCAGTGGAGGTATCGTCGGAATCGAAAGACAGCAATGCATCTTTTGAAGAGTGTTGCGCGTACTTGTGACGTGATTTTTGGGGAAAACCCGTTTTTCATGTTGCCATAAAATTTAGTGGTTTTTATTCAAAAAGCCGTGGAGAAAAAGTTTCTACATATAAAATGTCAGTTACGATCGTTACTCTGCGAAAGTAAATGAAAAAAATGAACTTTTTTGGTGGGGGCATCTTGGACATATGAAGGGTAAATTTACCCTTACCTTTAGAGTAAATTTACCCTTCATATGTCCACGAAACATCTGAAGATTGCAGAACAGGTTTCCATGGGTGTCTTACAACATCCTACCAAATTTCAAATGAAAATATTGAGAGGAAAAATATTTATGGAAAATTTTCCATATATGTAAATTAGCTAGTCCTCAAAGGGAATTAGCTGACTTGGGGAACATAAAAATGTTTGTTTCAAAGATTTGATATGGAGCAGAGAGTTGTCAACATGGTTCTTCAAGCCAAAGGTCTCAGAGACGATCCCATCCACTTGGCTGAAGTGTCGTCTCTTGGATCTGGCATGGAAAGTGTCATGTCTGATTTAGAAGACCCATTGCATGACGAGTCTATACTGCAGCAACTGTTTTACAGCCAGGTTGTGAGTATAGCTAGTACAGTACACTTTAAAAGTGCAATGAAATTCGCAAAACAGTTTTAGGATATATAAATTTTTTAAATGCAGTTTGAATATTATTGTGTGATTGTAATGGTGGTTCTTAGCATTTTTCAACTTAGTACGATTTTAATGCGCCCCCTTCCTGTCAAAACTATCAAAACTAAAATTATTTTAATACTTGACCGGATGTTTGAAGCATCAACTTGACCCCTATTGTTGTTGTGTGCTAAATTTCCCAAACACTGGTGATCATTACGTGTAACTTGTTTTGGGGCATTTGCTTTTCACTCTGTTTTCTTTAACACGTGGTGCAGAAGAAACTTTGTTGTACAGGATTCATGCCAAGCTGGTGGAATCTCTTCTCAACCTGGCCTCGGACGAACTGCACCCGTCATAAATAATCAGGTACAGAAGTAATAGTCTGGTTGACTTTGCTTTTGTTTTATCAGCAACTTACGGAATCAGTAATTTCCAACTTGTCTACTGTACATTTTTCATTCACTTGATTCAAAGCGGTGTTGATGTAAAGTGGCTGAACATTTCAAATCTGGAAAGCTCCCAAGTGATTCTTCTGTACATGGTGCTCATACATGTTTAGGGCTAGCACATGTTGTCTATGTGTGAAGCCTGAAACGTCGTCATTGTAGTTGCAAAGTCGCGAAAAAACTTTAGTAACTGCAATTTTGAGTGAAGTTGACTTCAGATGAAGTCCAACTTTGATAATGTTAAAAACAGCATTCATTTGTCAAAAACGGCATTAAGTCGCAAGCGGTGAGCCTTATCGCAGGTCAATATTCAAAGGTTGTATTTACATTTTGCAAAAGTTTTGCAAGATGACTCGCACATTTCTGTAGTACTGCATGTGTTTATTTTGTAAGTGAAAATCGACTTGAAATTATCTTTAAATTTCACTACCAGTTACCGATTTTACAGCGCTTCTTTTATTCTGAGCTCTGTAAACTAAGAAAAAGCGTGCAGACATTAAAGACTTGGATTGACACCTTTTTTGCGACTTGACATTATCTTTTTTGCGACTTGACGTCCCTCTCTGGCCGCGCAGAGGAAACTGTCGGTATAATTTGTCGCGGTACAAAATTTTGACGATGATAGAGGTCCTTGTGAAACTCCGTTTAGTAGTTTGAGCTGCAATTTATGTGTGGACGTTCTTGGGCGGTTTTGTCCACATTATGTATCTGTGTTGAAAGACTCATAGTACATGTGATAGTTCCGGTACGCGAACCCTTGCCTTCTGGTTCTGGCCTTGAGGTAAAAGGTTAAAGAACAAAAGTTAAACACATGTTTGAATAAGACTGTAGCACTAGGATGCGTAGTGTTGCATGAATCGATTTCCTATAAAAAAAAAAAAAATTTGCCGATTGATTCACTTGTTTGTTACCTTTGAGAAGACTGGTTGCCTGAAACGCATGATAATGGTTTGGTTCTGTTTTTTTTTCGCTGAGACATTTCGATCATTTGTCTCACAGTTGTATTAAAAGTCACCGTAACAGTGTTCATTAGCCTATTTTTTTCAGACATTCTGACCAAAATGACTTAAATTTTTTTCGGTCATTTCGAAAACATTTCGGTCTATGGCCGAAAAAAACAGGTTTGTTTATTATTAAAACATAACATACAGTAATTTGCAACCATCATGCAATAACAGTACCTAAAATAGCGCATACACATTCTCCTGTCGCCTGATTCATATCAAGTGGTACTGTCAAAGATGTTTATGGATCGCTTAAGTCTACGGAACCAGTCCAACCCAATCGGGATTTGAAAGAATGTTGGGCAGGGGTCGGTTTATTATCCAATCAGCATTTAGAGTTGTACCATCTTGCCAGGCGATAACATTTTTGTTTTTGCCAAAGTAGTTATGCAGCCTAAGTGGTACTCTAGAATAAAAAATATATGCCAAATACGGCACTGTTTTGTTTTTTACACTGAATACAATCTCCTTGCTTAATGTTTGACAGAGTAGTATTAGTTTTGCAATGACTTTAAACGCATTTCGAACAGCTAAATGCAGAAAGAACTGCTGTAGTTAAAAAAGTTCTGCTGTGGTGCGAAGCCGATGTATCTATATGATCACTCAAATTAAAATGGCTGTGCGTCTGATGGTTTTGGCGAGTGTGCACTGGTGCATGCCACACTGAAAACGGATCCACAAGTATAAAGTTCACTTAACGCTGCTGTACAGTGTATCAAGTATGGTCCTATCATCTTTTCAGAAACCAACTTCATCCTCGTTTCCTAACGATGCACTACCAGTTCATCCCATTGCTAAACTCAACGCACTGGAGAAAGTACGCCTTGCTAGAGTGACAGTGAAAGCTTTGCAGATGGTTTCTGGCTTCAATTCAGACGAGGAATTTTTGCCACCTGTGAAAAATACGAACAAAAAGAGGGATCTGTACGTGAAAGCTTCGCAAAGTAAACCACCTGTACCAGCTGCGCCATCAGGAAAGAAAAAGAATGTGGGGTATGCTGCTGCAGACTTCAGGCGATGATTGTTATCAGTGACTTGTTTAGTTCTTCCGTAGTTTACACTTGAAACCTTCTCGTTCCTTTGATTGTTCCGTACATAAATTTCATCGCTTGTAAATAATATATAAAAATAAAATTTATAGATGGTGTCTTCGTTTTTTTTTCTGCACCGAACCGTTCACAAACTATTGTTGTTTAGTGTTGCTGTGTGATTTTTGCTTTGAATTGTACGAATAGAAATAAGGGGAGCGATGTAAGACAAATTGTTGTTAAACATGACGCTAAAAGCTCCTAGTTATCGGCAGTAACAAACTTTGCAGCACTTTGAACCACTGCTAACATTTGTTTTAGCGTGTTTGGCAGAGAACGCAGAGGATCCCATGCGAGGTTTGTGAACCGTGTTGTTAGCTTGATTAACCTGAATCAAGCAGACTCTCCACAGTCCAGCACGAAGCGCCATACTTCTGCTTAACTCAGCGTAATCAAGCCCACCTGTGCCAAATTGCATACGGTTAAAGTGTTTTGTGCGTCCTGTGACAGTTCGTCGATATGTCTGTTCTGCGACAAAGCAGAGTATGATCCGGTGCTGCAGGATCTACCACTGAATAGTACGACAAACAACTTTAAGTTTATGGCGATTTTGTGAACGAGTATCCTTGGTCATAACGTTTGTATGTTTGCTGATGTTGGAAAGACCAATGCTGTTTCGTTCGCACGAACGCGTCGTGCGACTTCGCGACAAAACCAGTCTTCGGTCTAAGTTGGTAAGATGAAGTTTGGCGAATGCTTTGTTTTTGATTAATCAATTCTTCCAAGGATTGGTTTCGCTGTGACTTGCTGCGTTACCGACCAAGTTCTCTTAACTTGTTACGTTATATCGCAGAACGTTCTTTGTGGAGTATAAGTTTCCATTTTCGAAGAAGTTCCATTCTACTACGTCATGTCATGAAATAACTAGATATGTTTCAAGAAAAGTTACTCCGGGTATGTTGATGTTTTAGATTTTTGTCAAATGTGTGATATGTAATAAGATTGTTTATGTGCGTATTTGCATTTGGTTATGCACAGAAGTGGTGTAAGCTGATTGCTTAGTATATTGTTTTTATGTAGGTGGTTTAGTGAAATTTGATCAGCACAATATTTTTCCTGTCAATATCGACTCCGAAGGTCTAAAGCGATGGCTTACTGAATCGATTCAGTTCACTATACTTCACAGAAGCCCAAAGAACAAAAAGGTTAGTTTTGCCATGCAAGAGACGAGACTAGCAATACGTGGTTTTAATCCTTTTGGATTTTATTGTAAAATGTTGTTTAAATCAAAATCATTCCTTACATGCAGACCGGTTTGAAGTTTATGATGCAAAGAAAATAAGCATGTTATTTTACGGATCACTTCGGTGTGTGTTTTTCTTGTTTGTTTTATTAGTGGTGCTATCCGCAAAGACACGTTTCATTGAGTGACCCAAGAGCACATACCTGTTGAGCTTCGGGTCTAGGAAGCCCCAGGTCAATTGCAATGCAAGCTGTTTTGCTTTTCACGCAAATACTGAGCTGATGATTTGATTAGAGTGCCTTCATGCACACATCGGTAGATGACAACGGAACAGCTTTTTCTGATTGGTGGTAATGTTTCTATCAGGCAAGCCATAGCAAGGAGAGGCAGGAGGCATGTAAGCTCTGAGGGCACCAGTTGCAGTGAATAAAGTGGCCATGCATCTAAGTGATTTTTCTAGTTATAACGGGAATTGTTTCATACACGCACCAACTTCAAGCTGAAAACTGTGGACCACTGAACTGTTCAACGCAGAAATGTGTACTTATGAGATGGATCGTCGCTTTGGCGTCTTCTGCTACATTTTTGATGTGAAAAAATGTTAGATAGTAATCTAAGTTTCTCTGAATTACCCAACGCTGGAATAATTTCAGTTAAAATTTTCGTTGAAGTGCGGAATTGTGCTGTTACTGTTTATGAGAAGGCACTGCCGCCCCGCTGCCGTTTTTTGCAAAGGTTCGTGCTTTCTGCCTCGCAGCTGCCACATCACTGCAATAATACGCAAGCACGCAGGTAAATTCTGTTTGCAACATCTCACTGATGTTACAGACATTCAGTCGCAAACTGAAAGCCCTGTGGTAACTCTATTCAAAGCACTGTGACTGGAACTTCAGGCTTTAACGTAATGTCACTGTCCATCCAGCTACATGATGTAAAAGCCTCGGGCGATTTTGCATATTCTGCATCAACGAAAAGACAGAAACAGGCAACGCATCAACATTCTTCCAAGTCCTTTTTTCCACGAAGTTCTTCATGTTTTCAAACGTTTACCTGGCAAATTTTAAAACTCCCGGATTGATATTAGAGCAATAAACACTGATTTAATGTGAAAGAAATTGTTCCGGATAAAAGTATTGTTTCCTTTTGTCGTTTGAAAATGCCTTTCCCTTTCACCGAAAGAAACGCGTAATGTAGAAATAAAAATACGCGCCACTGAGTACTTTTCTGGAAACAGACAAAATGCTCCTGAAAACACTGGGTACTTGCTACCGCAGAATATCGCAAACTTTGCAAATAATGTATTCTTAAACAAATACTTGTTTTGACACCAAACTGCTTGAATTTTGTTCGTGATTTAGTCTGTTTTCCGAGACAATAAATTTCCTCCTTGTTTGTCGATCTTCATATCTACGTACGCTTCAGATTCATGATAAATATTTGGAAAGACGTATTTTGCTGAAAGTTGGGTAGATTTCGTGTATTAATTCATAAGTGGCATTGCACGGTATCTAAGACATGAAAATCTTGAAAAATGCCCTGAAATATCATCATAGGCACTTGTCGCTGTGTTTGATGAGGGTGCAGGTGGAAACGGTGTCCGCGAACAACTTTTACCGTGCTGCACACGGAAATTGCACTTAGTGCTGTTTCTTTTTGAAAGCGTGGTGCCTCAGATAACGTCAGCCTATTTTGCAAATTATTGCTAAACTTTTTCTGGGGCACGTGAACATCTGCATCTGCTGAAACATTTATGGTCGTTGTTGCATTTTGTATGCTTTAGTTCCAAATTTTTGACATTGCGTCTTGAGTTGAAATGCGTCAACATGCGCTGCAACTCAACTTCGCAGCGTCGTGTACCAGACACCAATGATCCTTCAGTATATTCAGCCTCTGTGTGTTCGTTTTGTATTGAAAAAAGAAATCAAATCGGTAGCAAGCGAAGTTAGTTTGAAGTGACGTCTGCATTTGTTTATTGAAAGAATTTATCCGCTGAAGCCACAGCATCCTTTAAATTCACTTTCATCCGGTTTACATTGATGTCCATACTCAACTACTACACAAAAGCGTATGCTTACAAAATCGACTTTTGATATGTCCACCAGTCTGTATTTTAATTGGCGTCCTAGTTGTTGTCAAAGTCCAGTGTTGCGCTGACACATCACAATTTAATATATGTACCCAGGACATACTTACCTTCGCAGCGAAACATTTCTCAGTTTCAGGGTCCGTACTTTGTTCGTAGTCCACAATTATAACTGTTGTTTTTATTGCTTGTTCGTACACTTTTTATTATTTTGACTTAAAAAACGGCCAAACATTTGTCGCGCCACTATTAACATTGGTGCGAACGCTCATACTTACGAGCCATAGCAATCAACCCGCTTTTAGTTTCTGCTGTAGTGCGTGAATTGGTCCTGTGTATTGTAGTGATCGTATTTTTAAGATACAGCGTTTATTTCTCAAATGAAGCAGTTAATCAGCAGATTAAATGTCAATATCGGACGCGTACGCGGCTCAGTGTCTGGCTTGTCTCGGCCATGTTTGTGTTTGGTGAAACGAAGTGTGCCACAGTTTACTAAAAATTGTTGTAAACGCAAGGCAATGCTTTCTCATCTTGTAGCCTTCTGTCTTTGGTTCTGCCGTATTGCCTCTGAAGTATGTGATTGAAGCAAAACAGTTCGCTTTTACCGGGTCTATTGATGTTTTCGCTTCCAACGAAGACGGACGAAGTGCACCACCATGTGGATCGATGAAGGTTCGAATCTGAACGATTGCTCTGTTCAAAGTTGCTCTGAAATGCGTGGAAGCAAAGCGTTTGCTTTGAAAATCGATGGTAGTGACATAATTTCAAAATTAAGCTTCATAATTGAACCTAGTTGAGTTACTGCATTGTCTACCTTCTTGAAAGCACTTAAAGGGAGGTGTATGTTTGCCCATTTGTGCCTTGTAAAAAAACGTTGTTAAAATTAATTGAATTGACATGTTGTTTTAAACTGACAAAATTTTCTTTCTTAAAAAAATGTAATGACTAATTTTTTTCGTTAATGAGTTCAACTCCATCAAGGAAGTGCTTGCCTTGAAGTTTACCAACAGATGATGCTGGAAATTAGTATGATCCATATTCATTTTTACTACAATTTTTTATCTAATAAATCGTCGCTAGCCATATTTCTTTGCATTCTCTCAACAAATTCTAATGTGTTTTGCTTTGTTGATGTCGATTTAAAATAATGACTGTGGTTATAAGCATAAATTGCAAAATGCGTGCCAGGAATTAAACATTTCGGAAGGTGGCTTTGCATTTCCCACCTTGCAGCTAGATTAGCCTAAGTACAATGGACATATGTCATAGGTACAACGTAGAATACTAGACCATAAGCTATAGGAAAGCTCATCATGTGTGCTTGTAATATAAGTTGTAGCAGACTGTGTATGGTTCTGTAGGGTTCTTAACTTGCATCAGAATGATGGTTGTTCTTACAATTAGATAGTCAATACGTGTCAGTTGTAGCACTGGATAACTCCGACATGAGCAAATGAAGGATTGCTTTCCAGTTTCGAGTACATGAGTGATAGGTCAGGCTTAGGATAACTGGAGCTTGCTTAATATGTCTAAAATTATATTTTTTTCAGTTTGAAAGAATTTGTACGGGTTTTGTGGCAGAAAAGGAACCAAACTAAGAAAAATTTTTGAAATGAAAATCTAAAGCAAAAGTGTAAAACTATTTTTTGCTTAACTTGTTTGCCCATTCCAGAATGGCGAAACTGCACTAAAGACTAACATGGAACATATGATTTTAAAGCAAGGCTCAATAACTAAAGAAGACGTAATTAAACTTTTTCTGGAAATATTGTTTTGAGATTTTGTTATCGATTTAAAAGAATTGTCAATTGAAATAATTTTTTTTAAGATAAAGAAATTTATGTGAAAAAGGTTTTTACCGTGATTTTTTAAGTATAACAAAATTTTGACATGGCGCAAACGGGCCATTATAGCGGTGACTTAAATTGGCGGGAGTAGCGTCGTAGTGTCACTAACCTTTGCTTTTGCCAGACTTACATTGACACGTATGCGCTGCAAACTTTCGCTTCAACTTCTGAGTTGCGTGTGATTTTCACATACCGGTAATACTAAGGCATTTGTTTGATAACAATGGGTTTGTGCTTAAGAGAATGAACACATTCAAGCATTCTACACTTCACTAAAATATGCAGGCTGAAAACTTGGTTACGATGTAGGGCTGAGCCGGTAATCCATTGTCCGTATCTCCCGCATTTAAAAGTGAGTTGGTTTTGTCAGGTCTGTATTGACTTGACCGGAGACAGCAAAGACCTGACTGTGCAGCTATCTCCCGTTAAGCATCCCCAATCGGTGAAAACTGCGCACCCGTATGCCCTGACAAGAACTCTGCCTCTTGATAGTGATGCCGAAATGGAATCGAAGCGGATGTAAGTTTCATTTAACTTTCTTCCAGTTTATTGCAGTTGCTTGTTACCGAACAATTTACCCAATGGAACCGTGGGGCGGTGTACCTGATGCAAGATTTTCTTGCCATGTTCTTGTCCGTTTATCAGTTCCAAAGAGTAAAAGCTGGCAACCCTTAGTTATGGCATGCACCATTTGTAGAAAATTATGATATTATTTTCAATAACGTTGTGAATAGCAACGTGCAGAATATTTGCAGCATCTGTTTTTGCGATGTGTTCACTCGGCTTTAGAGTTTCTGTGTCTCAAAAAGGTTCTCCGTGGCTCTGTATGTTGTTTTTTTCTTGTTTTTTTTTCTTCAGGGTTATCTCAGTTATGTCTTTTACCGGAATGAATGTGGTCTGTGCAACGATCGAAATGTTTGTGCCTTTTATAGCGTTTTATCTTCACCAGTTGAGCTTCTGTATTCTGGTGGTTTCTGACCTGCACAATGGTTGTTATCTCGTTTTATTCAAAGACTTTCGCCCCCTGTATTGTTGGTGAATACCGCAGATGTTAGCGATAAACCAAAAGCCTCATAATGCGAAAGTGATTACTGTTTTGAAAACTTTAACCTGTGTATTTGTGATTGTTACGACACACACCAGGCCCCTTTGAGACCTGTGAGTCTCATCAAGGCTGTGCGATGCTTAAAATCAAGCTTCTTCATCTCCTGGAAATTAAGTGATTCGCAATTTAGATAGAAAAGTCTTTATGTCAACGAGTTGAGCTGTAATTGGCGCACCTAAAGGACAACATACATTAAGTTGTAATGGGGAATGACCTACAAGTACTCTTGCACTACCGAATGATGCTGAATGTTTGCAAATCAGAAAAGATCAAGCAACAGGAAAATTTACCGGGTTAAACAGCAAATGAATTACTCCACATTAGTTTTTCATAAATGCCAAACGATCTAATGAACAGTGTGTTGTGGAAAACAGAGGATGATTAATCTCAATAAATCTCAAATCAATATACTTTTCAAATCACAAGTTAGTCATCCCCAAACCGGGAACAACCGATTAAAATATCCTTCAAATACGGTAAGCTTGTTCACATCGCACATTAGGTAAATCATACACCAACTGTGTAACTGTAATTCCACCATTAGTGTTCTTCCCTCATGCTACAAGCTAATTTTATCGGTAGAAAGTTAACTCCGCTCTGGCCAGTGCTGTCTGTATATTTACGCATTGTTACTTGCAGAATGGCCTCATGTACGATTTACTTCACTTCTGTAAATATTTTCGATTGCTTCTTCTGCATTGAGCTTTGCAGCAGAGCTGAACGAACAGAATTGGAAAACGGGAATTAACGCGCAAGCTGCTAAATGAAAACTAACTTCATTTGTTTTGATGTAAATTTTGCTTCTTTCTTACTGCACCGGACATCTTGGGCTTGCAAAGTGCTCGTCTGTGGCAAACGCTGCTGTTTGATAAAAAAGCTACGTGCATAGCTTTTGCAATCACGTGGATGTGAATTTCAAGTGATTCAGCTCACTTTTCTAAGTCGGGTGGCCATAAATCAGCAATTATGGGTGATCTAAAATTAAGTTAATTGCCCTGATTTTTGTGGGTTACATGGAGCAAAATAACTTTTATCGCTTAAACAGCTCTACAACGAAAACCAGTTCGAGTCACTCCCAAAACAGGAATCTTATTTTCACGGGTAGTTGTTCAGGCCTAAATCAATCAAACTTACACGATGAATAGCTAAATATAACTCTTTATTGTATTGCAATGAATACGAAATCACGTGTTTTTTCCTGTTTCGGTGGAGGGAACAATGTCAGACAAGATAACGATAATCAGGCATGAAGAACCTATTAACTACCACGAGCCACACGGATTGTGGAATACCACGGGCGGGCCACAATAAGGTGTTAATTTCTATCTTAAGATGAAAATACAACAATGTACACATAATAGGGTCGTGATAGTAAATAGGTCGTGCGACTAAGTTGGGACAATATGTGTCTGTATTTTGTGGGTTCAACGCAGCTCCCTCGAAGTATTGTCTTACAAACTTTGCAAGCTGGCCTAGCAAGAGTGTTGGTTCAAAAAGCTTAAATTGTAACGTCACAGTTGTTTTGTGTCGCACCTGCAGTTCAGTTGGTCAGCGCACTGAAGCTCCAGCTACACCAGGCTCTCCTTGTGGAACTGACTGCAGATTGAATTCTGTGATTCCTGCAAATATACTTCAATTGTATGTTTTGCTGAAGCAAGCACGTGACGTTCCAGGTTCGTAGTTGGTCAACTCTATTTTCTACAGTAAATTAGCGACGTGATTGAAAAAGAAATGTACATATTTAGAACTAATATTTGAAATTGATGCGGTACGCAATATCCGATATACTGTATGCCATTAAAATAACAGTACATTGAGCCCGTTCAGTGTGCTGCAAACGTAAACGGCAATTCGCTGGTGGTGGCATAGACAGGCTTATTTTCTGTTATGAAAATGAAACTTGTTCCAAAGGACAAACAGAAATATCGTCCTTCGGTGTCTTTCGACGCACAACAGCAGATGTGTCTCCTGCATCGCAGTAAGCTCCACGTCTGTGGAGCTGCTGTAGCCTAAAATGTAGACTTGACCGGGGCATAATGGCATATATAAAATCGAAGATACCGTCAGAGATCTGAAGATTTCAGTTGGTGATGATTTCAGTTGATTATACATACTGGTATTGCAATAACAAGTTTTGGGACTTCGGAGAGGTGTTGGTAATCTCGTTTTGTAACGAATCAGTTTTTGTCTTTTGAACGACTTGGTTCTCTCCAGTTTTTTATTTTTGGGAAGGAATGAAGTCAATTTGCATCAGTTAAATATGCTGGAACCAGAACAAAGCGACCGCTGTGTAAGCGGAAGTAAACTGCTTTATGTTTAGAGATTTAAGCTTAACTGCGAATATGACTCGAAGTGACTCATCACTGAAAATCACTTGGGATAGTCAGAAACCGACTGACCAGAATTAGTTGCCAAAAACCCGAACATGACTCTGACGCATGATTCCTGGAACAAGGCGCAAATATGGGTTTCAACACTAGAAATGCACCGATATATCTTGTTCAGCTGCGTGAAATAACAAGATCTAATGAAACTTATAACATTCATTCACATGTAATTAACTCATCGCGATCAAACACGTTTGTTTATGTTGAAACAATAGCGAATTAAAAATTTCTGAGTTGATTTCACCTCCCCGAAATCAAATACGTCTTTGCTTATTCAATTTCTAAAGAACTGTCGAGAAACACTGTCAGTTTTTTCATTTTTTTTATTCATCTGTATGGCACATGTACGTAACAGCCAACGTCTGCATAATATGCGCTATTGCAAATGGAATTAAGTAAGGTTCATTTTATGCATAGTGTAAAAAGCATGGTGCAGCCCGTATTCGTTTGCGAAACAGGTGTAGAGGCACCACCGTATTTCTTGTTTCGTGAAAGACCCGAGCAGTATCGTGTGAACGTGATACATACAATGATGTCAGATTGATACTGGTTTGCTTTTCTTTGTTTCACCGTGATCGCGATTTATGCCTCGAACGTCTTTATAGGCGCGTACATGAGTTTATTTGCTTTCCGTTTGTCATTTAATATGAAATTATTTTTACAGCTACAAAAACCCATGGAAGTCCACAAGCGAAGTGCAGGTTTCCAAGTACTTACCTGGTTTGTCGAAGTTTTGCGTCGGACGAGGCTTCAAAGTCTACTGTTGTTTGGAATACTTCAAATCCAGTCTATGATTTCTCTCAGGTTTTCAACTTATTAAATATTTACCTCTTTAGTTACATGTCTTTACTGCCTTTTTTGTCGGAAAAATCTTTTCATGTATTCTGTGTTTGCTGCCGTGAATTCGTTCATGTAGGAAGTATTTACTTCAAGCTTTGGAAGAATTGAAGTTTTAAAACCTCGTTCATGCATTGAGCCTAGTTTTCTCAGTTTTTCCTGGGCACTGTGTCACGTTAACGAAAGAAGTTGTCTTAGGCCGTTGCAATTTTTCCACATAGATCTGGCGTTGAAATATTAAAAATGACATATGAACCAGTTTATGTTGATCCACCACCTAGTGGCGGTGCACATCTGCTGAGCAAGGTGAGGTCGCTAATGTGACCTCATGTCAAGAACCTGTTGCGCTAGAAAGCTGATTTTGTCTTGAAAAATGCAGACCGATTTTCGTATCACCATCAACAGGAACTTTCTTCCTAAAATGCTGTGAAAAAGGATATGAGCAGTAAACAACATTTCGATAGAAATCAAGGATATCCGTTTGGAGCAAAGGCTATCTATGGTCTCTGTGAAATCCTCAAATTTACCTAAACAATGAAGAATAACAAGTTCTTGACATGAGGTCAAATTAGTGATTTCCCCTTGTTCAGCAGACGTGCAGCGCCACTTGGTGGTGGACCAACCTAAAATTGGTTCCTACTCCATATTTAGGGACAAACGTATAAACACCACTTTTTAAAATTCAAAAATGTGTTCAACATGTGTTTCAGGTAATTCCAGTGAAAATAAGCGGGCAGATGTTCTCGCGGATGCGCGACAACTACATGGTGGTCGAAGTGTGGACGAAGGTTCCTGGCGTGGGTAACATCTCCGACAAGCTGATGGGTCTCGTCAAAATCCCGCTCAACGTTTTTCATCAATCACTTAAAGATGATGACATTGCGAGGTACGTTTCATCCATTTCACGTGCTTCGCTCCTGCTTTCTGCAATAAACGACAGATGTATCACGTGACTGCACAATAGCATGTTGTTATTTGCACAGCTTCACACACAGCGGTACCTGCAGCTGTAAAACGTAATGGCTTAGGCCGTAAGCGATCAATCTGGGTGCAATAACAACATACTTGTTTGAAACATCTGAAGCGCTTTCTGTTTTCAGGCGAAAGTAGTCAGGGAACCTTCTGTAGACTGTTATGACTCTGAAAAGAAGGTAGCGTGAGTAGTTATCCGGGTTTTGCGGCGTCGCTGCTCAGCAAACGCGTCTTGAACGTCCTTTAAAGTGGATAGAACCTTCCTTTGATAACTGTCTGCAACGAAGCTCTCAGTTGCTGTTTGATGTTCTCTAGGTCGAATGCGAGATGTTCGCATTTTTTACATTGCCTGGTGGTGGTAAATAGTTATGTTTTTAGAAATCAAAGTACAAGTTGATCAGAAATCTCGCCTTATACACTGATTTGTCTTTTACGTATTTTTTTGATAAAAGTGATCTGCAATGCACGTACAATAAATTTATTAAGAGATATGCAAACGAAAGACAAGGTTTTTCTCAAGGATGGTATCATGTTAAAAGTTTGCTGCAAAACCCACTTGCGAACTTATGGCTGTACGAACACAAACTTCCGCCTTTTTAAAGAAACTTTACACACTTGATATGTTATTCTGTTCTAGGTCATTTTTACAGTCAGAAGACCCAATTGTATCCGTAGATGGGTTTCTACCGATTGTGGACGTGTTCACCGGCCAGGAACGGGGCAAGTTGCAGGCCTTGCTTGCTCTCGGGTCAAAGAAACAGGTAACGCGATTGCGAATTGAAACAAACTGCACTGCGTTTCCTCCATGTCGGGAACTGCTCGAATGTGCGCCTCGCATGGGGAGGTTGCCATCGCTAGTATTCGCCCGCGTTGCCGCACCAGTAGGCAAGTCGGGAATAATTTATTTTTCCACGCTGTTATTGGATTTTTAGTGCACTTTTACTAAATTAGTCAGAAACTTAAGTGTTAACTGGAACAGCAAATTGCAGAAAGCGCCGAACCACCATCACTTTGCCAGGTTCTTGTGCAATTGCGTCCAGGTGCATCAGTTGAGAGTTAAAAGGAAATGATGTTGAACTGTCCAATGATTTTGAGTGATGAAACAGGTACACCAATAACTTTAAATTGTTTAATCAAGTCAAATTTATTGGTTTAGGTTGACAAGTTACGGAGCGAAAAGGAGTTTGACTCCAGTGAAGCAACACCACGTGGTCATCGCATGATCGGGCCTGTCCAGGATGAAAAGCTGTCGTCGTCAGGAGCCGGAGAGCACACGTTTGAAATTACAATTCAGGGTTTGCGGGGCTTCAAACCTCAAGATAGCCAGGTATGTGAAGCGGCGACGTGACGTTTTGTGATTTTTTCATTGTGATGCTTGACTGCGTTCATCTTACCGGAAAGAAGACGTCTTCAGCTGTGTAGGAACAGAGCGAGTTGCCTGGCGCTACTTCGTTGGCCAACATGTCATTTGCTGCACATCGTACCTTGCTTGACAATCATTTCGAATAAACATCAGCGCTGATGATGTTCGACTTTTCGTAGATTGTTAAATTGTGGTTGTAAGTCTGTCGTCGAAAAATGTTATGATTTCGAAACAATAAAAATTAGATTTCAAAATTTATATGCTCGGCCTTTCTCTTGTTACCTTAACATGCCTTAACATGTGTTGTTTAGTTGTCAGTTGAATGCTTCCACTGCTGCCAGTGACAGTCACAATGAAGTCATAATAAACAGTAAACACTGACATTGGATCCTGAAACAAAATTGCGGTAAAATTTTCTGTGGTTCTAAACCTGCTCTTTTCTCCTACAATTCCTCCCACCTGATTACGCCCGTTGTATTTGTGCTTTTTTTGCGGTTCTTGTTAGTAATGTTGTGACAGACATACTAAGCAGAAAAACTGAGGGTTATTATCATTATGTGGTAGTTTTGATATGAGACCCTGCTTGATTAAAGTTACAAGAGATGGAAATCGGCCAAATGCTGCGAACTTTCTCCTGCATCAGCATATATCAGGGGTGGCCAACACGTCGATCGCGATCGACCAGTCGATCGCCGAGACTCAGTTGATCGATCACGCCTGATTTTGCGTTGAATTGACAAGATACCTAAATAGAACATTTTTC
>Ga0210059_1000806_pt1 | contig 43370 bp, 27 predicted proteins | sample Ectturendosymbi2_FD_188042 | JGI IMG/M metagenome (GOLD analysis project Ga0210059, IMG submission 188042) | Ecteinascidia turbinata endosymbiont from Florida, USA - Sample 2 (SPAdes) (version 2) | ecosystem: Host-associated > Tunicates > Ascidians > Unclassified | place: Key West, Florida... | reverse complement strand
ACAGACTCTGCAGGCCCATTGCCAGAGTTTTCAGAGTTTAATATTCCTTTAAAATAGTCTTTCCACATTTTAACAATCTCTGAACCACCATTGGCCCCTCCCACCAATGTTGGTAGTGATGAGGATAAACCACACAGCTTAACCCTATGAAAGTTTCACACTTTCCCCCTTTGAAAAAATGCTTGGTATTTGGTATCCTAAATTTGTTCACATTCATGTCTTCACGGGAATCCATGAAACCATAAACGCAACAAGAAGATTTAAAACACTAAATTTGGTTTAAATTTCATCCTTTAATTACAAGACCATTGCATACAAAAGCATCCAACCTGAGACTTGTTTTGGAAAGCTTTGATGCTGGATAAGTCAAGGTTGCCCTCATCTTGCATTGACACTAGTTGTTTGAAAATGCGCAAAATTAGGAAATAATTCATCATCCACCTTATCGCAAACGTTTCTAGCAAGTGCCCTACGCAATCGGTTAAATCTGTGCTGTCGAAAAACGGTCAATTAATACTGGCTAAGAGCTGGCAAAAAAAACTTTAACATCACCTAGCAAGTCTAGCTTAAGCCAACCACTTATTATTCAAGCTTCAAATAACCTGTGACTTCAAGCATGGGGTAAATTCATTCCACCTAAAATATCTGTAGAAAAAAATGAGTAGCCTACCCATAATACTCACAAAATGCCATTTCTGCTACCTGATAAGAAGCGTGAATGTAGCCTTGCCTATTAAGTCTTTGCAGCACAACAGCAATAATACAACATTACTTTGTAAACTAAGAATATGTTCTATAAAGTAAAAGATGTAATGTGGTCACTGTCATATTTTGTGATGGAAATGTTTACTCAGGTACAACATTGCAAGAAATGAGAAATTTGTCTAACCTTTTCAACTCAGAGACATAAATAAGAAATCCTTGGATAAAAATATGAATGTTCTGAAGCCTCAATTTCATTTTTACAAAACTTGAGTTTTTGTGTGTGGCACATCTGAATATGCACTAGGCAGACATAGCTGCTATTAAAACTTGGGTGCTTAAAACTGCACTCTCCTCTGTTTTTTTTCTTTTTTTTCCTTTTTTTTGCTGCTCCACTTGGACACTTTTCTGTTGATCTGTCGCATTTTCATAAAATAACTAATAAACCAAATACTCAAATCTCTAAAAATCATCATTTCGTATAAAAAATTATCATTAGGAAAAAAATTATTTGGTGTAAGTATTTGCTCTTATTTCATAGTTTTTTTTCAGAACTTTTTTGAAGAAATTTTGACCCACAATTTTTAGGTATGGAAGTTGGTTTGAAGCTTTTCTTTATTTGAGCATTGGAGATGGTGGTGGGGCCCCTTTGAAAGTATCGTACTTACACATTACAAATGATGTTGGGGTTCCCTTTGAAAGCAAGGCACATACACATTACTGTTGCTGTTGGGGGCACCTTTGAAAGCAAGATAATTTTACATCAAAGTTGATGTTTGGGCCCCTTTGATTTTGAAAGCGTAGTACTTGCACATTATAGTTGCTGTTGGGAGTCCCTTTGAGAGCAAGGTACTTACACATTATAATTGCTGTTGGCAGCCTCTTTGAAAGCAAGGAATTTTACAATACAGTTGCTGTTTGGGGCCCTTTGAAAGCAAGGTACTTACGCATTACAATTGCTGTTGAGGGTCCCTGTGAAAGCAAGGTGCTCACACATTACAGTTGCTGTTGTTGGGGGCCCCTTTAAAAGCAGAGTACTTACACACTATAGTTTCTTTTAGGGGCCCTTCAATCAAGTTTAAAAGCAGAGTACTTACACATTTCAGTGGCTGTTGACGGCCCCTTTGAAAGAAGATTACCTTCAAATTGCAGTTGTTGTGGGGGTGGCCCTTTGAAAGCAAAGTACCTGGACATTACCGTTTCTGTAAGGGGCCCTTTGAAAGTGAGTACTTACTTATGATCTGCTTTGTAGCACATTATATAAGTAGATAATAAGTTTGTCACCAAAAATAAGGAACATTTATGCGTGTAACACCTCAAGGACGGCCCCCCAAAAAGGGGGGATCCGAGGCAAGTGCCTCGCTCGCCTCCCCTTAAACACACCACTGGCTACAGGTCCCGGTCAAAACTCTATTGCCATGAGACTATACTGCAGTGATATGGCTTATTGAAACTTCTGAAGTTTACCGTGGTTTTTGTCTGCTGTAGGCTATTTGCAGATAAAAAACAACCAAAGCCAGCATGAAAAATGCCAAAAATTCGGAAAAATTCGATTTTGAACTGGTGATGACACTTTTTGTAAAATTTTGAGAAAAATATTGGCATAATCTACAAATTTTCGAGTCTCGGTGACGAAACGCAAGCCTCGGTCTCGAATTTTTTATGAAGTCTCGGTCTCGAAGCTTAGGTCTTGCCTACTACATCTCTGGCGCTAATACCTACTCCTTAATGCGCTACGGCTAACGATTTTTGTGCTCCTGTGCTATTCGATTGTGCTCGTGATATCGACCACGAGTCTGAAGCAATAAAATAAATAGATAAAAATACCTGCACTGACGATTTATTTTCCTTGGACGAAGAAAAACATACCTAGTTGTATTAATGTTCAATTTCGGAATTGATCTTTGAAATAACTTTTCGTTTTGATTCACCTTCAAAAAATTTAAACCTGAGATCAACTGTTCATAAGTTGATGATAGCCAGTGGTTAAAAAACATTAATGTGTGTCGGTTAGCTCCTAAAACTTCCATTATTTCGACTTTTTTAATGAAACGAATTGTAAATATGATGAACCTTGCAGCAACGAAGCACTAGTTTCGTATAGTTTTATGCATGGTTCATTTGTTCCCTCAAGCAGGTTCATGGGTCTCAACGTATGGGGACCAGAGATAAGCGGATAATCTTATTTTGTTATCCAAATCCAATCCAACCTTGTCCAAAAAGTTTAAAAAATTAAAAATCCAAGTCCAAATACAGTCCTAAAAATTGACAAAATACAGTTTTTCCATGAAAAAATTATGCGACTCCTTTCATTTAACTCAGTCCAAATTCGCTCCTGATCATAAATTACGAAGCAATTTACAGTCAGGATACAATCCAGAATGAACGAAATTCGTCATAGGCCGGATCCAGACCAATACTCAACTCTGATGGGGACTTTTAATACACTTTACAGAAGCATGATATAATACGTGTAACTGTTGACATTCCAGTTATTTTTTCCGTAATGGTCTGCAAAGCACGCCACAACCTCAAGACACTAACTGCAAAATTTTGGACAAAAATATAGCATTAGTCTTTGTTGCAGCTAATCTCGACATAATATAAAAAGGCTCGTAGGAGGCGGTGCCGACTAAAAGCGTTAATCTTTCTGGTTTGATTTTTTGTGCGGTATTACTGAGGTTCTCGTTACATTGCTGCTAATAGTGATTACCTTGAAGTCCTTGTATTGTAAAGTATTAATACGTTTACGTTGGATAAGGGTTAAAATCTTTGTAAATGTCGATTTTGTTAAGGGTGCAAAACCTTTTTTGACTGCCTTGTATTTTAGTGGGTCCGACTAGAACAAACCGGGCAAGTTATCATATGAGCTAAAGCATGCTTCACTATCCCTAGAGTTTGTCACAATCTTTCAATCATAACTTGATTTGTATGCGTTGTTTTATTATACATAAAGTATGACTATGAGGGTTAATATAATGCGAGTTTTAATGAAAATATACGATTTTACGTCTCAGTAATAGAGCGCATATTTACTCATTTTCATAGTCACGACGGTTGTCTTTCAGAATGTCAGTAAGTATGACTCATAGAACAATCATAAATGTTATTTAGAGTGTCATTAAGTAAGACACGTAAAGATATTTCTTCTGTTGAAACTCCGTTGTAGTATGACTTAATTCATGAGCGTAACATAATCTTTAAGTTTGTGGGCATGATCTTGTCCATTTTATAGTTAAAATCTTGGTTCCTTTAATTCATCTTTGTTAAAGCAAGACAAGGTATGACTGTTTTCCTGTTTTTCAGTCTACTTTATTCTTTATAATTTTGGACTTGTTTTCCTTTGGAAAGTTTCTCATGTTTATGTTTAAGAGCTTGGCTTCCTTTAGAAAGTGTTTACTGCTTATGTTTAAGAGTTCCTGAAAGTCTAATGACTATGAGGTAATGCTTAGTAACTTCTTATTGTTGTTATCTTGTTAGGGTGAGAGTTTTGTACTTTCCACTTATGATGTTATTGTCATTGTGTGTCATAACTTTCTTTCTGAGATAAGTTTCATGTTGTTTGCTTTTCTTGTTTGTTCTTTCAAAATTAGCTGTTCACATTTGCACACGCTTGCAGCGAGGATTGCTACGTTTGTAGTCAGCTTCTTTTTATCATAAATCTTGTTTCCATGAAAGTGCATTTATATCTTACAAAGTGAAGCTTCTTTTATGATGTAAAGTCATATGCGATGTTACTTGCTTAACATCGTGTTGGGAAGATTGACTAGAAAGATACCCAACGGTATTATGGTGTTGTGATCCAAAGATACAGCATAAGTTAAATTGAATTAAGTTTCAAGGTATTTTTTCATCTTCGTATATTTCAATTGGATTATATATGGAACAGTTGCATGTATCTGTGCACCAATATGCACCCCCATCAGAGTCATTTTTTGCTTCTTGCTCCTTTTAACGGTTAGTTGTTTAGGCTACTTCAAAGTTTTGTTGTAAGAATGCCTCCATTTCTCTCACACTACTGCATCCCTGTATTATGGTGGGTGTATGACACCACAGTTGGGGTGATGTTAAAAATGTTTTTTTCTCCTATCCGTGTGATCATGTGCAAGCACCTATTCTATAATGAGTTAGGGCTAACCATTTCTGTGCTCATGCGTTGTTTACCGCGGGTACAATATGGACCATGCGTCTGCAACAAACCATTATTATTATTTGGCCTGACAACACTGCTAAATTTTGTATTGAAACAGGATTTGAATTTTGAAAGGGTCACTTTATCGGATTTGAATTGGATTTTGAAATAAAATTGTTGGGTTGAACTCGGATTTGAAAAACCTAAATCAGTTCATCTCTACCACTTTGTAGTAAAAAAAGACATAGGGCAAATGTTAACTTTCATTTGACTCGACATTGACTCGAGCTTGGAGACCAACGACTTGAAATGACTTAGCACGTGACACAATTTTAGATGACCCTGACTCGAAGCATGGGCGTCGGAAGGATTTTTTTCCAGGGGGGGCCGGAAGGGCATTTTCCAAAAATTTTTTCCAGGGGGGACCAAAAGTGGTGAAATTTGTTTTTTACCCCTCGAAATTGAAAAAACAAACTTTTTTGCTAATAATGTCAAAATCCAGGGGGGGCAAGGCTCCCCCTGCCCCCCTCTGACGCCCATGACTCGAAGGACTTCTGACTCGAATCGTAACTCGGCTTATCTAATTCGGGCACATCACTGGAGGAAGTGCAACAGGACAAGTGGTCAATGAGCCCAGGCTCGCAAACAGGGGTGGGCAACCACGCATTTGCTCCCGTAAAATTTTCAAGAGTGTAGCCTACAGTTGTTAGGTACAACAACAAGGTAGGCTACAATCATTTTCCCCTGCCGAATTTATCAGCTGGTTGTGGCCTTGACCCAGAGGGAGGTATTCCAATGCATGAAAAAGTTTTTCATTTTCTTGGTAAGTTAAGGTTCATTGGAATAGAGATGTTGAACTCTTCAGAACACAGAACAACACTCATGGTGCATTTTATTGGTATTTAAAAAAATCTAACAAGTGTTTATGCTTGATTCCTAAAATTGCTTTTTATAATTCCTTAATACAGGGGTCTCCAAATTTTTTTTTCCGAGGGCCACATAAGCTATTACACAACAATTCGAGGGCCGGACATCATAAATAAAAAATTTTTTCGGGACATGCTCCATTCTACCAAATCAGTAGGTTTTTCGTTAATATATTATTTGTTTATTATTCACAAAAAATGTCTCCGCGGGCCGTAGTTTGGAGATCCTGCCTTAATAGATCACTGATATGAATCGTTTTCTTTTTGCTACTACTATAGCCTAATGCAGGGGTCGGCAACCTACGGCCCGCCAAGCAGAATCATCTGGCCTGCAGCCCTTTTGCAAATTGTAGTAACTGTATTGCCCTTGTAGTGGTACTGGGTTATATACTGTATGAATCTGCCCTCGTAACTTCTTTCATTGAATACTGCCGAGAAACTATGAGAAACCGCACTGTGCTATAAATGTACTGTATGTCGTATTTTGGGCTTTCTTTATGAACTGTGAAAATCTTCTGATTAAAATTCCATAAATTCCCAAGTTTTAACACCATAAACAGCAAAGGGAACGGAATTGTTGGTAGAAAATTAGTACGGCCTGCCAAACCTTGCAGAGTTTTTTGGCCCGCGACGAGGGAAATGTTGCCGACTTCTGGCCTAATGGGAAAAACGGTTAATAGGAGTCTTAGGAGGTTTTGTAGGAGGATAACTTCCCTCACAGGAGTACGATCACAACCCGACTTCTTCCAGTGACCGACTTTCCTATTTGTTTTCCATAATAACGTTGGAATCAGGTAATCAGCAAAGGCTGTCAAATGTCTTTTATCTGATCGTAAAATTTTTTCTGTTCACACCATCAGTGTCGAATTTCGACCAAACTTGAAATGGCACTGTGTATCGAAAGGAATCCTTTCCCAACATAGCATCAGACATTAAGATCCTACAGAGTATATATTTCGTCTAATAAGTAGACATCATCTGCTCTTATTAAAATAAAATTTTAAATGATCGTTTTTCAACGTGGAAGTAAACCACTATAACTTTACTTTGTTTTGATTGATCTAAAAAGGAAACGAAACTGCCCTGGAATTTTTTCATTTGTTTTTAAGATCAAGCGATCCAGCTTTTTTTGGTACTGCCTTTGCACAACTCACAGCTGCCCCTTACCGGTGGCATGCTTCAAAAATACAACAGTGCATTCACAATATCGCTCAAGCGTATCGTGGTTGCCCGTCCCCAAGCTTCTTCAGATTTGTTCCATTTGAGTGGATACATTTTTTCAATTGTATGATGGTAGGAGACGCACATGGCTCGTGTTGAATGACCTTGGCGTGTGCTGTGCTGCGGGAGAGTCCGTGACGGTTTCTCAGCTGTCTATTTGCGACCTGCACGTGCCGGGGGTCCAGTCAGACTAAAAGATTTTTTTACATTTTAAAAAGCGTTCAGCGTGAGTTAAGCAGCATCAACCCGAATACAATGTTTTGGCTTTTTAGTCTTGCGCAGGCCTACTCCTAGTCTGTTAAAACTCAAAACATTTCTACAATTCTACTAGGCCTAGTAGTAGTGGCAGTGTGAATAATGAGACTGAAGTGATGGGTCAGTTTTGGCAGTGCTAGGCAAGTGTTTGGCAGAGTCGTGCGCTGTGTGCAATAAAAATAACCTCAAACCTGTATGTAACAGCATGGTCCAACTAGAACTACTTTTACCCTGTATGGGCCAGTTTTCTACAAAAATGTGACAACTTGTGGGCCACTGCCAAGTAAATGATGTATTGTATAAACTATAAAACAACAGATTCGTAACATTAGAAACTGAAAATAGAAAAATAAGTGAGACAATCATTGGGCAGTTGAAGCAAGCACATATATAGTATATGATTGTGAAGGAAGCAAGCCGAACAACTCTGTAGGATCATTACAAGAAAAATGAATTAGAAGCTACTGCATTGCCATCATTCTCATTGGAAAGAGCTTGAAAAAATATTGAAAATGCTTTTTTTATTTCTTTTCTATGATGAAAAATGAGGAAGTTATGACATTTTTACTGGGCGGAATTAAGTGAGTCATTGTTTACATTTAAATGTACAATAAATTAAACAAAAACTGTGATCGTCATCATCACAATTACAAAGAAAATGTTCTCAAAAATTTTAAATGTTTGTTACAGCTACCTGCAAGGTAACAATGACCCTGAAGCAAAGAATGTGGTACTTGAGTAATTTCCTAAACATGTAAAATTTGACAATCACTTAATACTTAACTAATCATAACCAATTAGTGAGGTAATTACCCAGCGCTGGACTGCAATGAGGAGTGCTATGCATTTGCAATTGTTGTCATAGCTATAAATGCAAGTAAAGATTGACCCTCAGTCAATGGTCAGAACAAATTTTTAAAGTAATAATTCCCTAAAAATATAGAAATTGACAATCACTGAACTAGTATTTATAACTAATTAATGAGGTAATTACCCAGCGCTGGACAAAAATAAGGGTTTCTGTACAATTTGCAAATTACCTGTATATCTACATGCAAGCAAAGAATGATCCTGAAGCAATGTCCAGAATGAATTGTTAAATGAATATTATCTAAAAATATATAAATTGACAATCACTTAACTAATTATAACTCATTAATTAATGAGGTAATTACCTAGCGCTTAAGAAAAATGAGGGGTGCTGTACAATCTCAGAATCTACAATTGTTGTTTTAGCTATATGCAAGTAAAGAATGACCTCCTCACTCTGCGCAAAACTAAGTGCGCACTTTGCAGACTTTCACTAACAATAACAGAGCACCGCAGATCTCGGCCGCCATGACACCAGGGCAGTCAGACTACTTAATTTTTGGAAAGTTAAAAGTGGTACGTTGAAACGTTCCACATTGATGAAACTTGGCGAGTACACTGATAAAGAACTGAAGCTAATGTGGTATATTCTCTTTTTAATCTGTGCTTTCTCCTTAAGAACTGTAGCACGTTTATTTCACTGCATATTTTTGCACTAGGGATAAAACATGAAATCCTGCGAGGATTGCGAAAATTCAAACGTCTGACTGTGCAAGAGAATCCCAACTGCTTTTTTTCCGCTGACGTCACGCTGAACAACCAATAGCAAAACGCCTGCAAACTTCTTCGAGGAAGTGACCTAGTCAGCCAGAAAAAGCTGCTAGCACAGCGCGTGACACCATCAACCTCATTTGCATATGCTGTGTGGCCGCGGTATAACAAGCCTACATTCTTGACGATCTTAGTAATCACAGTGATCTTAATGATCTTGGTGATGTTAATGATCTTAGCAATCTTATGGTATTTACAAGTGTCTGTCACCAAATGATATTGAAAAGACAGGGCATATGGACAGATTACAGTAGCAGCAAACATCAATCCAATAAGTGTTGGGTACATGAAAAACAAAAATGTTTAGTAAATAAGAGAAGTATATATTTAGTTCTAGAAAAAAAGGTATAGTTACACAAAATGTCACAACTTATGTTACACATGGTGAAAATGCCCAGAAAATTATTCTGGTGATATCCCTCTACTTGTAAAGAGAATGACAACTTCTCATGTCAATCACTGTTTGGTTGTACTTACCTTTTTCTCTTTTTCATGTTGTTGGTAGATCTCTGCTAAAGACCTCCCAGAATAAGACTGAGGTAGAATGTGTCATCCTTATGTCAAAGAAAGTTTTCTCATAGCTGTTCCACAGTCTTGCCACAGAGATATCCAACCTTGCATTGTTAGCAGTGTCGACTTTTCTTTCCAAAAAAGTTGTTTGTACTTGTTTGCATTTCTGTTCTGTGCATCTGAAACAGTTGTCACATTGGAGAAGTTGTACAGTTGGTGGGCTACGGACCCTGTGTTTGTTTATTAATTAAGCCACATGCTAAAAAAGGTTGAGAACCCCATAAGTGTAACGCCATAATTGTTGCACATTTTTATTGAAAGATGTTATGCTTGTTTTAATCAAAATTACCATACTATACCAGAGGTTTCAAGCAATGTGGAATATAACACTACAATCAACAATGTAGACTCATCATACGCTGTGCGATTGACAAGATATTTAACCAATGCACAAAGTAGCACTACACAACTGAGGGAACAATGTAATTTGCAGAAATAACAAGAATTCGGAAGGCAATAGCTATACACTAACACAGGGGCAAGTGGTGAGCAGCAACACTGGTCAGTATATCAAAAACAACTAAAAAAAGGGTAATATCAGATCAAACTTGCTCACAGGCCAATATGCTGACAGCGTTTCCTTTGACCACAGCCAGTGACAGGTGCTGGTGGAGCCACTGGCGCTCCATGGGGCCACCAGACATATCAACAAGTTTCTTTCCGAGGCCACTCAAAAAAGGGGCAGTGGACATGCAACTGGTTGAAAGTGGTAATTGCTTTGGAGGTCATGGTAATTTTAGCATTTCTCAGCCTTCATTGCCCTAAAACCTACCTGTCTGGCACTGTCTTTGTAGTGGCCTTAAGCAAAAGTGGCAACAACTGTTGCATCCTATACTAGGCTTAGGCCTTTGCACCAGGGGCCCAAAGTCAATCCACCCTGCTTTCTTCTGTTCCCTGTCAAGCCGACAGGCTCCAAGGTTGAAGGGAGATTAATGCGGGTCAATGACCTGTTGAGAGTGGAGTTCATGGCTGAATGTCTAGGGAAGTGGCCTGTGTTTTTAATACAGGAGAGGCCATGGAGCCCTAGCTCATCAACAATCTTGCCGCAGCAGTATTTTGTGCTTTCAAAGATTTTGGCACCAGTTCAGAGGATGCTTGCAATACGGAGCTCATCAGAGCAGAGTAGGTCAGACATTTGGCGATTACATCACAAATGTAATCGATTATGATTACTTGCCACCTGCTTGATTACAGTTACAAATAAACAAAATCACAATGTAATAGATTACAATTACATTGAAAGTAATCAGGATTACAATCGCGATTACATTTGTCTTGAAACATCTCCAGAACAAAAACAAACCCCATTTGCATGGTTTGATGTAAATATATTTTCAGACAACATACGATATGAATGCAGTAAACAAATTTACTAATCTGTAAGGATCAAGCACCAGAAAAAAATCACATCAATTGTTCAATGAGATGTTTGTGCAGTCAACAAATAGTGTGGTAACTAGAGGTTTGAGCTAGAGGGTACCTTAGCTGAAAGAGGCCCAGTGGCCTCGGTAGGTGACCTACTAGTGAACACTCAGAAGAAAAAAAATTAGAAACAATGGTGACTCTAGGTGTGGATGGCTATACTATAATCCCAAATCAACAGAAAATACTCCAAAAAACGCAAAAAGAGGACAACCTACTGAAAACCAATTAAAAGAATATTAAAACAGAAATATATGCTAAGTGGGGGCCTGGTTTTTACATTTAGCTAGCCAGGGGAGTCGAATTGCCCCTCTTGCCTTCTGTCAGTTACACCACATTATTAATTAAACAAAAATGATCAATGTTTAAAATTTTTGTTACAGTTGATAAACATCTACGCTTCAAATCTTTTAGTCAAAAAACGTTTATCAGGCTTGAACATTCGCCAAGTAACTCTAAAAATTCGTATGTCAATAATTTCAAAATAACTATTTTTTCTAACTGCGGGTTATGGTCATCTGCAAGTTAACATAGCATTGTGCAGCTTTTAATTTGAAATGAAATGGACAGTGATGCTAATATAGCTGTGCATCTGTCTATTGTACCAAAAGTCAATGGTTAACAAAACCTATGGTATCGTTCAATTTTTTTACCAGTATCTGGAGGACCATGGTTGACATGCTAGTTATCAGTGTTATGGAAAGGTACTTTCAATTTGGATTAAAGTATTTTATTCCTCTGAAAAAAAGTTAATTTACTGTATATAAATTATTGTACTAATTATATACATCACCTACTCTAGCACTTACATTCACAAGTTCACTCTGAATATATATAAATAAAACCAACACCTTTCCTTGTGATTTCCCACTATTCTGTTGCCGAAGGGTCAACCTCTTTAAGCAAAGCTCTGCTTTTTGTTGCTACGTCTCACTAGACTCGCTACTTTACTTCTGGCAGCCAACAGGAAGGGTTGCTGGAACAAAGCAAAAATTCACTACAAATGCTGTGCTTGCCGCTAGAATATCTAGGTTTAACCCACACAGACAGGCAAATAGCCTCCGCTGAAACATACCACAACAAACAATGATAAAGGAGGAAACTCAGCCACCAAAACTGCGGTTCGGTGCACACTAGAAAAGTTATTTTTATTTGTAGACTCCACGCCGCTTGTGTGAATGAAAAATACAGACTGAGATTAAGCAGCTGAGTGTCTCTACTGGGAGGGCCAGAAAGCAAAGTTACTTTCTTTGGTTGAGAAGTTGACATCATATGGTGGCCAATAGCTGCCAAGCCGCATTTCAAAACTTAGTCTCACATTCAACAAGAGTGTGGCTCAAGTGCAGTTGAATCGTCATAAATATACATTGTCACATCACACAAGAACACAGCGAGAGTACTTTAGAATGCAGCTATATGGCCACATTGCAGAAAGCTTGTTGAATTACAGTGAGTCATAGCAGTATGAACTGTGCAAAGTGTATGCATTCATGTTTATCTGTAATTAGGCAAGCTGCTCTGCGATGCAGCCAACTACCTTGAAATTCCATGACCACCATACCATTCTCAAATGCGAGAATGGCACAGATGTTATTGTTTGCTGACGAGACGTCCCTCTAGTTGCACCCCTGAACGTTTATATGCAGGGTCGAATTCAGCCTGCAAAATTTTAAGAAACTTAACCCTGACTTCCATCTCTTCCGGAACTAAACCAAGTAACATGTAGTGGCTTAAAATTGTCACAGGCATAACATTTGGAAGGGACACATTCCCACCCAAAAACTTTCCATGTTGTAGAGCATGTAAGGTCTCGCATCTCCCTGGAAATTTCTTGACACCCTCCCCAGTTAACACTTTGAGAACCAGCGTACGATATATTCGTACTTCGATTTCGGCCTAAAAAACAGCAGTTTTCGGTTGCCTTACCAACACCATAGCTCCTCTGCCGATTGCGTTAGAGAGCTGTTCATGGGCTCAAACGGATTGGCCAGTCTAGTAGATTGCACTCGAAAAAAATTTTTTGGTTGGGGGTTGCGGATTTTTTGTGACTGACGTCATAAGTGAAATAGTTTTAGGGTCATTTTGGCTCATGTTGCCTGGCTTAGGGCCCAACCGCTAGGCCAAAGTGTTTCGCCAAAGTTTTCATTAGAAACTAGGCTTGCGTCCAAGTCTTTTGAGCCTTTGATTGACTTTCTAGCGTTTTTGGTTCAAAAGTTATGATCTAAAATAAACAAATTAATTAATTATGTAATTACCTAATTAGTCAAAAATTTTTACTAACTTACATCATAACTTTTGAAACCGAAACCGAAACCCCAGCAGGTCATCCGAAGTATCAAAAGACTCGGATTGTAGCCTAGTTTCCAGTAAAAACTTCAGCGAAATACTACCGCCTAATGGTTGGCGCCCAGGGCCAAGCAAAGTGGGCCAAGGTGGCTTAAAAGCCCTCTACTTATGACATCACTCACAAAAGAACCGCACCCACAAGGAAAAAATTTTTTTTTGAGTGCAGACTAGAAGACTTGCCGCGTCTTTTGAGACTTTTACCGGGTCTGTAGAGCATACCGGACCGGAGAAATTCCCACGCAAAGCCACGTGCGTTTATGCGTTTTTTTTTCAAAAATCCCCGAAACCAAGCGGACGTCAGAGTTCAGAACTGATCTAAATTGTGCATCGATACGCCATTTTGCTTAACCCAAAACATAGCACACTGCAAATCCCTTATGCGCACATCAAGTTTTTGGTCACATTGCACAAGTGTGCGACCACATTTTTACATCCCATCTCAACCCTAAACCTAACACTTAAACCTAAACATAAATGCTGAAGCTACACCTGAAACTTCTTTAAAAAGTCTCAAAAGCACTGCCATCAAAAATGTCATTTTACTAGCAAAGCCAAAGCAATAATGGACCATCATATGTTGGTATTTGCTATTCAATACTTTTTCAGAAGTTGAAAGCAAAACTAAACAAATGACAACTCCGCATCTTCATCTTGGGAAAAAAACACCATAGCAAGTATATATAAAACAAATAAGAAGCAAAACGCAATTTGTAAGTAGTCGGTAAAGCAGAATAGCACTTACAAGTTCAAGGTGGGTTGGCAAAATGCTGAAAAAATACTAAGCATTTGGAAAGATGGGTACATTAGGCAAAATGACACTGGAAAAAAGTAGCAGCCAGTAATATTGGAAAGCAGGGCCTACAAGAGAGGGTACATGAGGTACATTGTACCCAGGCCTGGTAGGTACTGAGGACCAGGAGGATGAAAGTACACACACTAAGTTTTTTTATAATCAAGCCCAAATTTAATTATTTGTGCAAACCAGTTGCCAAGATAATAGTTATTCCATTTCTAAATCTTAGCATGGTAGCTGTTTTATCTGTATACTGATTATAATACAAACATGCTATTCAAGTTTTAACAAGGGCCCCAGAAGCTAGGGGGCCCAGTGTTAGTCTTTGTACTCCCTGGTAAAATTTGTCTCAGAGGCCCTGTTGGAAAGCAGTCTGGGTATGATTGATGGAGTAGACATGACTGTTTCAGATAAGGCCCACACAGAGGTCATCTGCCATTGATGTAACACTCTTAGTTAGAGATCGAGTGATATGGCCTTTTTTGGGCCAATACTGATATATCAACCATTCACAACTGATAGCCGATAACAGATGTTTTCAAAATTTTTAAATCATGTTTTCAGCTTCATTACCGAAAATAGAATGTATTCTATTACCTTTTCAAAAGCTTCAAAAATTGGGATTTATGAGCTAAAATTTTTCTAATTGCAGCGATTTCAATATTTTGCTATGGCTTTTAATTGATCTGATTAATGATGATGCTTTTGTTTCGGCTGTGATGGCCAACGCGTTCTTCATGGTTCAACTTGTCTGCTTGTTTATGAAACGCACCTGCTAGTGTTGCTGAAAGATAACTGTCTTGACTTGGTTCATTGTGTTTTCTTGTGCAAGTTGTCTGGATGTGTGAGGAATATAACAGCGTTTTGTCAACACCTACTGAAGCCGATAAAATCAGCAGTTTTGGCCGATACCGATATATCATTGAAACCCAAATATCTGCCCAATATGTCGGTCTATCTCTACTCTTAGTACCAGGTGTTTTTCTGGAAAAACAGGCTGGATACCAGGCAGTTTTTGAGAGTTTCCCATGTTTATAATATACCAGTTTCATAAAACACCTTGCAATTGAAGGCTAAGCATGGTCTTGTACTGTAAATCTACTATTTTGATTCATACATTCCCACGTAAATGTATGTAGTATCAATAGAAAAAGGTGAAGGGTGTAAGATCTGTATTGGTATGTAGCCTCGTATCTGCCTGTAAAAAGTGTTAATCAGGTCACTTTTGAACAACTAGCTTGAAGCACGTTTACAAGTTTAGTTTTTATAATAATATCAAAGATGTAGAAACCAATAAACAACGAAACAATGAATGCAAAAATAGTACAAAGAAGCAAGGGTACACAAACATTGAATCATATACACGACATTCATGTTCATAACACAGAGGATGGCAGGCAGGCAATTGCATGAAGAGTTGAGGGGCACATAGATCATGCAGATAGGTGAGAGTTGAATTTGCAATATTGGCACAAATGGTGAACAGTTTAATTTAAAGTAAATGAGAAGATTCTAGGATGCCAAAAATCCTATTGTTTCATTAAGACTCCTGTGATGCTAAACAATTTTTCTCAGACTTTAAGGTTATCACCAAATCATAGTTAATTGTGGAATTGTGACTGAAAATTTTTTTTTGCTGAGACCCAGGGGTGGCCAACTTGTCAGGGACCAAGAACCACATTTCTTACTGTGTTACCACAAAGAGCCACATCATACACATGGGCACATTTATTGTTATGCATGTTATTTAGTGGCCACAGGTTGGTCATCCCTGTTTTGGTCATTTGTCCCATAATAGTACTAAAATTCGCTAGAATGGTATTTACTAGCAGCTTACTTTTTTGAAATTATGACTTAATTGACTGACCAAAAAAAAACGGGACTGAGTTAAATGCAGATGGATTTGAGTAAACCTTTTAATTTCAGATCAGTGAACCTTTTGTCAACATGTAACCATAAGATGAACTCTTGTTCTTTTGTGAATGTTTTATCAACAAACTGAATTTAATAGGCAGTGCTTAGCTGTAGTATGGCATCATAAGGTTAGCTTGTGGAGCTAGCAGTACAGCATGTTCACCAGGGTGCCCTGTGGTTTTTGGAAGTGGCCAAGTGTAGTGAACATATATGACCCAAGCAGAAGCAGTGGAGCTGTTAAGGAATAGTGAGGAGCATCATTGGATGAAATTCTTTTGCTCAAATATACTTTTTGTTTTCAAAAGACTGTCATGATTTGTAAAAAATCTGTCTGCAAGCATCTCCATTGTAATAATCAAGCTTATGTTTTCTCCTTTCTGCAAAAACAATGAGTAATCTACATCTTACATTACCTATGCATATCTCATACATACCAACTTGCATATGCATATATGTACATGTTACATGCACTGCATAGTCCACTAATCAACCCTTTGTAGTGTACATTCATACAGAATCAGGGTGTCTTACAAACGCAATACTGTACATGTTACTAACCATGCATATTTCACTGACAGCAGATACCTTTCAAATCTGTTTATAGCTGCATGTCTTGCAACATCACATGATGGCGGTTATACAGTCATGTAAAGTTTACTGTTAGTTTTTTTGCTGAGCGCTACATTCCAATTTTCTGGTGAAGAGTACCATGCTTTGTCACTCATTGTTGTGCAATGTGCACCAACACTCACTTTGCTACACTTGACCTTATACACACTCGCATAGTGCCTGAGAGAAAGTGCTATCTGGTTAGTCCTACAAGCTAACCTTACAGTGTTGCACAGCTAGACACTGCCAATTTAATAAATTGTGTTTCTGTATTAACACAGAAACTAATTAGTTTTGATAACCTTTGGCAAAGACAAGCATATGCTTCGAATATTTAATCAGGGTTCTTTTCGAGTCTTGAAAAATATGATAAAATGTTTCGTTATTTTTTAGTCTGGAAAAAACTTTTGCTTTGGTCTGTTAGTATGGAAAAAGGAAATACTTTTCCGACTTGATCTTTTGACATACATTTAAGTAGTATTCATTCTGATATTTTTGATAAGATTGACAATTTGACTTTCATTGTGTTAACTATTACAGTGCCTGTATTCAATCAACCTGGGTATGACTTTTAGAAAAGTTAAGTCTAAAAATTATTTTAAAATCGTGTAACCCTGGTTAATGATAAATTAAAACATACCCTGGTTAATGATAAATTCACTTTACCTTAAGTATTAATATAAGCCAGCTGTTGATCTGCTTCCAATTTTGAGAACAACTGGTGTTATGTATAGGGATGCGCATTATGGAACATTTAGAGATTCCGGAATCTTTATTTCGAATCCTATTCTGGAATAACTTGTCAGGAGCAAAATGAGCTGATTGCGCAAAGGTTTAGAACACGGATCAGTGATCACGACCTGTTACTTAGTTTGTTACGTCACTACGCACTTAGTGCCGTTAGCTTGTTGAGTGTTTCTTTCTTTCTCTTGCTCAGGAGCGTGAAGAATGCCACTGCAAAATTTATCATAAAATTATTTGTTTTGCCAACTTTGCAATTTTTTGTTTGTATAGTCCAAATTTATTTCAAATCTAAATATTTGAAAAAACTCTGGTTTTTGGGTTCAAATACTGAATGATACAAATCCATAGGATTCAATATTCCATTATATGCATCCGTAGTTATGTATAACATATAATTATTCAAACTGATTATGTTATGGCATGATGTGGTACAGTAGTCTGATAAATAAATGCCAAAACAAAAACCTGGAAGAAGTAGTTTAAATTAAAAATAGGCAGGCATATATGTGAATCATGAGAAACACAATAAAAAAAGGTTGAAATGCATCATAATACATAAAACGTTTTTGTTTGTAGCTGCTCATTTCACTGTGACAATCTATGTTCACTATGTCACTCTTTGTTGAGTTGGTTTTCCTCACTGTGGTCTGGGGTAAAGTTTAATTATTATTGGTTTGCATAAACTTGGTCCTGTACCAATGTCTTAATGTTTTTTTATTTTGCTTCTTTTGTTAGATCTTGTGCGTGGCTTGGCTAAAGCAGTCTGTCTTCAGTATTCAGATAAAACAATGTTTTTATTATAATCATCTTACATTTTGTTGAGCATGTATTTTCCAAAAGATACATAGCACCATCGTGCTTTTCAACAGCTGGAGGCCTGGCATTGTATCATGCAGTTGAACTATATGAAGACATAAAAATTAGATTTTTTATACGCATCATATTTGATGCAGTTTTGAATGGATAACATTCTTTTTATGAAATTAATTTGTGAAGATGCATTTTTGTAGTTTATTTTTTCATTCATTGTGCTTTGCTTGTTGTAATACACAGTATTTGCATTACTGTTGCCTTAAATGTTATGTTTTAGATCTGCAGAAAAAATGATTAAATTAGAAGACAAAGCCTTTTCTTTACCACAGAACTTGTTATTAACATATCTTTGCCAATGCAAAGATTTAACCCAATGCGTAATTGCTGAAGGAGTGAAAAAGCTTAGATTAAGACAGAAATCATGATGTAGAGTTGCCTGGAGCAATTTTCTTGGCAAAAATTAAACTAGTTATTTTTGATGCTAGGTTTTTGTCAAGAAAGCAGATGCAGGCTTAACTAAGTTAAGCAGGCTAAGTTATGGCTTTAACCTGCCCTATAATTATATTCATTCTATATACTTGGTTTAAATAACTATGAGGTGACTGTGATACATGTTTCTTTTGACAGATTTCAAAGTTGTCTAAGCTGCAAAGTTCATTTTTACTTTCATTGAAAAGCTGGTGAATTTGCCTAAATTTTTATTTGCATGTTTTTACTTCTTTAAGTGGAGAACAGCTTGATGCATGCAGTAGAATTGCCCTATAACGTCACTTCATGGGAACGGAGAAAAAGCGTTGTAGGTGAATTGTCATAGCTGAACTACAAATAAATCATTCCTAAAATGGCTTTTTATTTCAATGCCAAAGCTTGGTAAGGGTTGAATGTTTTTGCGTATACTCTGATAAGAAAAAGTGAGAAATACTTTGTCTTTATTTTTCAAAGTTGTAGTCAACATTGTTCTTGGGATATGGAAATCTCTTGGAAAGTTTGTTGTGTTTTTTTTGGCCATAACTTTTGAACCAGAAACTCTAGAAAGCCTATCAAGAGCTCCAAAGATGTGGATTATAGTCTAGTTTCCAATGAAAACTGGAGTCATAAAATTGGCTCATTGTGCTTCGGGCCCAGAGCCCGATGACCTTAGCCAAAAACAGCTCTCTAGTTCAATCGCCTAGTTGAGTTATGGAGTTGCAAAGACTTGCCGAAAATGGGCAAATTATACCTTTAACACTTTGAGAACCGGCCTATGATATATTCGTACTTTAATTTCCGCCTAAAAAACAGCAGTTTTCGGTTGCCTTACCAACGCCCTAGCTCCTCCGCCAATTGCGCTAGAGAGCTGTTCAAGGGCTCAAACGGATCGGCTAGTCTAGTAGATTGTACTCGAAAAAAAATTTTTTGGTTGGGGGTTGCAGATTTTTTGTGACTGGACGTCATAAGTGAAATAGTTTTAAGGTCATTTTGGCTCATGTTGCCTGGCCTAGGGCCCAACTGCTAGGCCAAAGTGTTTCGCTGAAGTTTTCATTAGAAACTAGGTTCGAGTCCAAGTCTTTTGAGCCTTTGATTGACTTCCTAGCGTTTCTGGTTCAAAAGTTATGATCTAAGATAAACAAATTAATTAATTATGTAATTACCTAATTAGTCAAAAATTTTTACTAACTTACATCATAACTTTTGAACCTGAAACCCCAGCAGATCATCCAAAGTATCAAAAGACTCGGATTGTAGCCTAGTTTCCAATAAAAACTTCAGCAAAATACTACCACCTAACGGTTGGCGCCTAGGGCCAGGCAAAGTGGGCCAAGGTGGCCTAAAAGTCCTCCGCTTATGACGTCACTCATAAAAAAAACCCATACCCCAAGCAAAAAATTTTTTTTGAGTGCAGACTAGAAGACTTGCCGCATCTTTTGAGACTTTTACTGGGTCTGTAGAGCATACCAGACTGGAGAAATTCATGCACAAAGCCACATGCGTTTAGGCATTTTTTTCCCCGAAAATCCCCGAATCCTAGCGGACGCCAAAGGGTTCAAGGGAAAATCCACCCGGCATCAAAGGGTGTGTTATGTTAAAACTTGGTTGAATGGAATAAAGCAGGAATCTCCAAACTACAGTCCGTGAAGCCATTTCATCCCGCCGTGAAGACATATTGTCGATAATGAAAATTAAAATATATATCAAATAAAATATTTACTAATTTGTTGCTTTGGTAGAATGCAACATATCCCAAAAAAAAAGTTTGGAGACCTCTGGAATAAAGGGTTGTTAGTATGAGCAACAGATACTTGTGTATGCAGCTCATGACAAAAGTAGGTTGAGTAAATGTTTGATTGTGAAAATGATTTTTTGCAGTGAGTTCTTTTTATTTTACTGAATTCCTTTCAGATAGTAAATGTTTTTACCAAATGGAAGCAGTGCATCTGAATTGTAGGTTTTATTACATGTGTATTTAATACCAATTGATGAACCACTCTCTACAAAAGGATGATTACAGTGCAAGCTTGAGAATGATCTGAAAGGATGAAGCATTGGCAAAACTATCATGTTGTGCTGACTGCCACCAGCATTCCTGTGGCACTGCTAATATGCTGGTGGATTTTTAGGAAGAATTCAAATGTGAAGCAAAATTCAAAAGCTAATAGCTCAAACAACTGTGACAGTGGTTGCGAAACACCTGCTTCTGCAAAAGCAGGCTTTGAAAAACACGACTGCAATACAGTAAATGATGTCAAGGCAACTGAAAACCTGGACGAAAATATCATTGCAAAAACTCTAGTAAATTCATCTAAAGATATGGAAATAGTTAAACACAATGTTAGTGAGACCATGAGTGACCAGTTTGATGCTGCAAATGAATTGCATTCTTTAACTGCAATTTCCAGTGATGTATCTAACAAAAGTCATGAAGAAATGGATATTAAGAAGGAAGCGCGAAACCTTCCAAGCACTTCAGAAAATCCTGATGCCTTTTCCCAAGAACAGAGTGAAGCAGGAAATGCAACTGTTTCAGAAACCAGCGTTGAGGTATCTGATGATAAGTCACCTGAAATCAAAGCAACTGAGTTAGGTGGATGCAATGATAAGCATTGTTTGTCTCAGGACATCAACACTAATCAGCTTGCTCATGGTGACCTAAAAAAAGATGAAACAGGAGATGGACCTATTGAGATTGAGGCAGCAGTTGCTAAGGTAACTGAAACAAATGGCCTACTTTCTGGTGATCAAAATCTTGTAGAGACTGTTGAAAATGACCAGGGGGTCTGCGAGTTACTTGCTCCAGTGCAAACTTCTGCATTGTCTGAAAGTGTTTTGCCTGCTAGCAGTTTATCTTCAAATACTGTTGAAGTGCAATCACTTGCTCCTCAAGAGGAAAACTACAACAGTGCAGTTGAAAAAAATCCAGACCGCAGTGGAAATGTCAACAACAGCAATAATGCTGCAGCTTCAAAGAAATTAAGTAAGGAGCAACAGCATTTAGATGTGAATGGCTCAGAAGACAGTGGTTGTGATTGCTGCAAAACTGAATCAGATTCTTTGAAACATCCCTGTACAAATGGATGGCATACAAGAGATAATGTAAGTTATGGTTAATAATAATTGGCTTACCTTTTGGTCTGTCCAATGTCTTGACAGTCATGGCTTGAATGGTTTGAAGGTGACTACTTGCACCAAGTCACGGGATCTGCTGATGTTGTTGTTGAAAGAACTAAGAATCCTTGTGTTTACTGTTGTTTTCAGGTCTTTCGGGTTATCTTCATTTTTTAATTTTATTGTTGTGGTTCTTTAGGGGCAGCAATCTTTAATTTATACACTTCATTTTGTTTTTGAAATTATGTGAGAAAAAAGACTTTTGCTTTTTTTCTTTTTGGTTCAGTGTTCTAGTTTTCCTACTTCTAGTTGTAAAAATCATGTTAAAATTTTAAGCTTGTATCTAAGTTAGTATTTGCTACATTTAGTTTACACATAGATAATTTCAATAAAGTGATATTTTGACTGTTTTTGCAGTTCTTAGCAGAGGTTTGTGCATGAATCATAAAAACTTATTTTGCTGCATCTAGTTGTATGCCATGTGTAACTTTATATTGTACATTTTCGTTGTCATATCAGGTGGTTTCATATTGCCCATAGTCAGGCTTTTGATTAATTTCCATATTTTTCAGTCCGAATCAGGTGAGGACATCATTGAAAATGGTGATGCAGGTAGCAGTGAAGGTGAGAGCAAACAAAAAAGTTCCGTGCGACCACGTGCATTGCCAAGGCTGAGTCAAGTGACCAATCCTGAAGAGAACTTTGAAGTTTTAGTGGAATTTCCATCTGTATGTATATGTTTGTTGTTTTTCCACTAGTGTGTGACTCTCGGCTATGTGGTCCTGCTAGTCAGGCCAAGCTTCATCACCTTGTAAAAGACTTAATAGTTGGATTAACTCTGACTGGTCCTCTTCAAGTGTTTGAAAAAAAGCGTTTTTGTAAAGTGCAAAATTGTAGTAGCTGTGTTACTGAGAGGTACAAAACTTAGGTGACTATTTGGAGAAGTTTTGGTACCATTTTTAGTCAACCGGTAGGCTTTATTCCAATACCACATTTTTGATTCCAGATCTTTGCTTCCAGAAAAATATTGTTGAACTCTCCCACCTGCTGGTTTGCAACAAGAGACATACTAGGGTTACCCAGAAAGCATTGCTGCACACTCAGTATTACTTATTTGCTTTGCTTCTGTTCAGAGATTGCAAGATGCTGTCTTCTCCCAATAATAGCAGTAGTTATGCTATGCACACATGTTCTAAGTTGATTGATACCAAAAAAGACCTTTGTTTAAACACATAAGTGTGTTTCTTATGGAGATTGTCACTAGATGGATACTGATATTTATGAGTTTATGAGGTCCATGTTAAGATGTAAAGCGATTAGCTAATTGTTGTGGAAGTTCAATGCTATTCTGACACCAGATGCTCATTTTTTGAAATTTAAACAAACTGTAGTTTCGAACATTCTTAATGTATCAGTTCAAAGTGTTGTAGGAATATATTTCTGCCAAGTTTTATAGTCTCAAGGGGAGTCGTATATATGAGCCTAGTTATGAGGTGCATTTACCACTGGCAATGGCATGTAAAGTTTATGAGCAATGTTATATGTAGTCATTTTTTTGCCTACTATTTTGACTTCATCAAAGCAACTATTCACAGCAAAGTGTGTAAAAATGTGACCAATGCTTGGGTGTCCTGCACTCTTATTTTCAAACCATAATTGCTTTGTAAGAAATTGTGAAGCAAAAAAAAGTTGTAATGTCACATTTTGAAGTAAATTGGTCTTCACAAGGATTTTTTCAATTATATCAAGCACATATGTTGAAAGTTGATAGTAGTCAAAACTTTCCTGACTTACAGCTAAGGTTTTATTTATATCGTAACATTTTATTGTTACATGAACATGACTTAATAACTGGTTGTGTTCATATGATTGCATGGTCCATATTTCCCACAATTAATTTGCATAGGTACTATAATGTGTAATGGGGTAAACCCTATCCATAATTTTATATCAATAAGAAAAATTTACGTTTGGTCATCAGAAATACTTGGATTCTGTTTTTAAACTTTATTATGAGTTGGGATGTGCATTATGGAACATTTGAAGGTTCTGGAATATTCCGGAATCTTTATTTCGAATACAGAATCCTTTTCCGTAATAACTTGTTAAGAGCAAAATGATCACACAGAGGATTAAAACGCTAATCAACGATCACACGACCTGTTATTTAACATGTTACATCACTACACAGTGCCATGAGCTTGTTGAGTGTTTCTTTCTCTTACTCAGGAGTGCAAAAAGTGCCACTGCAAAATTTATTGCAACGGCAAAACTTATTGAAACTTATTATTTTGCTGACTTCGTAATTTTTCATGTTTATTTAATTCAAACTTATTTCAAATCTAAATATTTGAAAAAATTATGAGTTTTGGATTCGAATACTGAAGGATTTGAATCCATGGGATTCGACATTCCATTATATGCATCCCTAATCACAAGGCTGTTTTGCTTCATGCATTCGTCAGCTAGTTAATTAACCTGACATAAGGTGGTTATTATGTTTCAGTTAGGAGCAATTAAACGGAATTCTGTGATATATGTGTTGTATTGGCAAATATTTTGTGCATTGACAAAAAAATGCAATTCAGGCTGGAACAGAAATATGAAGAATATGCAAAATATCTGGACCTATTTAAATATCCGTACAGCAATTGGAAAAATCAAATAACTAATTACATCACCTTGGTAGAATTATTGCTGTTTTTTCAAAAAAAACATTAGGAGTTTTTCTTACAGGTTTCTGCATCCTCTTCAAAAATTTTGATAAAAAATGGGTATTGAGGTTTGCAAGTGTTTTTTTTCCTTAAACAACTGCACGGAAATATTTTCATTGATGACATTTATTATTTGTTTAATGTAAGTGGCACAGGCCAAGGTAGTAATGCAGTTGATGCTGTGTTCAAGAAAGTCCTGTTTTGCTTTGTGCAACCAGGAACGTGTCGGTTTGTTGATCGGGAAGCTGGGACGAAACATAAAGCAGTTAAAGCAGGACTCGGGAGCTGACATTTACGTGAAGGAAGTTACGGGTCGAGAAGATATTCAAGTTCTGCAGATATGCGGTTCGTTTTCCAACATTTATCAATGATAGGTTTCTGACGATAATCGTTTCTGAGTTGATGACGTGCTGCACCTAGTATCATTTTTTTGCCAAGCGGGTTTATAAAATAGAAGATGTGGAACAGTTGCGGTGAAAGTAAAACATTACCATGGTAAAAACTGAGAACAGTGGCACCAGCACAAATATCTACCTTCTAGCATGTTATCAGTAAATTATGCGAATAAATTTGGCTGTGCGTGAGGATTTTGAGGGATCTCAATTTTTTTATGATTTCAGCTTTAAACATCTGAGTAACTGTATCGCTAGGCATATGAAATTAAAACTGGTTTAATTTTATGAGAACTATTTATAGATAAAAATTTGATTAATGAGTTACCAACGCACGTAGGTTTTAAAAATTTTTCACAAGTTTTTAACAAGCACTCTGCCTGTGCCACAGCGTACAATCGTACATGAAGTCAGTCGGCCAGATGTCTGCTTGTGATATACGGTAGTATTTCCACACTCACTACTCGCAGTGTTTGGCCTTTTTTGAGAGAGATTGCTTGCTTTCATGCATAAGCTGCTTGTCGTTACTTTGAATTTTTGTCCGGACGTTATTGCTCTGCATGGTTCACTGCACAAGCATCGTAATTTTTGTTATCTGCTTTCAGCGGCGTAAAAACACTTGTGTGTTTAAAATAGAGACATGCACAGGCGGACTAGTTTTGTCCACGTCTTGTCTCTGCCTTGCAGTGTTCTGCTGCACATCAATTTAAACCTGGCTCTGGGATTTTCACAACCGCCGTTTGGATGCCAGTGGAAATAAGTCAGTCTGCCCAGTTGTATGTGTGCGGTTGAAAAAGATGAGTGCAAAGCGAACAGTTAAGTTAAATATTTCCGATAGTTACACGTACGCTAGTTCTTTCTCACACCAAAGTAGTCATGAAAACCCCTGGCGTACACGAGTAGTGGTGCAAAATCGCACGACAGCAATGATTAAAAAATACCTCGGCTTTAATAACTCATGTGCTTAAGTGAGCAGGTTTTTCCTTATTGCCCGAATTCAAACAATGCTTCCTGATGCGAGTACACACAAGAGTTTTGCTTCAGCAATTGGTGTGCGATGTATGGTGCACTTTTTCTTCCACAGTCGCAAAGAAAATAGCCAGTTTGTGCATGATTAAAGGACTGAACGGGCCCTAGTTTGTCCATGGCACGTTGCAACTGTGAATCAAATCCGGGTTTGTCGTCCAGGGACGCAAAGTGAGGTCGAGAGTTGTGTGTGTCGGATCAAGAGGCGATTCAATGACGTGTCGTTGAACCACTTCGACGCCAAAGACTTACCGGTGCACTCAAGCAGCTCAGTCATGTCGCCCGACGTTCACACTCCTCAGAGTCCGGCGTACCCTGTCGCGAACTTTTCTCAGGTGCACAGAGTTTGTGTTCTATTCCAAACGTCTGTCGCGCTTCTTCGTTCTAAACTCACTGTCTCGGGAGTTGTGAACAGTTACAAGTTCCTGATTATTTTGTGTGTTGTTGCCTCCATGCCTTTTGAAACTTCGTTAATGCGTTGTGCAAACCTGGTGCTTAACGAATTGGCGGGTTTGATAACGCCACTGAAAAAGTTTGGAGATCCAACTGACCCGCGCGAGTGGTCGTTTTTCATCAGTGTGCGTTAGAAAGGAAATCAAGCGTTTATTCGGGCTGCGTGGATGTGATGCTGGTCCGTCCGTTACGATTCACCCAAATGCACGCAGCGACCAATTCCACAGCGTCGTTTTGATGTGGGGCCGCGTTCTGCTGATCACCGCACACCTTCGCGTGTAAATCTAATGATCGAAACGGGAAACGAACGCTACTTAAAAAAATAGCTTATTTGGCAATGCTCTGGTTTGTCTTCGCCTTTTGCGACGTCGGACTGTTGCAAGACAGACAATTGCAACGTTTCCAGCTTCAAGTAACTTGACTGATTATGATTTGAATTGCAGAACAGGGCACTTTGTCTGTTTATTCCGTGTTTTTCACTTAAATGCAGTGAGGGGCGAACTGACTTACCGTCCTCGCGGACCACATTTATGGCCCGTGGGCACCATTGTTTCTGGTATCGCGGGCCATTTTCGGCAGACCTTCGAGAGCCAAAACTTTTTGGCTAAAAAAGGCTTAGTGGAAGCCAAAAAAAGCTTTGTGGAACAAAATGACCAGTGGGCCGCTGTTCACCCACCACTGAGATGTAATGTTATCGGAAACAGGAGAGTCTAATAAACGACTCACAAAGCGCCCTCTTATGAAAATTTGAAAGAAGTTGGATTTTTTTAGTCTTGCATTATGTCGCCACTCCTGAAGCACGCAAGGTTGCGAGCGTACTTTTTCAGGAGCCTTGCTTCGGCGTCGTGTCCAAAAGGAAACAAGTTATCCGTTTTCCTTTAAGCAAAGTACGCGTTGATTGATGAGCGAACCAGGGTAATGTGACTGGCGAGTAAGCAGCTCATGTTACAATTGTACGTTTGTGAAAGAGAACTGACGCCGGCTGCGCCATAGTTTCAAAACGGTTACGTTAGCCGATCCCTGTCTCCGAACGCTTCATTTTCCAAACTGGCCTGAGAAAGAGCAATGCAAAATCAGCTTTAGATTACCGGTAGTGGTGCATTGTGATTGGTTGCCACCTAGGATGCCTCGAAAATTTTCATTTTAAGCCTCCGCCTTGACTTCACAGCTGACATTGTGACTTCACAGCTGACAACTTTTTTCCCACTGACATGCGATCTTTCTCGTTATGTTTGGAGGACAAAGGGCGATTTTGCGCCTGTGCGCTTTCCTGATTTTGCCCTTAATCCGCTGCTGGCGGCAGTACCCTGCTGCTCGTGACGTGACCGAGCCCTCGTCTCGTGCAGTTGAGTCTTCCCGAAGGAGTCGCTGTCGAGGTACGAGTGTCGGCGATCTCGGACGTCGACTGCGTGTTCGTACAGCAGCGCACGCACCCCACCTTCCACGCGCTGACCAACCTGGAGCAGGCAATGGCCCTGTGCTACGCCGACCCGAACACCCCCACCGTTCCCTTCCCGGCCCAAGGTAAGGTTCTTTTTTTGTTTTACGCCGCTGAAGGTCCAGCAACGGTGTTTCGCGGAATTGTGCGAGAAACCCACCTTGAGCAGCGCATATTGCGGCCTGCCAACTTTTTTCCTTGGTTTAAACTTCAAATGATGGTCGGATCGATGACCGTTGTAAAAATAGAAATCACATCGCTTCATTCCCCGACCATTCAAAAACGGGGGCTTTGGCATTGTGTATTTCACAATCATGCTGGCTCATTGATAGACTTTGCGTAAAGAGTGTGAAGTTTGCGCGGGACTTAAAGTTGTTCCCACTGATTCATAAAGTGTCTGCTGATTTTATTTGCTGCAATTGGTGAAAGACAGTTACTGGGTGCTGTAGTTTATGATGCACGTAGCTTGTTAGCGAAACGCTCGACTTTAAGTGCTTCAGCAGAGAGCTCGAATTCTTGGCTGCGGTGTATTTCTTAGCTGCAGAGAAACAGAGCATCAATTATTTTAATGGAGTTGCGCGCGTTTCGTTTACCACAGTGGCTTTCAACCTGAAGGCTGCGACCTCCAGAGGGGCCGTGTGAACTATTTTTAGAGGGGTCGCGAGTAGATATTTTGTGTAAACGGTTGGATTACGTTTGTTTTGTTCGAGTTTTATATTGTTGGGTTATATTGGGTTGCTACTTGCTGTAATGGGTCGCGGTCGAAAACCAGTGGTTTACCACCTTAACGACCTCCATTGCGCAGTGAGCATGGTGTGCGCACTGCAGCGGCAAGGTATCTGGTACCGCGCCCAGATCGTTCAGAACTTCGATGACGACGACGACGTGGTGATACGGTTTATCGACTATGGCGGATACGAGACGGTGCCTTTGACCTCCTTGAAGCAAATCAGGTTTGCTGTTATTGATTTCTTGTTATTTCTCGGGGCGATTTCAAACTTACTTTGGTTTTTGATTTGCCACGAGACATATCTGGTAGCGTGGCTTAATTTACCGTTGAACTGACTGTTTTTACACTGTCTAGTATTTACGCTACGTTTCATATCTCACATCAGCATTCTTTACAAATGCGTGGCTAGTTTATATAGTTGATCAAAAAGTACATGAAATTAATAGTGGCCAGAGAGAGCGACTCTGCAACTGATGCGCCGTCTGATCTTAATTTCCATTCGAAGGTCCGCAGTTCTTAATACAACCTTTGCAAATGAAAGTACACAGTCCACAGCAAAAGACAAATGCGCTATGACTTCTAATTTTTTTCTAAGCTTCTTTCATGCAATTTTTTTTCTTTATCGTTATTCTCCCTGCTTCAATAGAGGTTATTGCTAGGGATGAAAGTTGTCATTGGTTAGTCCGATTCGCTTCCGATTGCACCACCATCTTTAGTATCTTCAAAGCTGAGAAGGACCTTTCAGTGGGCAGTGTTGTAAACGGTGCAGCGAGCGCCAGCTGAGACAACTTTGTCGCCTCATGAACACTTCATCAAATCCTTCTGGACCAAAAAGATGAGAAGCTGGCGAGGAGATTTGCATTCATTGCTTACCGTTCGTTAGCTATGCAGACCAGTGAGATCAGCTTGTACTCTTGCAAAGTCAAAGAATCTGGCGTATTTTCACAGGCTCTGCATCATGATGTCATCCAAATGATGGCCTATTCTTCAAATTGTGATCAACATAACAAACCAAGAAATGCTAGCTCATTGAAATGATCGAACATAGCTTTCAGTTTGAACAGCATCCAGAAGATTATGAAATACTCGTTGCCTACCAGCACAAAACTTATTGTCTGCAACAGCCTAGAACTTGAGCTTCATCTCGCGGACGCTGCTCTTCGTAAAAGTCGTTTCACAACATCAAGTAAGAGGGTGCGCTTCGTCGACTTACTGTAAAACGTCGCCGGCACCTCAACTGTTTCATAACAAGTCCTAACCAGAGGCGTACATTTTGCTGAACGCAGGAGCAACAGGTTTATTTTGTGTGCGTAACAGTGGATAAAATTGGCCTCGGGAACCTTTTCGTGGCCTGACCACCATAAGCTCCGATGCCATAAAAACGGATCCGTCATAAGTCTGAGTAATCAGCTTTCTCTACACTTTAATTGTTCCAGCCTTCTCAAGATGTGTTCAGGTACAGCAGCGACTCTTGTCTATCTTTAGTCACGTCATCAAATCCTAAAAACGCCTCCTTCAGTTCACAAATCACCTCACCCTGACAAATATCAGACCTTTGTTTTAGGCATCTTTTGTTTCGTCCACTTCTGGAGCAACAAATGGGACCGCATGAATCTCCCTTATATCGTCACTTATTGCTTCAATCAAATCGTTTTGAATTATTTTTGACGAGTCAGAAAACACAGTGGAAGGCTCCAGATGTCTGGCAAACGTCTCTTCATTCTCAGCAATCGACTGTAATAGTTCTACATAGTTGCCAGGATGTGAAGAGGTCGTACGTTCATCGTTATCACGAAATGCTAACTGCTGCTTGACCAAGAAGCAAGTTGCATTAACGAGGTCTTTTGAAAACTGTCATTCTTCCTTTGCCATAGCGTTGTGGATGTTAACACTTAGTCTTCGTTATTTGTTCAAAGCCAATTGTATCGTTGTGCTTCCAAAAGTTTTAAAGCACCTTGGTTTTGAATGTGGGTAGTTGACCTGTCATGTCTGCTGAGGCTCCCTGTTAGTTCAGTTCAGTTTATAACTGCGTCCCGACCAAGCACGGAATGCTTCATCAGGACTACAGGGACTGGAAGCGACGGCCGTAGCTGTCATTTTAGTCACTGCCCCCACAAGTTGTTAGATTTTTCATGTCACAAAATCTCGTTGCACTCCAAACATTTCACGCGTTGCGAACAACATACAAACATACAATGAAAGCAGAAATGGCGGTTTTTCACAGCACAGCCACACAGTCCATCCTTTCGGGTGAACCACTCCATTGAAAAGAACGTGTTATCTTCTTTCGCCACCTCGCTGTTCAACTTTCCTATCTTCCATTTTCCAGTCACAGCATCACGACCGACGAACTCACACGTGCCGCCGACGACAACCACAGTCCGTTCACACCTCACACAAGCAGACAAAGTCCAATTGTTCAGACGTCACAAAGCAGAACAATGTCACCAACTGCTCGCACCCGCACAACGCTCTGCAGTGACACAGGCGCCTCTTTTGCCGCTGACGTCACATCAGCTGTTGCTGTCACAAAACGCCGCATATTCAGCACGACAGTTATAAACATATGTTCAGGCTTGGATTAAGGGGGTGGGGGCAATTTCTCCGGACCCCTGCTCCAAGGCAGGTTATTTCACTATGAAAAGCGACCCTATATTGATTCATTAAATCTTAAGCCGCGTTTCCACCGACATGTTGTCGGCTCCATGTTCTAAATGAAAGTTTGTTGGCTGACCATCGGCGCAGTTGTTTGTAGAAGCTGTTTTTTTTTCGGTCATTTTTCAGTCATAGACCGAAGTGATTTTGAAATAACCGGAAAAAGTTAAGTCCTTTCGGTCAGAATGTCTGAAAATATAGGCAAATTAACATTGCTACGGCGAGGTATAATACAACTGTGAGACAAATGACCGAAATGTTTCAGTGACCGAAACGTCTCAGCGAAAAAAAGCCCAGAGTGGAAGCGAGGCATGAAGAGCGTCATCGCATGGGTGGAAACAGACATTGTGCCTTTGCCCTAGAACTGTTTCGGCATAATTCGTTTCGTAGTAAACACTGCAGCTCCACACTGCAATCGCTTTTCACTAAGTTGTGCTAGACGTGTGTATTGCGGCGTGAGCAGCGGATACCGCTGATACATTGTGTTCAACACTGCCCGGAACCAACGGACTTGTGATTTTGCTTGCAGGGCGGATTTCATCACTTTGCCGTTCCAGGCGATTCAGTGCTACCTGGACAACATTGCTCCGCCAGACGGTAAGTCTACCGATTTGCTGTGTGATGACGCATCTCGTTCAAACCTATCATTGGTGTTGTTGGTTGGCTTCGCCACCTCTCCAGCGTCAGTTCTGCCGCGTAGAAGCGCTCCCCGCAGAATAATTAGATTAGTTGCCGGTGACTTGCAATTTTTGGAGAGTTGGGTCATAAACTATTGCATTGAATCAGTGGTGTGGGAACTGGGGGTGCACTGCAGCCCCTAGAGTTTTGATTAGTTGAAAATCCGGGCAAATCTGTGTCCGAAATTTCCGGGCAAAATCCTTAAATTCGGACACAGATGTTTCGACACCTTTAAATGAGACTGAATGATGAAATATATCTGAATTTGACTTTGTTTGTCCAAAAAAATGCCACCCGATGAGATAAATAGACTCATTTTGGAGGCTATTATTCCACAACAATTTTTTGTACTTTTGTTCTGTGTTGGAGAGATCCATGCCTCCTCTGTTCAGTGGATTCCAAAGAGACCCGCCAGAGCAGGCTTCTTTTCTGTCGTACATACACCTCCAATAAACCTTTTTTTGGTCTTCATGTTTTATTTTGACGGAAAAGTTGTAGGGGTAATGTTTGGCGCACAAAATTTTTTCGGGCAAGTTTGGGGAAATTCGGGCAAAATTGCTTCGCTTCCCCAAAATTTAGCCTGCTCCCTCCTACACTACACCTATGCATTGAATCAACTGTTCTTTGTATCAACTTTTGCATGCGTGTACCACTGCATTCATTAAATATTGCAGAACACGCGTTTGCAAAGTTTACCAAACTGTCCAACCACGGCTGATCGTAGCTTGTTTAGACCGTTCTGGTTTGTGAATTCGTTTTCGGCACATCAAGAACGCCCTTTACAGAAATTATAAATCTGCGAAACTGGACGTCTCCTTTACTGTGTTCGCCCTTGTTCTGTCAGCAGACTTTCTCTGGCTTGTGCTGTATGGCTTTAGCCAGAGTCATCGCGGGAGTGACTGGGAGCTGTTTTTTTTAGGTCATTTGTCCGTTATTGATTCAAATTTTTTAATAACCTAAAAGTTTAAGTCCATTCGGTCATAGTGCCTTTTTCCAGTCATAAAAGATATCCGAAAACAGTAAAATGACAGACGCTTTTAAACTGTTTCGGAGAAATGACAAATGTCCTAGCGAAAAAAATCAGACGGCGAGGCACATGACGCAAATACGGGAGTGCGTCGCGCGCGCACGCTCGCAATTCTAAACGGTAGAGCGGCACTCCCGCTAATTTTTCACGTTCTTTACGCTGTTTAAAATTATTTGCGGTAAATTGAACTTTAGCTAATTTATTTCCGAGTTTAACGTGTTTGGTTTCAACTCAATGTTGAAAGATTGATGGGTGTTTGAATTGTGACAGGGCTGCAGTTCGCATAAATACGTGTAGCTAAGCGTGTTTTTAACTTTCCATGATTCCAGTTAACTGTGAGTCGCCTGTAAAATAGACATGAGTGTGAGAGCCGCTTTGGGATATTTCAACCGATGTTATTTTACTAATTTAAATCTAGGTTTTAACTTCATATTTCGTGACCTCATGGATTTTCGCACACCCGTAGGCAGTGGCGCCTGGCTTTGCAGGCTCGCTAGACATTGGTTTTGCGGAGTGGACTTTTCCGGAACAAGACCGGATTTGTTTTCGACCGTCATCAATTGTCCTCATCGCGCAACGTCTGCCGAGATCACCAGCGAACAAATTCGATCCTGCCCAACGCGGGTTCGCGTACCTTCTGACAAATCGCAGACAACGATCGATCAAACGAGAATTCGTAATTACCTCTCTTGTTAAACTTCCAACGTTCGCTCTGTTGCATTTCGCGCCTTCTGTGCTCGTCACAATGCCACCCCCCGCTGTGTCCCTTGCTTTTACGGCAACTGTCGTCTGCCTTTTTTCGCCGCTGTCTCGCCGTTTCCTGCGCTTGCGTTACCCTCGTTTGTAATCGAATTAAACCCTGACCTGTGGGCGTGGCGTGAGGACGTGGAAATGTGGGCGTGGCGTGTGTGGCGAGTATCCGGTTGATGTCGCTGTAGTCGGTCGATAATCTCAGATGAGCAGGAATATGACGTTCTTAAATTCTGCACAAAAATATCATGCATTGTTCAGTTTCTCTTGAAACCCAACGCAGACCCACAAGTCTGTGCATGATTTAAAAGTGTGGATAGAAACGTATTACGCAACAAAGATTTTTATCAGTTATATCAGAAAAACTGTTACAGGTTTTGTGGTATGTGTTGGTGATAGCGTGAAACAATATTTCTGCGTTTCAACTGCCCTAGGTGAAAACGTCCATGTTTTGAAGCGTTCAAATCTCTGAAATCAACAGCTCAGTGTTTTGTCACAGAAAGAAGTTCTGCAGCATTGGATGTTTGTGATGTTGCAATGAAACAAACTTGCTAGTGAGCAAAACCTTAGATTTTCCTTTTCAAAAAATCCAAACTATTTCTTTTTGTTTTTGCGATCAAATACGATTTTTTTTTATTTTTGCAATCAAATACGATCGCGTTGTTTTCACCCCTGGACACGTTATTTCTCAAGATGAAAAGTTCTGCGAGGAATCTGTGAAGAAGTTGCAAGAAATGCTGCAGAGCGGACCTTTCCAGGCCCGGGTCACCGGATATCGAAGCGACGGATGTCCGCGCATTCACCTTCTGAAATGCGTCGGCAAAGACGTGAGCCGTTCTTTTGTAATTTCTCCGATACGCATATCGCGTCATGTTTGTGAAATAGTTCTTCCTGCTACTGGTTAATTTCTCCCGCTGAGTGTGTTGTGTGTAGTGTGCTGTGCGGTGTGTTGGTATTTTTCAAGAGCGAAAAAGTGCAAGCACTATTCACTACGTTAGGGCAATGTACCCTCTATGAGGTGCGCAGTACCACCAGACCTTTTTCGCAGTGAAATCTCATTCTTGCGCACTTGCTACGTCCCAGCCACCTATCCAGGTTCCGCAATGTAGCTGGACAAAGTGTGTAAACATTGGAAGAGCACGAAAACAAGGAGCAATTTGAATTGAATGTGCTGGTTCACGTTTTGATAAGGTTTTATACTTTAACGCGTTCACAAACTCACTGAAACAAACATTTGCTCAGTGTAAAATCTCTTAAAGAGAATGTCGATTAGACGATGCAACGCTAATTAACAATGCGTATGTTGGACCCTTATCAGAATTACTCTTGTGTACATTTGCGCTGCCACTCCGTATTCATTTTGATCCGTGCTTTTTCGCAAGCGCGTGCTCACACTAAAGCTTCTTGATCAATATTTTAACGACATTTAAAAATATATATATATTTCAACACGTTTTTGAAAAATTTACTTCCTGCGTGCATTTTTAGCCACTTGGCTGTTTGTTTGTTCCGCAGTCGATATTGATCAACCAGCAGATGGCCGCCGATGGCCTCGCCTCCTGGATGGAACCGGCGCCATTCCCGTGTCCCTAGCAGCAGCATCGCCATTGGAACAGCGGGACCCCCCTGAAAAGACCTCGCGCGTCGTTGTCCAGACCAACAAGGCCGCGCGCCAGAAGTAACGCCCCCCCACAAAGCGGTCAATGTCTTTGTGCGTTTTGTTTCGTTCGTAGGTGCGAGGACAGCGCGCGTGCCGTGCAATGCGCATTTGGATCCCCGTCAAATTGCCGCCGCCCCACCTGCTCCGACCGTTGACGTGACTGTTCCGCCGAGCGCACGTGTCGCCTTTCGCCAGACGACCTAGTTCCCTGATTGTCTACATTAGTTCGCCTCAGCCTCAGACAATCGTCGATGTACGTTTCCACATTACTTCTTCATGCAACAAGTCGTTATATAGCCGCACAAAGCGCACCTGCTGTTTTATCGACATTGTCTGCCTCGGATGCTGGCTTGCCATTCAGACTTTCCCCGATGCAAGAAGTCCCTGTTCTTCACAATCGCGACGCCGTCCCAGCCTCCCTCCCCCATCAACCTCACCCCCCCAATCCGCTGTGAGTAGATATTGCGTCTTCCTGCAACCTGTCACTCTGGTGACGCCGTCATCAGCGAAATCCTTGTTAATGGCGCGCGATCTGTCGTCGATATCGTAACAATACGCTTGTCGCCGTTGCACTGTGCGCTTACGACTCAGGAAGTGCCAGGTCTCCTATATTCGCGAACGGCCTGCAGTGGATTCGGCCACACGGCCGTGAAACGGCGGCGCAGGAAGTAAATCTCCTCTCGCTTATTAATCGCCGAGCAAAGCAATGCCAGTGCAAACCTTGCTCGAGAACATTTCAACGCTTTTGTCAGCGTTTTCGTTGCCATCTTAGATCTTGAACTGTGATGATGAGTCTCGGGCAGGCCTTGGTACCCCCTGCTGCCGCACGTATGCATGAACTATGACGTGTTATTTCGCAAGCGGTGTCATTGTCCAATCCGACCGTATTTACTGTGCTTCGTACCCGAGACAACTCTGCTACCTGATTGTTTTTTTTACGAGAAGCAGCGATAAGCGTTACAACAGCCTGGACTGTTGCCTCCGTGGGCGCGCAACTCCATTGGTACTGGCCGGTGAGAGCTTGCCCTGAGCCTATTGAACCATTTTCGGCCCTCTTATTTCAAACACCTTTGCAGGCTTGCAAGTTACACGGCGTCCCCCCTCGCTTGTTTAGAGATGTTATTGTTTGTCGAATGTCTGCAACAGGCAGGAGACATTTGCTGGACGTGCGTGTTGCATCGAATCAGGCCGGGACTGGTCATTAATGGCAATCAAATGCAAGATCTATTTTTTATCAATGACCTTTAATAAGAAGCAAAACAAGTCCTCTGTGTTGCGTCACATGTGCGTCATAAAGAATAATCACCCGTCTTAGCCGCGCCACATACATCGTACTCAGTGGACTGTTAAGCCATGTTCCCTGTGTGCTGGTTAAAATGCTTACGGCAAAATAGCATCGTCGTTACGGCAAAACAGCATCGTCCTTCGTGCTGTCAGTTCTACGGACAGCAGCAGCTGGTGCTAAGATTCACACTATCCATTATGGCGTGGACCTTTCCGAAGCAGTGTCGTTTGAAACAGTTGCTCTCGACAGCGTCTGTCGCCGGCTGTGGTGCTGGTTCACGCCAGACAAGGCCATGCCCTCCATACGTTCACTCGACTGTGCTGTCCGCGATTGTCGATACGCAGTGTTGCCTGGTACTTCCCCGAAAACGGGAACCCGTGTTTTTGGATGTCAAGGTCGATCGCTTGCAATAGGTTGTGGTCTCGCGTTGATTTCGTTCGCGCTTTCTCTGATTGGTCGTTTGCTTTGTAACCTATAGCCAGCGTTTCCGTCTTGCGCGGCTGTCACTCCGTGCCGGAAGCTCTGGCAACGTTGGTGCCATGACAACCCTCTAAAACGAATCGAGTCAAAAAGGACGGCCGGGCCGAAAGTGTCGAACTGTGCAGTCGATTCAGTTCGCTATGCAGAACAATCGCATCGCTGGCGCCCGGTAATTGGTTCGATGCCAGAAAGCTACTGCTTGAAGGCTTTTAATTTCACAACGTCGTACTGTAGTGGAAGGCCGCCAGCAACCTTCGCAGTAAAAATGCCATCCCCATTCTTGTGCTCTTTCGGGGGTGAGTAGCTCCCCCGCCGCGTCATCGCGTTGTGTCATGCAGTAAGCAACGCTCCTTGTCTACGCAAGATCTTCAATGTCGCTGACGAACACGTTGCGGTTAGCGAAAAGCCTCCCGTAAAATTTTGACCTGTTTGTGGCGCTGAAAGGCGAAGCGCGCATCGAAAGCGACCAGCCTGGCCGTTGTTCTTAATAAGTCATTAGTTTTCCGTTTTTTGGTTCGTTTTGTAGAAGATTAGACACGACAGGTTCTTGTTGTTTTTGACGCTATTTTTCAATCAGAATGAGGAGTCGCGTGATTGTCGCGACCTTTGACATTAGTGAAAAACCTGCTCACGATCCGCATCGAAACACATGAAACGTCAACATGGATTTCGCAACACCAAGCACCGCCGCCATGACATTTGACCCCCCCACACTATCCTGCACCTGCAAGCGCTCGACTCAGTGAAACGTAACAATCAGTTCCTCGTCTTTTGCACCGCGCCATTGGCGCTTATTTGTTCCGCATCAGAATGTTGGCCTTGCACAGTCGTCGCGTTATCGCAACAACGGCAGCGACGCTTTTTTCAAAAAATTCAAGCTTCGCGAATTTTGTTTGTATTCGAATTTGTACGTGTATGGAATTCGGCGACGTCTTTTGTTTTCTGCTCAACTTTTCTACAACCGGGTTGTTTGCAAACACCGCCCGACTCCAGCGCGAGTATTCGCATTTTCGGTTCGGACCGAGTTTTCGAGAAAGTGTCGCTGCTTGACAAACGCTGATCCGGATTTGGCGTTCGAGAAAAATCCGCCTCCGCAACAAAATGTTCTTTCTGCTGCTGTCGTCGAAAGAGAATGTTAAGAGCTGGATTGCAACGGATTTTGAAAGTTGTCACGTGGCGGTCACGCTCTCGCGCGAGACGATGTTGGATTTGGAAGAAGGGAGAAAAAGATCGAACAGCTTGAGAATAAAATGCCAAGAAAGACCGGTCCAAGTACTTCGCATTGGTTTGTGGATCCACGAACTTCCATTTTTCCCATTGACTAAACCTCCGGCTACCTTTGCAGGACGTCGAAGCCATACAATTGAAGACGCACGCTCCTGCAACGCCATTGCTGCTCCGACCTTTATTTAATCATTGGATGTTGTTGCGCTGTTTTTCATTAGTTCGCTTTCTGTGATTTCGAAGTGTGCGCTCGCGTGTGTTGTGTGTGTGCGTGTGTTGCTCGTACTCTTACAATAAACCCAAAAATGAGTTTGGAATCCGAAAATAACATTAATGTCCGGGATGTCATCGATTAAGGTCATAGGCGTATGAGGCTTGGGGTCGGGGAGGGCTGCCGCCCCCCCCCCCTTGTCCTGAAAATTTTCAGGGCAAACTCTGTATTCAGGGCAAGCGCAAGTTGCTCAAAAATACTGATTGATAAAAAATATTTCAGTACAGTGAAAATTTTTTGGGCATTTCTGTTTTTCATGGCAAGCGTAAGTTGCTCAAACCCTGAATGATAAAAAGTATATATTCAATACGTTAATTCAGGGCGAGCGCAAGTTGCTCAAAAATACTAAATGATAAAAAATATTTCAATACAGTGGAAAATTTCAGGGAAACTCGTGTTTTTCAGGGCAAGACCAAGTTGCTCAAATATCCTGAATGTAAAAGGAGAGCCTACTCAATAGGCCCTACAGTGAAAAGTTCCTGGGCAAACTCTGTTTTTCAGGACAAGCGCAAAATGTTCAAAAATCCTGAATGATAAAAAATATATTCAGTGCAGTGGAAATCTTCACGGCAAACTGTTTTTCAAGGCAAGGTGAAAATATTTTTGATACAGTATATTCAGCCAGTAATGCCAATTACCCTAATGTTTCTTGTCATACAGAACACTACGCGCAAGGAACTTCACCTCCTTGAGTTAACAAGCAAGGTAACTATTTGCCCATAACAGCACTTCAAGGGGATTATATAAGGAACGTTATTACCGAATTGAAGTTGTAAACGAATTGAAATGCATGTAGAACAATGCTGTTCAACAGGGGTTCCGCGAAACATATAGTGGGGTTCCGTGAGTTTCAAGGATTCCGTGAGGGTTCCTCGTTTTTTAGAGGAAATTATTTTTTGCTTCAGTATGTGAATGCGTCATTATGAAATTTTTTAGATCACTGTGCCGCATTCAGACTCCAAGTATAAGCCAGTAAATTGTGCAGGAGGTTAAGCGTAGATAGCAGAACAAGAAATATTGATTGTTGTTGAGTCACTTGTTCACTGTTGTGGAGTGAAGAAGAATGTTATTGTTGCATCACAGTTACATGATGTTGCCGATGTACAATTCACAGTAGAATGGACTGAGTGAGTAGAAAGTAGACTCAGCCTGAGCTGAGTCTAATGGAGAGTAGACTGAGTCACAGACTAGAGCTGCTGTTCAACCTTTGTAGGAATAAAATAAAAACAATGTGAAACCCAATTTTTACTACTTAGTCAAGCCAGATGAAGCAAAATAATACATTTTCTTATGTGAAGCGAAATAATAACAACAGCGAAAGTGTGGACAGTAATGAGCAATGTAGTTCAAATGTAAAAGAGGCACCTAAACTAATCTGCAGCGGACCAAATGTAGTTTAAATGGCACAGTTAGAAAATGGGACGACACAAATTTCAGATACGGGTTCTTTTTTCCGGATGACCAAATTCTGAATGTAGCAGCTACATTCCAAAAATGCAAGAATAACCGAGTCATTAAATTTCTTGCTTTTAACCTTCCGTAATAACTGTTTATTTGTTGAAGTGTTCAATAACGAAATATTTGATTTTCTTACAAGTAATTCTTGTTTTTAAAATTTTTGTTAATGGGGTTCCATGACAAACGCGAAAGTATATCAGGGGTTCCGCAAAAAGGTTGAAGAGCACTGATGTAGAATATTTCGTTATTAAACACTTGACAAAAAGGTTGAAGAGCACTGATGTAGAAGATGCCATCGGGACCGAACAAAATGTAACGTTATAAGCGAATTGACGTTACATGCGAAGCGGTTATAAACGAATTCAACTATGTAGAACAGATTTACAAGTTTCAGGCCCAATTCGGATTGAACTAAAAAAGTTGGTTTCAAGGCTGATTTTTTATTTTTAGGGCAAATTGTTATTTTCAGGGCAAAGTTTTTCCGCCCCCCCCAGCAAAATGCCCTTCCCGTACGCCTATGATTTAAGGTCATCCTCGAAAGCAAAGAAGAGCCTGTCGAGTAAAACTGCGGTTGCGAGAAATTTCCGTCCGCTGTTCACGGAAAGCAAGCGACCTAAGCTTTCCCAGCTGAGGTGATGCTCGTCTGGAAACAACGAGGAGCCAAGAAAGTTACGGGCCGTGCAGCACTTAAATTTAGACAAACGCTACTTCGACAATGATTTTTAGGCAGACCTAGTCCCGTCGTCGCGGTGGCCGTTATGGGCTTAGACCCCCCCAAACAAAGCTCGAAACCCCTCCAAAATGAAATACTAGAAACCCATCAAATTTTCAGAATGTGAAGCCCAGTGGCGTAGGGGGCAAATTTTTTTAATTTTAGGCCAGCAGCAGTATTTTGTTTGGAATACCGACTCTCAAAGCACAAAATGACGAGATATTCTAAAAATTCGTGGGGGACATGGCCTCCTTGGCTACGCCTATGATGAAGTCCCCTCATTGAAGACTTTCTGGCGAGCGTTCTGGGCAGGTCAGCTGCTCATGCAGAGTCTAGCACGTTCGTGCATCACTTGTTGCACTACGGCGCAACCGGTTGGTTTATCCGGATAACGGAGAGTATTTCTGCTATCCGATATCCGGATATTTTTCTGTCGGTTAACCGGATAAAAAAGTAACGCTACCAATGCTTTTTGCCCCTGCTCAAGTAACCTCTGCCCAATTTGGGCAAACGGTTCTTCTACTTAAAATAAAAATTAGTTAACGTTCACGTAGAAAGCTGATTGTTTCAGTAGCTGCATTTTTTAGACGCTCTTTCGGGCAGTCCTATCGAAATCTGCACAAGTTTTGTAGTTTTTGATGGGGAACAAAAATTTGCCCAAATTGACCCATGGCTACCTGATGAGCAGAGATGAAAGTAAGCCGGAACGGCCCGGAACGCCGTTCCGGTAAAAGAATTATTGCCGGTACGGCGTTCCGGTTAGACTTTCTAGTAGGTTGGTATTATGACGCTGACGCAACAATGGTGGTACCTGAACTTTACTAGAAACAGTTTTTACATCTTATTTCCTGAGCAAGGTATTATATGAGTTCAAGGCAAAGCATTTCTAGCCGTCTCAACGTTCGTTTCAAAGGAACTTGTTCACTCCCTAGCCGAGCACTTTTAAATACCGGTAAATAACCTAAATAACTTAAACTCTAATTATCTGAAAATTACCAAAAAGCATTGCGGCCCGCACAAAATGCCCTCGCGGGCCACATGCGGCCCGAGTCTTTGAGCCCCTGATCTAGACCTTTCGATAAGCTCAATAAAAAAATGTAAGTCGCCCTCGATTGTCCTTGATTGCAAGCGGCGGTTTACAATCGAATAAATACAGCGTACACTTTTTCAGGTTTATTGCCGAATTTTAGCTGTGCAACATGCTCAGAAAGCGTTCTACTTCTGCCAAAAATTGATAATGATTTTTGGTGTTACTGCGCAGTGGCGCACCTGAGAAGGAATAATGTGCACCGCTGCCCTTTTCATTAGTTTCATTGTGACTGTTTGTGCTCGGATATCGATGGAGTTCAGAATAAAGTAATATCTTTATGAATTGAAACAACTTACTCAGTGAATGTAGCGAGTATGTGTAGACTCAAGGTCGGATTTATCCATAGGCTGAAGCCTTGGGCTTGGGCCTCAAGATTCAAGGTGGCCTCCAAAAAACTGTGGTACGCACAGAGTCAATGACCGGTATATAATCATTTAGCTTAAACTTCGTCAAAAATGTATGTCTTAATTATTATTCACGAAATTTAGTTTCATTCAACTTTCGTGGTGATAACGCCAGGGTCTTCCAACGAGTTTCCATGAATCTCAATATGACGGTTGGTCAAGGCGCACGCCAGCTATTGTGTGGATATACTCACAGCACGCTGGCTGCATCCCTGCGTTTGCTGAATCGTACCGATTGCGACGTGTGACTCTATCAAAAGAACTTGTGGCTGTTCATGTTTGAAATGCACCTGATGAGTGGCATAACTGACGAACCTCCCCTACTTGCCAAGCTAAATGTAAAAACCGTGCCTCGACGTAGCTTGTATTTTGGTATTTACTATTTTTTTGGTTTCAGTAGATTGTTGTTTTTTGTGTTTTTGGGAGTGTTTTCTAGTGATTTCGGGTTTTTGTATAGCTGTTTAATACCGGGTTTGCTATCGTTTCTCAACTATTTTCTGAGTGTTAGCCAGTGGGCTACCTTTAGCTAAATTTCCCCCTAGTTACGTCACTGCACCTGATCAAAGCAAGGTTGAACTGCAGATAAGAGCTATTCGTAGGGCTAGCAGCAGTATCCTACAATAAAAGCATAGTTGTTTCTTAGGTGACTGATCAATACTGTAGTTTTGTCAGCGTTTGTATCGTGTATAGCTCGATTGGTATTTTTAGATGTGAACTTTTCCATTTGAATTTTCTTCAGTAAAGTCATTCAGAAATCAGATTGCTATTGAGTACTTGCGCAAGTTTGTACTGCTCCCATGCTAAGCAAATCAAAGAAGATCTTGATGATATTGAATAGCAAGCAAAAGCCACTTTACCAACTGGCAACCGCAGAACTCTTCCCCAACGACACACGGAAACAGCAAAAAAATGACAAAAGCGCGTTTGGGTCTGATGCCTTAGATTAGTGGTTTTTAGTTTATGCAACCACACGAAGCCTTATTTCTTAGCTTGATGGTCACTAATTGCTCAGGCGAAAGGTCCTTTTCAAGATTCAAGAGAATTAAAAATGAATTAAAGGGCCGCAATATTCCAGGAGAGGTTGTTCACACTAAGAATTCGGTACATTAAAAATGACAAACTTAGCCAAACAAATTGTGATGAATTGTTAGATAATTTTGTTATGAAGAAGGCAGGACAAAACCTTTTTAACTGTTCACTGTGTTATGTTCAGCCTTACTTGATTTGATGATTGTAGCTTTTTATTTCTTTAT
>Ga0210059_1000805_pt1 | contig 43379 bp, 26 predicted proteins | sample Ectturendosymbi2_FD_188042 | JGI IMG/M metagenome (GOLD analysis project Ga0210059, IMG submission 188042) | Ecteinascidia turbinata endosymbiont from Florida, USA - Sample 2 (SPAdes) (version 2) | ecosystem: Host-associated > Tunicates > Ascidians > Unclassified | place: Key West, Florida... | reverse complement strand
CCATCTATCAAAGTGCTTTCGACTGACGCATTGGCAACCTCTTCAGCACCCTAAAACACTTTGCCTAAGCCCTGTTATGTATGGTGACTGATGTGACCCGTAACACACGGATTCTCTTAGAATAAGTTAAACGATAGTAAAAATAATGCTCTAGGATATTAAAAACCCCTGTTAAGAAATCTTGGGAGATGCACTACCCAGAAACTTATTTTTTGTTGATTTCATGTACTCAGAAATATGTTAGAAACCTATGTTTCCATGACTTTTCCTGATTTTCCGATAGAACTGGATTGGTGCCAAAGTTAATTTACAAAAATGTCCCAAAAATCCTATATATAGGATATTGTGCATTCTCTTACCTAGGATCACCTAATGTGTAGCAAATTTTGTGCACTGAATCACTGTACCTTGCCAAAAGCAAAGTGCCAAAGCTTCATTTGAAAAACGATAGAATATTTTTCCATAAACTGACGCCAACTAGCGTTCATAATTAGAACCTCCGTGACTCCTCGAACTAAGATTACTGCTCGACTTATATAGAATGCACGTTGCACAGGAGTGTGCTACGAAGAATTACTATTAGTTAAAGAAACGCTGCGGCGTAGGGCGCTCAAAATATTCGAAACAGTATCTAAAAATAACTACGTGACTTTCCGGTCATCACAGCATTAGTGGTCATAGTGAGTGTGCAGGATGTGAAGGGTGTGCACAATGTGTAGCCCCATTTTGAATTTACGCCCTTGAGGGGCTCCAATTTTTGGTTTACTCACTTTCAAAATTTATGAGCTTTTGTTTCCGATTTTATGTGTGAAATGATGATAACATATGATTCACTAAGCAGAAAAATTAGTCTGTTTTGTTATATGAAATTATAAATATTGACGTTTTTTAACAAGTTCGGATTTTAAACCTTAATATAAGAAGTCACACCAAAATGACAAAACAAAAATAGGTTAAGATCAAAGGACAAGGCGCCCTTTTCAAGATGTATGAGTCCCCCAACTATAATATTAGGGGTGTTACGGCAAGATTGTAATTGTGTGATGTTTCGTTGACCACGTCACTCGCCTCGCAGTGGCGAGCATTCCTAGTCTCAAGTCGCGTGATCACGGCGTGCATGTGGCGGGTGTGAGCACTGTGGCACCAAACAGGAGCGCAGTGCTCTGCAGTTGAATGCACCAGGGCGAGGGTGGCTCTTCGCAACGTTGTTGCTCCAGCACCTGAACCGGAGCTAGCAAGCCGCCTCAGGAGTGGGACGCGTGATGTTAACTTCTTGCGGAGTGATTCAAGGTGTCGGCGATGTGTGAGAACCCTGTCCAACGTTACTCCGAGGTATTTGGATTCGGAGAAGAAGGGCAGAGTTTTGCCATTGTGGTTAACTTGTAACTCACATTTGGCTTTATTGTTGTTGAGGTCGAAGACTTTGACACCATTTTTGTAGTTCTGAGCTTTAGCTTCCAAGTCTGGAGGTATTCATCTACGGTTGCCATTTCCTTGCTTAGCACTGCCTCCACTGCCTGCCAGTCTCCATCAGCATGTTGGATCGCCGACAGGGCATACATGGCGTGTCAGCGATACGTGTGACCCATCAGCATCATGGCATGTCGGCGATATGTGTGACCCTTCACTCCATCAGCGATGGATCACACGTATCGCCGACACGCCATGCTTGCAAGAATTCATTGACACAACCACTCGGTGGGTCCACGGATGGTCGCCACTGACCACGGGCCATGAAGAAGCCGAAGTAGCGGAAGTAAAACCATCCAAAAGCCTTCCGTTACATAGCAAGACTGCGTTGAACCCATACAAATATCGACAACATTTAGCCAAATCAAATGAGCAACAACGACAAGAGGTAAGCAAAGCAACAAATAGCACGTCCTCTCAGCCGCCAAGGCACGTTCAGGTGATCTCATGCGGATGGAAACCATGAAGCCCCGCCTGTCAGAGCTCAACACTGACGCTCTGCGAAGAGTCTGGATAACGATGTTGTGGTTAGACAGTCCTCGGAGCGTTTCGCTGGGTCGTAGCTATTCGTAGCACACGCTTACCAGTCGTTTGTCGTACACCCAACCTGAAACACACAGAACTGCTGGCAGTATTTATATAAACGAATGTGAACATTAGTAATGTTGAACAGCAGTCAACTAACATTCCAAAAAGGAAAGAGAATAAATAAAAGGAACACCCGAACACAAGAAAGAAACCGATAATCATGCCAGCACAAAATGAGAAAGCAAAATCAAAAAGCACTTGAAACGAAGACAAACAGAAATGAAGAAAAAAAGAAAAAGAAAATTAACATTACGCCAAAACCTCCATAATAAAACAACGATCAGGACAAATGAAAAATTAGGAACACAAATATAAAACGGAAGAAATGCATGAAGCAAAAGGTAAACGAATAAAACAAAGCTACCAAGTGGAAAGGGTCAAGAGAAAGCAGTAAACAAACTTTAAAACCAAGCTAGTGGATTTACGTCGAGAATCAGTCAGGCAACATGAATCGAAAGTATCTAAAAGCAAAACTGGATGAAAAAAAACTCGAAATCACCTGATGTCTGGGAAGATCATTCTGTCCAAGTTGATTGAAACTTTCATCCGATGCATCCCTTTATCTTCATACCAGTCAAGGGTTTCGCACGGAGGTTGTTCCACGAATGTCACCTTGTAGCGATTGGGTAAGAGAGGCAGATTGTCACTTATTAGGAATGATTGTTTAAATTTCGATGTTTCCTCATGCGAAGGCATTGGGATTATATTTTGTGTGGGATTTCAGATCCCGCTGCAGTTCAAGAATGCACAAAATTTCCTAGTCTGATAACAATATACTCGTAGAAGCAGTGGCGAAACGTACAGGAGGGCAAGGGGCGAGTCGCTACCCTGGTAAGCTAAATGTAAAAACTGGGCCTTCTCTAGTTAACATTTTGATTTAGTATTCCTTGGGTTGTTGTTGTTTTGCGTTTATCGGGGTGTTTAGTTTTTTATCTAGTGTAGACATTCACGACATCCAGATATTCACTATCAATTTTCAACTTTATTTTTAGTTTTGGCTAGTGGGACCTACGGTGACCAATGGGTCCCCTTCAGTGAAACTTTACCCCCCTCACTCAAACCTCCTGTTACGCCACTGCCTAGAAGTAGTGAGAGATATCACCAACGGAGTATGTTACCAGCGCTATGAAAAACGTCTTCAGCAACGCAAAGGTCGTCTAAATGTTAATGTTTGCGCTGCAGAAACAAATTGGAAGAGGAACTATAATTAAATCAGTATTTGATTATCGTTTCAATTCAAATAAGCATACATATGTTTTTGTTCTTAGCACAAGCTTTCTGGGTTTTTAATTTTTTTGGTGTGCAATCCGGTTGTTAATTGAAATCACTGAATGGGAACCCTGCATGTGACTGTTGAACACAGACATCTTGGCAGGTAATGCAGCGAGACAGTGACACTGCTGATAGCGGTAAGCCAGGTGCAGTGTAGTTTCATACTGTATGAAAAATAGCATGGGTAAATCTTTAGCAGTACTTCCACAAGTTTGAAAAATCCATTGTTAGTGTGAGACTGTGATCAACCTGCCCTAGTGAATCGCTTAATCAAACGACTCTTACACACGCTTCTTTTAACACAGCATGAAAATACGTGGCTTGACAGAATACGTCTATGCAAACTTGTGGGAATACGTCTTTATCGTTAAGGTTTGCTTCTGACTTCTTGATGAGCACTGAGTGCAAATCTATATTTTCTTTGGCGAGTTTTCGTAATTCACCTGCTCAGTTTTCCCTGGAAAAATTTCTGCGGACGCCCATGTTCGCAATTGAACTGTGCGCTGCTGTGCAACTAAAATTTGTGTTACCATGTGCGCCTAACGTCTGACCAACCCTGAAATGTCCATGCCAGTGTGGCTGAAAGTTGAAAGATGCAAGTATTTTGCAACAAAGCGTGACTCTACATGTGATATCAGTAGGAAATGCAGTTCTTGTCGCGGTTATAAGATCCGATATTTTTATCGTTGTTTTGTATCCTAATCGTTTCAAGCTTCTTCAAAACAACACTACCTGGTACGCCATAATTTGAAATGACATTTGCTCTAAATCGCAACATACAGCAAATATCCATTTAACCCGACAGAGATTTAGTTTGTTTTGAGTTAGCAAAACCGGAAAAGAAACATCTATCTCTATGCATGTTTCTGTAATAAACCGCAATACTCAGTTTCGAAGCTGAGAGTTTTATACAAACAACATCCTTTACGTTGAGGGAACTGTGGTTGACAAGCGACCAAATAAATCGTCCAACCTGCGCAATAAATAAAAGTGACAGAGCAATGCAGTAGAGTGCCATCTCAATTACAAGCGGCTAAGATAGGATTTTTGCGAAGAGTTCGCTTCACAAGGCTTCGTAACAAAGAATTCAGCTGTGAAATTCGCAAAATCCTCAACGTCGAGTCACTCCTCCGAATAGACGGTGGTTTGGCCACGTGCCCAGAATACCCAGGAAAGTTTGGCGAGGCGATCCGTTTTGGCCAATTTTCCCACACCCCTCAGGGAACACTTTTTATCAAGTCCAGGGTTAAACTTAACATTGCCAGAAACAAAGACTTTTTGTCGCAGTATTGAATGTGCTGACATTAATGCAGTTGTTTTCTGTTAATGAGATTTTGAAAGTTTTTGCAAGTTTATAATGAAAAAGGATTTCTCATTGCTATCTGTGTAAAATATTTTGTTGTATTTTACTGTGTGAATTGATGCCATGGGTACGATCATCTCGGGAATGCGTCGGCCTAAATCCAGTGGCGTATGGCGGCCATTGTTATTGGATATGCACTGTGGCGTCACAATACGACGCCATATCAGATTTATGTTTTTGTGCCTGTCCTGCAAGATTGTTTTGTGTACTTGCATCAGTGGCTTTAGACGGGTCTACAGAGGTTGAATTGGCCTATCCCGAAGTGAAAAATGTCTTAGTGCATCTGCAATTAATTTTATAGATGAGGAAACATGTCCATAATTTAGAGATTTTGCTTGTTTGTGGTAGTCTCGTTTTTTCTGTATTACACAAATGTAGCAATCATCGTCTTGGAGTCTTCTTGTTTCTCGTTTTTTCCCTAGTGACAGCCACGTCGACGAGGGTGTCACTGTTGGAAGCTGCAGGATCAACCAGAGGTTTGAAAATGGCACGCAAGCGATTAAGTATTATTCGCCTTTATGTCGTAATAATTGAAATCATCAAGATTAGTCGCATGCGGCTAGCTGCCGAAGCTGTGTGAGGATCTTCGTGAAAACTTTTCAAACGCTTTCAAGATTGTAGGGGCCGGGAGACCAGGAGAATCAAATAAATTTGTTTAAAAGACCATTCATTGTGAATGTAGAAAATGTTAATGGCGCTGATGCTCAGCGAGATCTTCTAGACTTGCAGTCAAACGAAGCTTTGCACAACGCTTTGCAAAAATAATTATTTCTTGTTTTTAACTCTCGACTCGGAGAAGAGAAGTAATCAGTGTTAATACAAGAATCTGAATTTGTCAGTTTGACAAGTACGCGCTGTTGTGAACAAGCGTTCTCAATCACGAAAATGACAAATCTAGACTGCGAACTCGGTTAACAGATGGTTAAAGCCGAATTTGTCAACTTTCATCCAATGAAAACGTGTCCACATCAGCGGTTATTCCGCGGTCCACCTTCTTACGCATGTTTTTGTAAAAGTTAATTGTTGTTTGATGTGATGTGTAGTAAAGAAGTTTGTTTTTATAATATGAGCAATTCCTTTATCATGGTGTGGTCCGAAGTTGGCAAAAGTTTTGCCCGCATACCCACTTGAGTTGTGCACACCCGACCTAAATAATTCCATTTGGCTTTCTTCTGACTTTGTCTCAAGTTGCTTTAGCTTCAAAGATTAGCTGGCCTTTTGCCTTGTTTTGGCATTTTTATGATGCAAAGGTTTTCTCATTAGAAATATATTTATTCGTTTTCTTCGGCAACACTTTTACAAACTTTTTTCAAAAATGCTATTGTATATCAGACCGCCCTCTTTCGGAATCAGGACAGGTGACACCTCTAATTTAGTTAAGAGGTGGTCGCGGAGACCGAGTTAATGAGGGACTCCGGCACGAGTATACGTTTTTTGCCGGATGCCATTATTTTCATACAAACTTACAATATTAGACGGGTGATTTAATTATGTGAAAGAGGTGGTATGAAGTGTTTTCAGTGTATGGTGTTCTACTTGTTTAGTTCAACAAGTGAATTGATAGCAGCAGTTGTGAACTTGTGATTTGCCTAAATTACGCTGTGGAAAGAGTTAAACGAAATGTGTTGAGGTGAGAATAACACATTATTTTATTTCTTAGTTTAAAGTTTTCAAGTGTAAACAGGAGTCAAAGTGTCTATATATTCAACTGAGCTTCGGACCAGGTGATAGTGTCAGTTTTGTGGGAACAGGAGCAGGAGTCAAACAAGTGACTCCGATCAAATCTGGTTCTGATGTTATTAAGATTTTCGGGATGCCAGATTCGAAATAAATAATGGTGGACGTACAGTTACAAAAAAGTTTTGGGCTGGCGTTCTCGAACACAGTTTACGTGTGTGGTCACAGCGGTTAGCAATGGAAACGACGGCAGAGTGTTTTCTGTAGCATCCTGAGTAAAAACCAAAGAAAAGAGCAGAATGCAATTGTAAGTGCTTGATGCTGTTTTCAGAATTACATTTGAACTATTGCTTTCAGGCAATGTTGCAGAGATTTCACTGATTCAGCAGAAATGCTAAAAACGTTTGCGGCAGATGTCGTGTATTCATCCCAGCCTGCTGCAGACCAAGATCTAGATCTTTTTAGTGGACCGATCATGGAGAATGTTTTTGTATCAAACCGTCGCACTGCTGTTGTGCTTGCATTAATTGATTTCCAGTCTTATCTGGATGCTTTCGTGCTTTATGGGTTGCGATTGTTATTTGCTCGTTTTCCATTTATTTCGATTTTAGTTCCATAAGAATAGCGTTCCCAAAGCTCATATTGTGTGCAAATTATCTAGCGCTACATACGTACTACTTCAGTACATATTAGGCTATACTGCCTGGAGCCTACCAGTAGGCGGCCAAAGGTGTTGCACAATTAAAATCTAGTGATATCCTTGCAATTTCATTTCATTTTATGACAACGGAATAGCGATGCCACAAAAAATTTTGGAATTCTCTGGCCTTTAAATTAATTGGTTTGGCCTTTTACTAGATTATTTCAGGACTGTTTGGCTTTTTATTGAAATTTTTATCTGGCAACCTTGCTACAGTAGAAAGTGCGAGCGCATCCATTGAAGCATTCATGCTTTTGATGTTCCCTGACATTTACTGCGATCTTAATCTCTTTTAACAAAGTCAATTTGTGTAAGGAACTGAGCTAGAAAATTTTGCTCAAAATGGTTTGACTCAACGAGCGGACGACATACTTATCTGCGTGACCTGTTGGCTTCATAATTTTGTTTGCAACGACTTTTGTCTATTTTATGCTTTCAAACGCTAGTTTTTGAAAATATTGGTGTGCACTAATTGGTTGGACGCTTGCATTTTCGATCGTTTTCATTTTGCATTAAGGAGAAACACTATTGTTGGTTAGACAGAACAAACTTCATCTTTTGTTTTACCTTATCATTTTATTTTTGAGTGTTTGGTCTGAATAAATGGATGAATTTCAGTTCAGACGCTTTATACGTCAGCAGACCCATTTGTCTATTCTAGGTAGTTCGAAACAACAGCCGATTTAGCACCAATTACTGTCTAGTGAATCAAAAAATACAATGAAAGAAACGTTAAAGTCAGTTGTTTTGTTCTGAAATCACTTTGTATCCTAACATGTCAAAGTTTGGTTCAAAGGAACCCAAATATTAAGACCTTCCATCTCAGGTCTCTGATTAATGCCATTATGGCCTCTGATAGTGTTTTCCCCCCAGACTGATTTCATGAAAATATACGTTGATACAAATGCAGCAGTTGAAACGTTTTCATACTGGTATCATAGATATGTTATTAGAAGTTTGGCCAGAAACGTCTGCATAACACAAATTAGATTGAACGAATGTTGTTTAGTAAACGATTAGTGAGTGAGTTCATGTGAGTTCACATAAATTTTCTATTTTTTGACATCTTTGTTTTTAAAAATAATGTTTGAACTGTGATGAACTCAAGGCACGTATATCTCCATTTAGCTTAAAGAATTGTTGGTTAAATTACAAATATTTGAAATTAGAACAAGGATGCGATGAGTGAAACGAAAATAACGGAACTTTCGGAAATGCTCGAGAAATTAGGTGACATGAAACATGAAACTCCTGAGGATTGCATGAAGATCTATGCCGAATTTGGGCCTTACTGCAACGAGTTCGTCGCCAAATTGGAATACTGGGCGCCAAGGCATGTTGCAAAAGTTTTGAGTGACGTTACCGAAAAACACGATCATAGTGAAAAAAGTTCCATGACCATCATTGATTTCGCCGACGGGACTGGTCTTGTTTGCAAACAACTCAAGGAAATGGGCTTCAAAGGCGCCATAGACGCCCAAGACGGGTCCGACGCTATGCTTGCAATTGCTTCGCCGCTGTATATACACTAGACATGCATTTTGCTTCTTGATGGAAGAAGATACAAAAATTCCACTCGAACTTAACAGTGGAACGTATGACGTCTCGACTGCATCTGGCGCGTTCAGCCCTGACGAAGTCGACATTTGTTGCATCAAGTTTACGATTGAAGCCGTCAGACATGGAAGTTATGTCGTATTCAGTACACGGCTGAATCCTTCTAATATGGAGTTTGTAGAAAAGCTGGAGAGGAAATGTTCTGATCCTGAAAATGAAATTGTCTGGAAACTTCAGTCACGGCTTCGAGTTGAAAAGTATGAAATTACACCATGCGATGACGAGAAAAGTCTAAACTCAGATGGCATTCCCGGTCTTATTTTGTGTTGTCAGAAAACAGCATGTGGAAAAATGTCTCTTTTCAAAAAAATAACTATCTTCATTCCATTTTGATTACGCTGATGGAAAAATTAGAGATTCTTGTTGTTCAAAACAGTTGATTGGTGTTGCGAGAAGCCTAAGAGCTTTATTGCCGATCTTTAATTAAGAACATGTGAAAACCCTCGGGCTCATGGTTGTCTTGAATAATAGAAAATTGTAAGAACAAGCAAACCGCAACAACGCTTTCAACGACCAATTTGACGTGAGTTCGGTTGCTAGTGGAAACCTTGTTTAGATTTGAACATTCTTGAAATCTTCCACTGTTTTTTACAGGAACGTTATGCACGATTCTCCTTCAAATGATTTCTATAGAAATTTGTGTTGCTTTACAAGTGGCTGCACATTTGCTTCATTATTTTGTTTGTGCCTCTCTTGTGGAAACGCAATCGTTGTCTGAAACCTAAACGTTTTGCTAAATTCATGTCAATTCATCTTTAAATGCAATGTTTTTCCATGTTTCTCGACGTCTAATATTGTGTTCACTGTATTGGGATTCGTTTCAGTTTTGCGCTTTTCCGACTAACTAAACAATTGTGTTGCTGCTGAAGGAGAAATGGACTGTGAACGATAGAAGTTTGTGGTGACTTGCTGCCATGGTGGTCAATAAAATTTCTTTGCCAATATTATATATCCCAGTACTTTCACAGAGGCAATTTGTTTACACTGCCACAAAGCAGAGAAAATTGTGTTTACGGTTGCATACCAGAATCAGAATCGAAGATTTCTTTTCGTATGTGATTGTGCATATTAACATCCACACAAGTTTCTTCACGTTGGGAAGCAGTGTACGAGTATATCATGCTTTAAAATCACTATTTGAGTCGCTATTTTCACGCCAAACTCCCTAGCGCAGTTGACTCGCTAGTCAACTGCGCTAGGGAGCTGTTCAACTCGCTAGTCAACTGCGCTAGGGAGCTGTTCGAGAAATTAGATTTAGTTTGGTCGCTTTCCAGAGTGAGCAATGTGTGCGGCACTGTGTGCAGTGCATCGAATCGTCACAAAGTACACAACTCGCCTTAAACTCCAAAAATTCGTATTTCTTAGCGAATAAAACACTTCTTACAAATAGTTTATGAACGAGGAAAGGTTATTTATTTCAAAGCGATATCACTTGCTTGATAATGAGGGTTCTGCTGTTGCAACTTGCAACTCATGAGTAGGTCTCGCAATAGGCTGCTTCGTAACACAAAAACACTACCACAGGCAAGTTTTAGTTCATGCGACAAAAAAGGTTGTATTCGACGTAACGTTTAACAAACGCACAGTTGTTGGAAAAAATCTACCGCCTGTTCTACATACATTTTCAGAAAAAGGCTACGAATCAAGTTTAAAGCATAAATGAGTGCGCCTATGCACAAAGTGAAAGATGTCTATGAAATCGAAACGTAACGCTTCTCACTCATTCAACTCAGTATTGTTGCGATCGGAAATCCCGAGCGGCATATGCGCAAAGCTTCGCACTGCGGCAGCAAGCAACAATAGAGTTCACATGCCATGATCACTCTATTATTGCTTGTTCGCGCCACAAATATATGTGGTGTTGCTCTTCACGCACATCCCGTTCGTGGTGAATCACACAATCAACACAACACCACCGGAGAGGTTGCAACAGTATCAACGCACACAGTCACACCGACAAAACAAAGCGCTGCCGAAAGTACACGCAATAAAATCTACGCGATTAAGAGAATAGAATTACCAAGAGATTTTAGGATACATTTATCAGAGTCAATAGTGGCGATACCTTACTAGCATACTTTAAACTCTAAGCGGAACGCCTTTCCGGCAATAATTCTTTTACCGGAACGGCGTTCCGGCAATAATTCTTTTACCGGAACGGCGTTCCGGGCCGTTCCGGCTTACTTTCACCTCTGCACTGAAAGCGTTCGAATCCTAACTGCAGTGATAACAGACGTGACGGTGTGGCACTGAAGACCACCTGCATCAAAAATGTGAAATTCAAGATCATCAAAACAAGAACAGGTTGTCAGAATATAGGATACTTTTACTACAGCGAAAACCCAAAGTGGGCCACACAAAACCGTCGAATGAGCCGCATACGACCCTCGGACCGCGGTTGGAAATAGCTGGGCTACAGGAACGTTGTGGGCATAACTATACTGTAAAATAACATATGTTCATGTCTCAACTTTGATGATGGTTTATTTTTGCTGCAGACACGAAGTCAATAGTTACAACACACCCTTTCTGCACAACGAAGGTTGATATAAACGTACAGAACAGAACCTTTTGCAACGGCATTGGAGGTTGAATCACAAGGTTACACTTACCCCTGGAATACTATCGTGGGTCTGTCACGTGAAACTACGGAAGCGGAAGTCGGCGGGCTTTGAACTCTTCAGTTGCTTCATGTTTTTGTGTGACTAGTAATAGGTGCGATTGCGGTCATCCACGCTCTTCTAGTGTTTGCACAGGGGAGCGAGTTCGGGTCTGGCAGACCCAACGATAGTCTTAGTGTGAGGTGACGGGTCATGCTGACCCCACGTTATGGTTAGTGCAAGTTTTGCCTGTAAAAAGCTGAAACTCACCCAGTGCATGCCTCTACGATCTTGCTAGCAGCATACAAAAGGAGAGGTTCTTCACGCCCGTAATGCTTTTTTACGAGTAATTCAGTTCAGGACTACATGACACCTTCACTAAATCAAGCATATATGACACTTTCGACTCCCTACATACTTTTCATCAAAAATCGTATGACATTAGAGTAAAGTAACTTTGGTAGTTACTTGACCTTGTCATTGACCTTGTCCAGTCATAACTTTCCTACTGATAGAGCTAGAGAACTGTTCAAACCCTAGGAAACAGAAAGTGTCCAAGTTTCGATTTAAAAATATGGAGGATCTTTCGGGTTTGAACTTTTTTGGGGTGATTTCATGATTGGGTGGGTAAATGTCAAGGGATTTTTGTAACGTCATAGGAGCCTGAGAAAAGATATAAGTGGTCAAATTGCTCAGTGAGATTTATATTTTCAGTGTAGTTTCTGTGATAAACTGCAGTTGAAGGAAAAGGTATTTTTTTATTTTTGAAAACCGGGTTTGGCAGACTCGGCGGTAGTATTAACGTGAAAAAAAACAACAATATTATTCCAGGGTGAACAGAACGGTTTGCAACGGGGCTGGAGGCAAAACCACAGGGTTACAGACACAACTTTATTCACTTCTGTTGCAGGCAGAACTACAAGCTTCGAGTAGAATACAATCTTGAACTTCTGTATTTGTCCTGCCTTTTGGTGTCTTAATTATGCGTACCTCCCACATTTTGTAAAGAAAAATAAGTTTGTTTTTGAAAAACTTTGTGTGAAGTACAACAGTTTTGTTTTCTCGGATCTGACGTGTTTGAAAATAATTGCCTAGGTGTTGAAGAACGGCCTGTGCCCCTAAAATATTTGGAATAATTTGTATCATTTTTGCATACTATTCCAATATTTTTGTTGCTTCTGGTAACCAGACCGGGGTTACCATTTCACGTGTTTGAACATTGCAATGCTGATGTGAAGAAAATGCATAGAATCCCCTAGTCCAGTATGTGAAAAACCTTTCTGAGGCTGTTCAACTCTTTAAGAACCGCCAAGCCACCATACTGGCTTTGACCTTGTCTAGTCATGACTTTCCCACCGATAGAGCTAGAGAACTGTTCAAACCCTAGGAAACAGAAAGTGTCCAAGGTTCGATTTTGAAAAATGGAGGAACTTTCGGGTTTGAACTTTTTTGGGGTGATTTCATGAGTGGGTGGGTAAATGTCAAGGGACTTTTGTAACGTCATAGGAGCCTGAGAAAAGATATAAGGATTGGTTTCTTCGTGTTTCTTTTTAAATAATCTAGTCAAAAATGAGCATCTTCAGAGCCCTTGACTTGTCTTTTATCTTTGATGGCTAGGACGTTATTGTCAAAAAAGGTAATTAATTAATTAACACCCCAGGGATTTAGCTAATTAGTTTGTGCTTTTTGGCTATAACTTGCCAACCACTAACGCTAGAAAGTCAATCAACTACTCTTAAGATGCGGATTTTTGCAGATTTGTTTTGAAAGAACAAACAAAATATTTTCACATGTATTTCTTTCTCAGGCTCCGATGACGTCATAGAAAATCCATTGACACCAACTCATGACATAAGCCCCCAAAAAATTGACACCCAAAAGTTCCCATATTTCTTTCAACCAAACGGTGGAGAATTTCTGATTCTTTAGAGGATTTCAACAACTCCGTAGCTCTATCGGTTGGAAAGTTATCAAAGCCACTGTAGTGGCTTTATGATCCTCAACGGAATTGGGAGCATAGACAGGCTGAGCCCCCGAAATTCGCATTCAGTACCTCAAAACTCATGCTCTACTCTCTAGATAAAGCCAATTTCCAATTATTTGTGCACTACAAAGCCCCCCACATGAGCTTAAAGCCACCCCCAATGCTGTTGATCTGACAATGGATCTACTTCTATCCAGGCCCGCAAACACAGGCGAGAATCAGCCCATAAACAATTTAAATCCACGAATCTCAGCCAAGACCACAATGACCAATAAAAACATTTTCTGCTCTAATTTGTGATTAAAGTGGAATGAGCTACAAGCTACGTATTTTTTATCACTTAACGATTTTGCTAACCATGCTACTTTTGCATTTTAGTGGCCGATGTGAGCTGTATACGGGTTTGCAATTATAACGAAACGATCAAAACCACAAGGCCATTAGTCAGTGTTGTTATTGTTTTTTCCACACAGCGTTATGTTCAATCAGGGACATTAGTTCCAACAAGAAACTCATTCATTCACTTTGGGTTTATGTTAAAAAACTGCGGTGCAAACGTTCAGCGGGACCACGGCTGCACTGTACCTGAAGCTGTTTTTCGCGTTGGAGGTTTCCAGAATCTAGCGTCAGTTTTGACGTTTTCCGTATTACATTCCAATTTCAACCAGGGTTGCCAGGTTGGCACCTTGAATGCCAAATCTCAGAAATTTGGCCTTTTTAAAATTGGTTTGAAATGTACTTCAGTGTTTGGCATGTTTGTGGCCTTTCTTAGTGTGTTGGCAGAAAGTAAAACGTTTTTGGCATTTCTTAAAAACCTGTCCGCTTTGAGCTTACCCTTTTAGTTTTTCTCAGTCTATTTTGGCATTGATTTTGGCAGATATGGCATATTTCCCTATCGATTTCGTGCATTTGGTCCATGTGAACCTAGAAAACCTGATATTGGTTCTGTAGGTTTTCTGCGACTGCATTTGTAAGAGATATTTTGAGATTTATGACATACCTAACATGACAAACGCTTGTGCACCAAATTCACAGTAATTAAAGATTATGGCATGGTGCGTGTTTGTATTTTCACGATCTGTATTTTATGGCTTCAAACATTTTTAAGTAGTTTGATTAAGCACTTAATTTGCATAAGAGGATATGGAATTATTGAAGATTTTCAGTTATTTATTTATTTATTTATCTGCAATAATCATAGACTTGATCCATGGTTGTATTGCTACAAATAATAGCATTGTTGATGCTAATCAACAGGCTGGGTAAAGGTCCTGCACTTAAATCTTTCAACGAAGTGCCAAGCATTGCCTAGTACAGCACCAATTTATAAAGTCTGGGTAAGACCGGGTCTGCAACCGAACCTCAAAGATATCAGCACCGCAGCGGACTCAGTAAACACTAGACTTGTGACACAGCAATTACTTCATCTAAAAATGTGAGATCATATGTTGAGCTACTGTTGCATATCAGAGGAGTCAGGAGGCAGGTTAAGTTGATTATATTAGGCGATAATGGCATTGCAGGTAGAAACAACAAATTAGTGCAAGGACGCCAGAGCATCAAGGGAACCGTGTGTTGTCGAATCGTTGTCCTCGAGTGTTGAACAGTGGTGAAAGTAGAATAATTTTCTTACCGGAACGATCCAGTATTTGTCAATACCGACCCGAAATTTCAGCCATAATTGTAAAAATGCAGTCAAAAGCACGTCTAGTTTTGGCCCACCCTGTATTGTACTTTGTAAAAACGCAAAAAAATGTACTCTACAAACATTTTGAAAATAACTATTTCAAAATCAACCAAAAAGCGTTATAGGCTACGTTCGGCAACTTGAACAATCTCCGAAAGTGGGTCATCCTGAGCCATGAAAAAAAAGGGTTCCGGAGCCAGAGCTGCAGTCATGAAAACGCACACGCACAGCTGATGTAGATTTACCCGGGCGATAGTCCCGGCGTTAACTACAGTACTTTATAAATTTGAACTCCGCGCCTCGCCTGCTTCTCCGAACTAGACTCGTCGATCACAACACGACGATTGTCTTAACATATCCCTCCGCAACATGCACAGCGGCAATTTATTTTCATTGCCACAAAGCGGAGACAATTGTTCACTGTTGCATAACTCAATCAAACGGTTTTCCTCTAGGATTATGCATATTCACGTATACCCAAAATTTTATAATAAAACTGTGTTTTGCCTGTCAGATCTCTCGCACAGAACCACCCCTCAACATTCGAAAGGGCATTTTGAATGCATGTTATACAGTAGTGTCTTTTGCGTTTATTATGAGTGATTTCTGGCATATTGTTTTTGCGACTGTACGCAGCGTACTTGTCCGTGGGCTGCTGTAATAATTGTAAAGATAACCCGATTACCGTCATCCACGCCACTGGTCGTGGTTTCCGGCTTTACATACGAACACACAAGTCTGGTGCAACATATTAATATGTAATTAATTTTTTACGCTATCTTGCTGTGGTTACACGTATATGCGGACTAGTCAGAAAGTAAGTGTTGTGACTGTGAGACTACGTTACTTGCCTTACCACACATAGTCTACATAATGTTCAATCTTCTTGCGGTGAGTAAAACAACATTATTATGACAGAATTCGCAACAAACCCACTATTATTACAGATATGTAAATAAACTTGCCAAAGCATATCAATATCTGTTGTTGTAGTTTCATTAAACTATCGATAAAGACAAAAAAACTGTGCGGGAAGATAATTTCACGTATCGATAAATTGTGACCTTTCGATAAATTTTGACTTTTTCACTTAATAACGTGGGAGTCGCTCCTGGTTTGAGAGTGAAATTTGGTTTGTGGATGTTTCCTGAGCTTTGATGAAAGCAGAAAAATTTTGACTTTATCGACTATTGGTTGCTCTAATGATGATGTAACAACCCACTGTTGCGTAACATTAGCGCAAAGTCTTGCCATGTGGTAGGCAAGTAGCCGTTTTCAAATTCTAATGCTCCCGCCTTACTTGGTGAGGAATAATTCAGTCTAGCAGCGATGGGCGTAGGGAGCAGGGCGGTGGTGGATTTTGAAATTTTCAGCAGGAAAAGTTGTTTTCTTAGTTTCGAGTGGGAAAAAACAAATTTCACCACTTTTGGGCCCCCCTAGAATAATTTCGAAAGAATCCCCTAGTGGCCCCCCTCATAGGCGTACGGGAAGGCATTTTACTGGGGGGTCGGAAAAAATTTGCCCTGAAAATAACAATTTGCCCTAAAAATAAACAATTTGCCCTGACACTAACTTTTTTAGTTTAATCCGAATGGAGTCTGAAACCTTTTGTAAATCTGTTCTATACAGTTGAAGTCGTTTATAACGGCTTCATCTGTAACGTCAATTCGCCTATAACGTTGCATTTTTTTCGGTCCCCATGGCATCTTTTACATGCATTTCAATTCGATTATAAAGTCAATTCAGCAATAACGTTCTTTATGCAATTCCCAGAGCTGCCGTTACAGGCATATTATGTAGTTACCTAGCTTGTTAACTCAAGGGGGCGAAGTTCCTTGCGTGTTGTGTTCACCCAGACATAAACACATTACGGTAATTGCCTTTGCTGATGCAAATATGTGTGCGACTTCGATGGCGCAACGCAGTAGTTGAAAGCGATGGTTCCAAGATCGAAGGGTCTGAGTCCCTACACCTGCCTGTGTTATCGTTGCTGTGCGCTTGAGCACGGCACTTAAAGACGCGCACTCAAAGGGGCCAAGCAATCTGCACCCGTTTCGGCTTAAGACTGCACTTCGTGTTATCAAACACGCACTCAAAATCTGCGTTGGGGAGTCGGAGGTAAAATATCTTTACCACTCCGCAACCCTGCTGTTCTAAATGCATGTGCCGGTGTGCCTATACGTATGGATCGTATTCGTATACTGCATGGTTTCCTAACCTGGGGTGCTAGCACCCCCAGGGGGTGCTGAAATCAAATCTGAAATTCTGAAATCTGAAAGCTTTCACTGTATTGAATATATTTTTTATCATTCAGGATTTTTGAGCCACTTTGCGCTTGCCCTGAAAAACAGAGTTTGCCCTGAATTCACTGTATTGGAATATGTTTTATCATTCCGGATTTTTTAGCAAGTTGCGCATGCCCTGAAAATAGAGTTTGCCCTGGAAACAGAGTTTGACCTGAAATTTTAGGCGGAGGGGGCTTCAACTCCCCTGCCCCCCGCCTCGCACGCCTGTGCCACCTTTGCAGAAATCCTTTCGACACCCATGCTAGCAGACCTTCTAAATGGATAAGACCAGGGGTGTAGTCGGGCGGGAATGTGTGGGAACGTCGTTCCCACACTTTTTGATGTTTGGCTTTACAATGCGTTTGAAGCTGTTTCAAAATGGCTGTTTTTTTGGGAGCGTTCCCACACCTTATTTGTCAGCACTACATTTCTGGACAAGTAGGCGCTTAACGCACAATTGGTCACAAGTGGACTGAAACGTGGTTTTTATCATCTCAAATAATCATTGCGGAGGATCATATCTGTGAAAAAATTTTGGTTGCCAATCACAAGAAGGAGCAACTTTTTTCCTGCTTGTTAGACTTGTCTTCAGCCGTTATGTTTTTTGTCAGTTTTCACACAGATGCGGGGTTTGGGTCTGATAAAGTGCGGGGGAGGGCTGGGATCGTCTGCGGGGTGGTGCGGGTTAGAAGTTAGCGGGGCTGGAGCGGGCAAGATTTCTCAAACTCCTGCCGGGGCTAGGCGGGTTTTAATTTTACCGGAGGAGACGAAAAATTTCAACCCGCGCAGGACTCTATTGTAGAAATATGGCAGCACTACAAAAATTAAGTGCTTGACAGTGATGCTGAAATTATGTCAGCCCCGTAAACATTTGTCCTATTGTGAGTACTTTACAGATGAAATTCCAAATAAGTTTACCCAATATTTTTGTCACTGTAGCTGCATAAACTATTTCGTTCATTATTTTGTTTTCGTTATGGTTCTAGGTCATGATTCCAGCACAAAGTATAACGTAGGCCTAATTGACAGATGGCTGGATCTTACCAGCAGGCCTAACAAGTGATATTGATATGCATAAAAGTTCAAAGTAATTTTTTAACACAGTGCAATTTGCGGTTCAAATAAATTGTTGCATCCTAAAAATATAATGCTCTTGCATTTCGTGCAATGGAAACTCGACGCAACATTCTTGTACAGGCCCGTATCCAGCTTGGGACACCATACGGGCGAAGAGTTTTCTGAGAGGGGCCCAAATTTGTAAACTACGTCCAATAGTTTTAAACTACAGCCAACACATATTTCCAGGGGGGGCGAAAAAAAATTTTAAGGGGTGTTTGTCCCCCCTGCGATCCCCCCAGTTATGGGTCTGATCTTGTATTCACCTTTTGAATAAAATAGTTTGTTATTCACCATTGAGTCTATTTACAACTGCGAAATGATTCCTAAACACGTGACTTGTTCTCTGAAAATTCCTGACGCCGTCCTGCTGCGCTATGCAGCAATCATACCCAAACCATTATGTTCCCTTTTCGCTGTCTGCTTTCATTCGTTTCCAATTACCTCTGTGAGCAAGGGTGGATATTAAGGGAGGTGAACAAGAAACAGTCACCTCGGGTCCCGCTTTTTTCAGAGATTACGTGGGTACCCTTTGAGAGTTGTGTACTTAGTTTTGGCCTGGGTTTTTCCAGTCATCGACCGAATTTGTTTTGAAATGACCAAACAAGTTAAGTCAATTCGGTCATAATGTCCAAAAAGATTGGGTAGTGTATACTGTTTCAACCAGAGTTGTAAATGTGCCGCACTTTGAAGCCCGAACTCGGCCCAAGCCTGAAATCACAAGCCCGAACCCGGCCCTGGCCCGACATTTATTTTTGAAGCCCGATTTCGGCCCGAAAGCCAAATTTACCGAGTGAGTCAAGATATGTGCAACTGCGGGGTATTGGTGGCGCAGGAAAGTAAACATATTTATTTCACAATTATTTTAATCACTTGTTATTGAAGAATTATTAAATTTAATTGCTTCAGCAATATCTAGCAACAAAAAGTCACAAATTGTTTCCATAGATTGATAACCCGTCATTTTCCAGAGCGTGGAAAGCATGCCAGCCACTCACGCAAAACTCTAATTCCGCATTTTTAATATCTAGCTTTTCCGACTAATTTATCTTCAAAGTTATATAATTAAAATGCGAGGTTTGCAGTTGTTGCTTTTTATTTACATCCGGGGAAGGCTCACAGTGTTCAATATGGTGTTTTATGTGGGAAGATCCCGTTTTTTTACAATCGTTCTTCAACACTGATTTACAAACCTCGCAAACTACAACACCAGATGGAGTTCTAGACTGTGCATCTGTCGCGCATCAGTAATTTCCGAGTTAGAGCACCGAACGACAACAAATATACTTTTCCAAAACTCTGCATGTCCAGCCCAGGTACAGGTAAGAAACTAAATATTTCAGGACGTCGTTTCATTTCACTGGCTATTTTCTGTGCATTCTCCTTCAGCATTTTGCTATATTGCTTAAATCTCTACATCCGGAGGATACGTCTGCCGACAGGCTGGGCTTTGCGATTTTCAATGATGTACGCTTTGTGGTGAGGTGTCACACCGTGAACACTTCACAAAAGTCATATCTATTACGCTTTCACTTACGATAGAATTCTTTCAGTCATTACCCAAGAATCACAAACATAGGTGAAGATCGGAACAAAGATCGATTTGAAAACTGAAGGCTTTTTGGTGTTTGAAAGCCCCGTTTTTAACCATAGTGCGATAAAGCTCGCGCAGAACAGCGTTTGTTTCACCAAACCGTGCATCAATCTCTATGTTCCACCTTTCATCACACATTAATACCACCCCAAGGTACCTCAAACTCTCCACCTATTGCTGCGTATTGGTGCTCACTTGCAGTATGCGCTGCCTTGAGTTTCTGGAGAGACATAATACCTTTCTCTTCCAGTGATGATTTTCATTTCGGCTTTGTCACACGTAACAGAAAACCAATCAAATACATGTTGAGGGCCCAGTTGAGAAGATGCTAGAAGTACCAAATTGTCTCTGAAAGCAAGCTGCGGACCCTGCAGCTTCCATCTGTGACACCCTCGTCTATACGGCTGTGACGATCTATCCAATTTATACTGATTATGGAGAGGAGTTCTGACAGCACCGACCCGTATCGGATTTCAACATCAACTGTGAACGGTTGTGCTTCAACCCCGCCGACACGGACACAAACTTCTGAGCAGGAATGCAGTGACTTGACGGTCAGTAACAGGCGGTCGTCTACACCTTACTCTTGCAACACCCTCCAAAACTTTTCACGAGGAACGCTATCGTATGCTTTCGGGGTGGTGGTGGTGGTTGGTCGACAAAACATTCGTAGACGTTTTTGGCGTATTCCCAAGATTTCTCGAAGATTTACTGGGGAAAGAAAATGAATTCTGTTTTGCTACGGTTGGGACGAAATCTGCACTGGGAATCCTCTAGCTTTGGTTCAGTTATTTCGCGGGATCTTTTTTCAAGGAAATTGGCATGCACTTTTCCTGGGAGGCTGAGGATAGATATGCTCCTGTAGTAGGTGTATTCACTCCTGTCTTCGATCTTGTTTATGGGGATGACCACCCTTGCTTCCCAATTTTCCCGTGACCTTCCAGAACACCAGGCCTCCTGATACACACGAGTAAGCCAAAGAACTCCATCTCAATTTAAGTATTTGAGCATTTCAGGTCGGATTTCATCGCAGCCTGTAGTCTTCCTCTGCCTTCAGTGTTTTGACAGCTAGGGGTACTTCGGTTGCAGCGATGGTATTTTTTCTCGCAAATGTATCATCTTGTGATCACAGGTTATATAGATTTTTCAATACTCTCTGCGTTTGCCTAAGATGTCCTTCTCATTGCTGAGTAAGACACCATTTTGACCTTTGATGAAACTAGCGGTATTACATCTTTTACTGGGAAGACGCCATATGGTTTGACAGAACACTTTAATACCTTACCAGCAGTTGGAATCCACTTTGTGCCCGAAATTCTCCCAAGGTTGCATTTTGGACTTTTCACCGACGTTATGTGGATAGCGTAAGGGGTGCGGGCTGCTTCGTCTTCATGTTGGAAAAATTTAGCGCTGTAAAATGGATGTTGACAGCTCAGCTTTGTGGAGGTTTGGCGATTGTCTCAAAAAATTTAGTTTAAGGGTATGAATGAACTACAGCCGCATCGGAGGTCAGATTTTCAAACAAGAAAAAACGATTGATAAAATTCTTTCTTTTTTACTGTATACCTACGTCTTTGCATCGCGCAATATTTGCATTTTCAAGGGTTTGAAACTTTCGAACAATCCTCAAAAAGCAACGAACGTCACTATGTTTGATTCCTGAAAAGCAGTTTTTATTGAAATTTCATGAATGATGCATTTAAAGATATGTGTTATAGAAACAAACGGGCGAAATCAGCAATATTCCAAGCGAAGTGTGCTGCGGTTCTTTGTGAGACGCGAATCCACGATGGTAAAAATAACAAGTTTCAACGTTATCGCAGCAAGCAACAGCAGACATCGACCGCTCGACCGAGGTCACTCTACTGCTATTTCGGTGATATGGCTCTTTCATGTGCTATTCTTAGCGCATTTCCTACTCTGCTCAAGTTTAGCTGAGGCGGATGCAATCAGTTCTCCGCAATCAGATTGGTTATTTTGTGTGATTATCGCCGTGCTGATTAAATTTTGTTTGTTGTTTTAATTGAAATGGTTTGAGACATAACGGGGAGGTTTGTTATGTAGAGGAACAGACCAAGTTACCAACGCTGGCTAAGAAATTCAGGCAGTTACTTGTGAATAGTCTCTGCTTTGCAATCAGTAAGCACTTTACTTAGATAGAGTGGCGTAGGAGCACAATCTGCCGATCCCGGACCTCTCCTAAAAAGCTGACATATATAGCAGTCTATTACGTAGTGGTCGCTAGTGCGCCTCTATTTGACGTGTCTATGCGCACTCACAATGAGCTTGCACAATTTTTTTTTTGTTGGGTGAAGCATGGCACTATTTGCCTAAAATTACTCAGTTTATAATTTAACTCTCGAAATAGTTTTGGCAAGTATCACTTTGCCAGTGTTGAAAATTTTATTTTGTTCCACATGCTATAGATGAACGCGATTTTGGAAACTGCAGACTAAGCTTCATAAGCGATTTCCGGCCGCATGAACAACGCTGTTTTCAATATTCACTCCTTTGTTTTTTTAGTTTATCTCGCACCATTCTTACCTATTTCCCGGAGTGTTACTAATGGACTGATTTTCCGTGAGAGCTCGTGCTCATGCTACCTCTTGAAAGTGGAGTGGAAACAAGCTTGGTTGGTGCATACACTAAGCTGAAGTTCTACTGCGAACGTAAGGATGAATAAATACTCAAAACTACAATAATTTACAAAGTGCAAGGAAAATATGTGAAAGTCAACCATTCTGAACTGAAATGTTTTTGGACCCTATTATGTCACATTTGTTTGCAAGAAATTAATTTTGATTCCAATCATTTATGCTCTATGATCCATGACACTATAGTAGTTGATTGGGGTTTGCTCCCACCAGGCCCGTAACCAGGAGGGCGAAGCTCCCCTTGGAAATTTATTCGCCCTACCATGAAAAATGTGCTGGAGATAGTTTAAAACTATTGGATATAGTTTAAAAATTTTGAGCCACTCTCTGAAAACTCTTCGCCTCCCGTGGTGTCACAAGCTGGTTTCGGGCCTGGCTCCGACCCTGGTTGTATGGAAATATAGGTTGGAGCAAATGTTTCGGTCGCAATCTTCTCGTACTTGCCGCGCTATCATAGGAATGTGATTTATAGAACTTTGGCCAAAACATCTGCATAATACAATTTATGACGGTACAAATATTCAGCAAACTTTGAGTTGCAAAGTTTTCGTAGTGCATTAGATAAGGTTTGTTTTGGTGATGTTTTTTTATTAAGAAGAAATTGGCGAAATCTGGATTTGAATTGAAAGTTGATGAGATCGGGATTTGAATGAAAAATATCTTTTTAACTTTTGCACGTTTTTTCTTGAATTATTCGCTTATTTGTGATTATAAAGTGTGTAAAGTAAAAATCTAAACGTTTTGCTATTCTGAATAATTGATTGAAGCAAAAAAGTTGCTGCTTCTCAGGTTTGCAAGTAAATGTTTTTATATCGTGATATATAAAAAATAATCTTCTTTTTGAGGACTTTTGCGTTTCAATTTAGAATAAAATCCCACTTTCAATTCATCCAAATTTGGGCTATTACTCAATCTTTCAACATCGATGGGCGGATGTGTCCAACGAAAATCGTTGTGTGCACTCTTGTTGAGCTTAAATTGTTGTCGTTGAAATTTATTGTTGATTATATTTGAAGAAGATCTTGAACTGAAAGCATAGAAAATGTCGACTGCAATCTGTTTGCGTTTTCAGGACCCGTTATGCTTTTCGAATATTCGCGGCAGGTGGGGAAACAACTTCCCGGGAACGAGTTGTCGTTAACAATGCCAACCTGACAACCATGCTGACAGGAATCACGCATCAGCGCAAGATCTCCAGCCACTGCAGAACGCCGATGAGAACAGCACTGCCTTTCCTATATAATTTTGTTTTAACTCAACAGATAAGAATCTACAGTAGCCTACACTAGATGTATACTTTTCCCTAGTTCCCAAGAGAATTGTGAATGCCTCTGCGCAGTTTCCCAAGTTTTGAGTGAGTAATGAATCATTACGGTAAGGAGTTGGCGGGGCAACAAAATCGAGAAGCTCTATGTGGTTGAATTGCCTTTTGAAGTTTAGACCAACGCATTAAATTTTGCCATGGCGCCCATAGTGCCGCAAGGTGGTCGTCCAGTGGCATTTATATCCGGAACTTTAACTTACTGTTTAAAACGTTATCTATCTGTAGAGGAAGAATCTTGGTCGAATAATTGAAGCTGTGCACCGTTGGAAAAACTACCTGAAAGGATGACATTTCCATGGGTTGCTGATCAACATGCTATTTCTTACAGGTTCGATCAGATCCACAAAGTAAAGTGTGTAAACAAACCGACATGAAAAATACACCGAAATATACGAAAATCCCTTAGTGGAAGCCTGAATTGACTCAGTTCGATCAAGACAAACGTCATAGGCCCGGAATTGAAAATGTTGCGCTCGATGTCTTTTCACGATATTGCATTACAACGTCTGATTCATGTTACAGTTCAAATTTGCCAGATTTGCACCAGTCCCTCGGCCACCGAGACTGTGCTTGACTATTATCACTTTGTTCGACGACAGCATCTACCCTTTTCTAGCGGAAAAACGAAAGATATTTGTCGCAACTGCAAATGGTGCGCAGATATAAAACCACAGTTCTCCAGCCAGCTTCCCGAACGTTGATCAAAGCAATTCGTCCTTGGTATCGAGTGAGTGTTGACTTCAAAGGTCCAATACGAGGGCCTCATCCTTACCGGTTGATTGCCATCGACGAATACTCGCGTTTTCCTTTTGTGTTTCCCTGAAAACGTATGACCTCCTCCACCGTTATCCACTGTCTCTCATCGCTTTTCTGTGTTATAGGCTTTCCCGTTGTATTCACATTGATAGAGGAACATCATTCATCAGCAACGAGACACGCAGTTTTCTCACAGAGCGGAAAAGTGCTTTCAGTACTTCGACTCCTTATCACCCGCAAGGTAACAGTCTGTGTGAACGCGTGAATCAAATCGTGTGGAGAACGATCAAGCTTTCATTGCAAGGTGAACGCCTGCACGAAAAAAGTTGGGAATCTGTCTTGTTGGAAGCTTTGCATGCGATTCGTTCGCTTGTGCGCCTCTCGACGAATGAAGCTCCTCTCGAACGTTTGTTTCGTTTCCTTCGCAAAGTCATGTTCGGTTCAGCATTAGCTGGTTTCGCCAGGTACTGTGCTTCTGAGACGTTTTGTACGAGACAAGGGAGAACCGCTGTGTGATGCTGCCGAACTGATCAAGGTTAATGGAAATTATGCTGTCATGCGTCACAAGGATGGACAAGAGAGCACTGTGTCAACGTGTGACTTAGCTTTTTACCCGAGACTACATGAAGCTATACAAACCCAGCGTCCTCTTGAGGCTCCTGTTCTCGAAAATCCCGAGGTTTCTCAAACACATGATGCCGGCGCAGCTGCCGACTCTGGTTCCGGTGCGGCACCACGTGACAGTACCTGAAGTGTCCGACGACGCCTCACCAGCGCCGAACTGTCATTCGCATTTGCCTGTACCCATGTTGCGCCGTTCTACACGACACCGAAAACCCCTAGACCAGCCATGTCCAACCGAAATGCCTTACTGGGCCAAAAATTTTGTCACTATCTTCGTGAGGGCCGCACATTGAATGACTTACTTTCATTTCAGCAAACTAATGTTTCGTTTACAGCTACTGAGAGCATTTAAATACTAACTGTAATGGCAACAACCGTATGGTACTTTCAATAACACGCAAACTGTGATGTCGTAGGCAAATTTAGTGTTAATGGAACAACAAGGGTATGACTTAGAAACCAGTTTAGTGCAGAGGAACATATGAGCAGAAATCAGAAAACCAGAAGTCAGTTTTGAACAGAAGTGTCAGTGGACACGTGGAAATCTACTAGTGCGCAGTAAGCTACACCGTTTTCTTCATCGTTTGAGCGAGTTCGTATCCTGCTAGACCGCAGTAGATCTCGGGGCAGGTGTTGAGCAGCCATTCGATTGTCTCATCGTCCAGAACCGTCAGGCCGTGCAGTCCATGAGGAGATCGATGGTTTGGACATTGGATAATAACATGGCCGACAGTTCGTTCTTCTGCGCCAAACTCACAAGCCGCAGAGGAGGACATATCCCATTTGCACAAACAGGAGCGGAAGCGTCCGACACCCGTGCGGAGGCGGTTAAGCCGGACCCACGCTGTTCTTGGCAGAGCCTTTCCGGGAGGGTGGATGCTGATGTCTGGGATGAAAGTACGGAGTCTCGTAGTGTTGTCCAATTGGTGATCCGCCCACTGCGCCGCACGTATGTTGTTGCTGTCAGATGGACTGTGAGTTGTGTGACGGGTACAAATCGGTGTCTCGATTTGAGTTGCCGTGCGTTCCCAACGAGTGAATCGGTGAGAGCTGGGTGGAGCAGGTGTACAGGCTCTATGGCACGGTGTGCTAGAAACAGTGCAGGCTCCTTTGCCACGAAGCTCAGCTAGTTGGATGCCTGCGAGCACAGGAAGCTTGTCCGCTAGTGTAGGACGCAGGGTTCCAGTCGCAGTTCGCAAGGCGTCGTTAATCACAAAATCAATGAGGCGTGTGTGAAAACTGTGGTACCAGGCAGGAGATCAGTACTCTATTGTTGAATGGACCAGTGCTAAGGTGGCTATTCCCAGCGATATTTCCTCAGCACCCAGCCCGAGCCAGCAAGCTGCCTCTTCAAGAGTGTGACGCGTGATGTCAGCTTTTTGCGAAGCGACTCGAGGAGTCATGGATATGTGAGCGACCCGTTCAACGTTACTGCGAGGTATTTGGGCTCGGAGCAGAAGGGCAGGGTTTCGTTGTCAAAGTTGACTTTCAGCTCACGTTAAGCTTCCTTGTTGTTGAGATGGAAAACTGTAGACACCATTTTTACAGTGCTGAGCTTTAGCTTCCAGGTCTGGAGGTATTAACCTAGAGTCGCCATATCTTTGCTGAGCACTCCTTCCACTGCTTGCCAGCCTTCATAAACATGCATGATTGCTAGATCGTCGGCGTATGCAGACTTCTTGGAGAGGGTGATTGGCAAGTCAGAGGTGCAGATGTTGAAAAGAAGAGGTGTCAAGACGGATCCCTGTGGGAAGCCGTTCTTGAGGTGTCGTAACCTGCTCCGTTTGTTGTTACCGGTGGTAAGGGTGAAGCTGCGATTGCCAACCATTTCCATGATCACCCGGACTATGTGTCTGTCAAGTAGAAATCGCAGTAACTTGCAGGTGAGACCGCGATGCCATACAGTGTCGTAGGCTGCTGTGAGATCGACAAACACAGCCCCAGCTTGATGTCTTGCGTTAGCAAAGTGACCTAATCTACGGTCGACCTCCCGTGTCGAAAGCCCTCCTGTTTCTGTAGGAGGAATGGATCGATGTATTGGATCGCATTCGACACGAACACAGAGGATCTTGAAGGAGACACAGTAGAGACATAGGGCGATAACTCTTTGGGACCGCAATGGCTTATTCGGCTTAGGAATCGCAACTGCCAGTGCTCTTCTACAGATCCTGAGAATTTTGAGTTGGCGTATGCAGGAAGTCAAGAAACCACATAGCCAGGATGTGAGAGCTGATACAGCATGGGGTATAAACTCTGGGAAAATAGAATTTAATCCCAGGGATTTTTCTGGCTCCAGGTGGTTAAGGGCGTTAGAAAGCTCATCTGGCTTAAAGGGACCAGAGGTCTTATCTCCATCAGGTGTTGGAATCTTCCATAGGTCGGACAGATGCTTGTTGACGAGCCTCGTGGATTCGCGGTCCCTCGTGCCCCGTTCTACATGAACTGTGAAGCAATGGAATATGCTGAAACGGGGCACAGACGAGAGGAGCTTGCAGACCTGCCAGTAAGCTTTTTGATGGGGCTCCACACCTTGCGGCTGAAGTGCGAGAAGTCGATGGAATTGCCAGTTTCTTCCTACCAGGCAGTAAAGACGATTGCATCAAAAATGTCGAATTTGAGATGATCAAAATAAAGACAGGCTGTCATTGTCTTGTACATACACAATAATGAAAAGCTTACTGGGCCGCACGAAACGTTCGCCTGGGCTGCGGGTTGGACATAGCCGCCCTAGACGGTTATTGGGATTGGACTGTTTAACCGCAAACTTTTGCGTTTTTGCTTTTATTTTGCTGGTTGGGGACTGGGGAGATTGTGAGGAATTTGTCCCGCTAAAACGCTGATTCGTGATAGATGGCACGGTGCTGATTAGGTAGAGACGTGTTACCGTATTACTCTGTACTTCTCAGCCGTAAAAATGACACTCAACTGTTAAGTGATCGAACTTCATCTGGACAGTCGCACCAGGGCCCACTGCGTGACGTGTAGGAACTATATGGTCTATAACATCACATAGGATTTTAATCACCTCAATAGTGTCAAGGAATGAAGCCAGTTTTTTTCTGTTATGTGTAGCGGAGTTGAGCGGACTGCCAAATTTTGCGATAGAGATCCAGTTGTAGTGGTCCTTGGTTCAGCCTGCAACTTGATTGCCATGAAAGTTACACTTATCGAATGCACCTCGTGCGCGGTGGCGCGATGCGCCTTTTTAAGACGCAAACCTTGACTCGCACGGTGTGAGAGCCAATCAGGTAAGTGCAACCGCTTCGGTGCTGGCAGGTCGTGGGTTCGATGCTCGGCCGGGTCTTACGAAGACCTTGTATGTTGGTACTGTAGCCTTCTTACCAGGCATACGGTGTACAGAAGAGCTGCAGGGAACACACCCAGAACACAAAAAAAAAAGAAACCGAGTGAAATGAAGCCAGAAATTGTACAAACTCAGTCGTGGCGCTACAAGACCATTGCAGTTATAAAGCGCCAACAACAAACCACCATATCAAAAAAAAAGAGCCAGTCTGAGTGTCGTTTCTTACATTTGAGACGTCTCAAACTTTTCTGTTTGTATTCTGTGCGAATTCATGCACGTCGACAAGAAATAAAGATCGTCATTCACGCCACGTCTGCTCTCAGAGTACATAAACTCTAGTTCTACTTGAGCCTCCACCATCGTCGCATACAGCTACTTCCTTGGACCTTTGACCGGTAAAAATTGGTTCCCAGACCGGGAAGGTCTCGTCTCTACCGATGGTTCGCAAATCGGGAACCTTGCTACAGATTGTTTCCCAGACTAGATTTCTCGTCTCCACCGATTGTTCCCAAACCGAGAACAGCTACAAATGGTCCCAGACCGGGAATCTTTAAAAAATGGTTCCCGGTTTGCGAACAATCGATGGAGACGAGAATTCTGGTCTGGGAACCAATTTGTAACGGCCAAAGGTCCAAGGAAGTAATTGTACGCGACGATGGTGGAGGCTCAAGTACTAAAGTTTATGTAATCCGTGTGTAACCTGAGACCAGAGGTCGCGTGAATGGCGATTTATTTCTTGTCGACTTACATGAACTCGAACAGAATACACACAGAAAAGCTTGAGACGTCTTAAATGAAACAAACGACACTCAGACTGCCTCTCACACCACGCGAGTCAAAGTCTGTTTCTTAAAAAGGCGCATTACGCCATCGTGCACTGGGTGCATTCGGTAAGTGTGATCTGCACTGTAATCAAGTTGCGGGCCGAACCATGGTCCGCTGCACAGTCCTGTATTTTCAAAACTCAGTCCAATACAAAAATAACCCAAAGTGTTTTTGAAAATGAAGCCTATGAGCAAACGAAGTTAAAAAAACTAACAAAATGCTGCTTTTAACAAGAAAATGTCCGCAACTCTTTTCCATCAACTCAGTCCAAATCCGGCGATGAACCTACGTAACGAGGCCTAAGAATCTTCAATGAAAGGTATGGGACCGAAATCAACATTTAAGAAGATTGAAACCTTACTTTCTTGCATCATTTTGCGAATAGCTCCACTATTTAGCTACTAGCCTTCCGTCTTGCTTATGAATCTATTGGTTACCCAATTTACATATCCTTAAGAAAACTACCATACCGAGACAGCCATTAGCATAAATCTATCTACTCAGGATATACCAAACATTTGTATTTTTTGATGTTGTTTTCACTGCCATAAGTGGTCAAGCCATCTTTTAAATATGGTAAAAAATATTGTTTCAACACTGCATATTTAATTCATAAACTTTCATCAAAAATGTATCTGTGCTTAGTTCTTTTTCAACCGATTGATTGCAGAAGCAAAGCATGTTTATCTGTATGTTTGGACAGTAATCCAAAGTTAGTACTTCTCACAAAGCTTTACTCGGCCTTAGGGTAACTGGTTTATTCAAACACATACTTGAAGAACTGGTTTTGTTGGAGAGAAGTATATCGCAAACGTCAATGTGCCTACGTATTATGCTTGCATGGTCTGCTGTACACTCAGTGGTGGATTAAAGTTGTATGACGCCCCTGGCTGAAACTTAGAAAGGCGCCCTTTCTATATGTTTGTGTACTGTATATTGTGTATTGTTCACATATTACACTTTTTACCGACTTAGGGATTGGGGACCCCTAAATGGTGGGGCCCCTGGTTGTAGCCCAGTCAGACCTCGTCTTAATCCGCCACTGTGCATACTTCAATAGCTGCTGATCCATGTAATAGCTGTAGACTGCAGCGATATGCAGATGTATGGGTAAGATCCCTGTTTGTGTGCAAAGCGAACGATGTTGAGATATTTTCTAATAATTTATGTTGAAGAACAGCGGGATATTGTATTTTTCTATGCGTTTTAGGCATTGTGTTATTTGTCTAGTTCAGGGGTTCCCAACCTGGGATACATGTACCCCCAGGGGTACATTTGCCTATCCGAAGGGGTACATTCAAGGCTAGCAGAGGAGAAATATGTATTCACATATTATTTATTTCCAAATATTTATACATATACTGAGTGGTATTTCCAAAAATCATTATATGCTTATTGTTAAATATGTCTATGAATGAACATGATAACATATTTTGTTATAGGAAATTTTAGGGATACATTTTCATCGGTCAACATGCTGAAGGGGTACATGCTCATTTGTTGAAATGCTGAAGGGGTACATGGTCAGAAAAAGGTTGGGAACCCCTGGTCTAGTTGATGCATACAATGGAAGGATAATGCATTACCGAAGAAGTTATACGAGCTGACGTATAATTCAACATCAGATATCAGTATTACAGTAAATACAAACCCTATGTTTTGAAAAAGACTTTTGTTTCGATCTTACAGTTACGCAAGCGCTGAGGGCGCACGATATTCTGCACACTGATCCCCAAATTGCTAAGATTACCACTGATCACTATACATAAAAACGTGAGGCTGTGTTGCTCTACTTTTGCATGACAAAGGTATCTGGCGAGCATGTTTCTGGAAGTTTGTCCAGCGACAGCGGTTCCAGGCAAGGGTGGTAGGCCTGCAACAGAAATGATTAAACGAACTGTTTAACGTAGACTTTTTTCACAGTTTCCACTACCCATTTGAGAACGCTTGTTCATCAGAGCGTGGCACGAATTTTCATGTCACCACAGGCTGGACAATGCAGGCAGTAACGACTGCAAACAGACAGTAAATTTTCTAATATGTTGATGACGTGTGGGGAGAATTTTAAGCATCTCGTTGGGATTTTTTGACTTTGCTTTGTCGCGTTCTGTAATGTTTAATTAGTGGAAAGTGCTCATACACAGACAGGGAAAATTAAATTACGCGCAGGCAGTGGCGTACGCAGAAAATTTTCACGGGGGAGTTCATTCAGTGGCATATGATTGTTATTTGTATTTGGTGTGCGCTGCTTGTGACGTCACAATTTGACGTCATATTCACGTTTCCAAACCAACGTTTTGGCGATGTTTCTTGACATAATATGCATATTCTTCTACACCCACTTTCCTTAGTTTATGTGTCAGTGTACTGAATATAAACTATAAGCGCTCCAAGTTAGGATATCGGAGGAAAATAAACACAACCCTACGACGCAGCAGATCATAACTGCAAAAACAACAGGCTGCGAGTTAAAACAGAGGACTAAAACACACTCGTCACTGCGTCAGAGCAATTTACAACTGCAAAATCAGGCTCCGCTGATGTCTTGTCGAATACGAGCAGTCGAGCATAGAAAGAGTGCGGCTGGACTGGTTGGGGTACACCCCGGTTTGCAAGATCGAGTCTTGCTAAACTACGTACACAAGAATTGAGAATGAGCATAAATTACGCAAGAAAGCATTCGTTTTGTTGTTATGTAAAGTAGTCCAGCAAAGTTTTAGTTTTCCTTTTTCCCTGCTGAGACATTATCAAATGCCGGAATGCTTCTATGTTAACCCTGCTCAGGTAACCTCTAAACACAAACACCGTTGTTGTCCTCGCCCAAATTGGGCAGATTTTGTTTATTCGCTTATACTGGACTGACTGACAGGTTTAGACGCGTGCGCGGTTTGTTTTACAACTTTGCAAGTCTTCTCAAGCTCATCCGATCAGAAAAAAACAATGTGTTGATTTTTTAAAAATTTCTATATGATGAAGAACAAAAGCAATTTTCCCAACAAAAATGTGGGAAGTGCTCTTAACAAATGAACGAAAAAGTGAAGAAAAATCTAAAATTCCGCCAGCAGACGTCATTGGTGGTCGGTTTAACCTCATTTCAAGCTTGTGGTTCTATCTGCAATCAAAGTAAATTAGGTTGAGACATGAAATTCTTCTGTTTTCATTGCAATTTTCAGCCACATTAATCAACCTTGCATAAAATGGTCAAGTTCTTTACGAAAATCAGGCACATAAGGTAAGCTTGCCCAAAATGGGCAAATGCTTTACGACAATTGTTGGGCAATCAGGTTGATCGCGGCACTGCTATTGACTTTCATGTTTCATACGGCCAGTCCCTTCGCCATGAGGGCGATTTGGTGGGCTAAGCCCCCCCAAACAATGCACCTAGCCACCCAAATTGAAATATGAAAACGACAAATAAGTGCAGTTTTGTCAATGTTTACAATGTCAAGGCATCAACAGGGAAACAAGAAACTCACTCTAACCATAACGTCGGGTGATTTTCACATAGATACCGTTGGCACCACTTCTGGAAATCACCCGGGGTTGCTATTCCAGGGGTGTGAGTAATCTTTGCAGAAAACTTGCAAATGATCAGTGCCGGCAAGCTCTCCCATCGTTGGCACTGGCAGTTGGCACGTCAACCTCGTTTTGTTCTGTTTTAATGGTGGACAGGTTCCACAGCGTTGTCTGGTCTCAAAGTTTATGTCCTCAATGAAATCCTTTGGCCTTTTAACACAAATGCACGCGCAACACGGAGCAAGCCTTTTTTGACTAAGCCAAAGTTCTAGAAACTTCAATTAAGAAAAGAGAAGCACAAGGTTCTTCATGTTCTCAATAAAATGCTTTGACCTTTCACCACAAGTGCACACACAACAAGGTGCAGGCTCTTCCTGGCTCCAATTTCTTTCCTTTGACGGAGAAGGCGTCATACATTCTCCTGCCTGTTTCTCAATGAAGATCACGAGCTGAGCAAGAGCCATTCGTGGCAAATTGATTTGCGTCGTCAGGGCTTTCACTCGTGTGATCTACTCCCGTGCTGGCTTCGGTCAAAGGTTGCTGGCGTGGTTTACTAATGAACCTACATGCACCAACTCCTTTTGCCCAAATTAGTCAAGGTTACCTTAGGAGGAATCTTTGTGAAGGAATTTTGTTACACCTCAGGTAACAATGGGTCAATTTGGTCAAATTTTTGTTCCCCATCAAAAACTGCAAAACTTGTGCAGATTTCGATAGGACTGTCCAAAAGAGCTTCTAAATATGCAGCTACTGAGAGAATCAGCTTTCTACGTGAACGTTAAGTAATTTTTAATTTAAGTAGAAGAACCGTTTGTCCAAATTGGGCGGAGGTTACATGAGCAGAGTTAAAAAGAGCTGTTTCTGAGCTCGTGCAACAGTTCTATTATGCTACAGAAATTGGGAATGTAGCCAATGCTGTCAGCGCTTGCGCTGATCAGCCTTAGCAGACAAACAAAAGACAATTTTTTCGGATTAAGTGAACTATCGCGTAACACAATCTTAAACATGCGTAGTGGACGGAGTGTCTGCAAAATGTGGTGTGATGGTTTCTGGACGCAGATATTAACCCAGATTCCCACCAAAACCTAATTATTACTTTTTCGCCCATTCACAATGTTCCTTGAAATTTGCATGCAATTTTATTCTGTGGTATTTGCATTCTGTCGATAATGAACAAGCAAGAAGTATGCGAAAACAAATAATCTCCTTTGCGCAGGTAATAAAGTTTTTGTAAAATATCAAGATCAAGGGGGAGGTTAAACCCCAACCCCCCTTGCGTACGACCTTGCGCGCAGGTTGAAACGCACTGTTTAACATTTGCACTCCAGTTTAGTTATGTTGCGCACGTCACAACTGATTTTGAAATCTGTTCAGCATGTGCAGCAAAGCGCTGTATGTCGCATTAACGCAACTAGAAAATAAATGCAAGCCCGGATACAACGTAATGATCGCGCATTTCCCATAAACACATACGTACCAGAAAAAAAACTCAACACAGAAAACCTTCGTCAGGCGTTTGCTCAAACTGCAGAAACGCAGCAATGCCAGTTGTGTATTTCAATCTATGTAATGTCTTGGGTTGCCTTAGCAAACAATGCATCATGCTAAAATAGAAATAGTAAACAGGGTTAAGATCATTCGCAACGCGAAATGCAGCAGCTTACGTAAATTGCCGTGGGACTGAACTCTGAAAACCGTTTGCTATAGCAAGTATGGAAGACATATGGGTGTAAAATGAATTTGCGGTAAAGTTGTAGGAAAACAGGTATAAATCAATTCCCATTTGGTTGTCACGAGAAACAAACCAACAAAGACTTTTAAGCTTCGCATTGAACTGGCCATGTGACGTCACACACCTCTTCGCGTACCCGTCGAAATGGGCATGGGACGACGTTGGTCTGAACTCAAAGACGTGCGTTTTGCGTTACTACAAAAATTTCTCTTTCCAGTGGCAAGAGAAAAATTATGAAGCAAATAAAACAAAAATAAAGATGTAATACGAAATAACCAGTCTTGTTCTTCCAATAAAGCTGCGAATTAGTCCATGGGCGCTGGCTGGAACTTTGAGAGAATTTCGCTGTTGGGCCCAAACTAGCACCCAGTCCAAATGCATTCAAATGAAAAAACAAATGCAATAAATTCGTTTGAAGGCGCGTTTGCGTTGTGGTTATCGTTGTATTTTGGTTTTGAATTTCCGATTTGTGTGTTCTTGCGTAAAGCTATCGCAGTTCGCGAATTAAAACTTGTTTTCCTCGGGGCTTTTTCAGCAGATGCACCACTTTTTGTTTTTGCGAAGTAACGATTTTTTGTGTTTTCACTGATATTAATCGGGTTGTATTGATTTGGAATACCAAGTAATGAGACACGTGATATTCAGAGAAAAAAGGTGGTTGAAAGAAAACACTTCCTTTTACTCAGATTTGACAATGTTCGAAATCCTGCCAGTTGAATGCAAATGAATGTCGAACAGCCTAAGTGAGAGCGTTCCGGTAATCCCGTAGATATAGATTTTTGTATGTAGCGCCCATTATAGGGTAAGTGTTTTGATCGACATCTTGAGTACAGGATAGGTGCGAGCGATATTTTATTCATTGCAGTTTTCAATTTTTTGTGTGTTATAGCGACTGAGCACATGACAATATACAGTTCACCTTTGCATACGAATTTGTTAAGGTTAGGTGTTCATAACCCTGAAACGTGGCACAAACAAGCGGAGTGCCTACACTGTCAACCGCTTTATTGCCCCCTTATCGGTTTTTATAACGTGGCATGAGATCTTACGTCAATATGTTCAAAAAGGTTTACTACATAAGAGATAAGCTTTGCAAGGCGGTGAAAATTTGGTGTCGTTTCACTCATAGACCAGCATACATAGAATATTTGTTTTACTACCGTATATACTCGTTTATTAGCCGTATCCGCAGATAAGCCGCAGCAGAATTTTAGCCATATACCGAGAATCAAGGGTAATTCACGAATTAGCCGCAGGTCAATTGACCTTTTCACCGGTGAAGACCCTGCGCGATCCATCAACCGCAAAATATTGATTTTTACAGGCAAATGTAAGGAAAGTCAAATTTATTGTTCAAAACCTAAGAAATCTTCTTCGTCGGAAGAAGGAAGTTCGTCTACAAGTACGGTAGTAGATCGCCATAGGTGTCATCTTCATCTTCTTCATCTGTGTCATGGGTGTCGTCGCGAACGAAAATGGGAAAACTTTGTCCCTCTGGGTATGTTGCGCGAATGAGTCGCAGGCAAAATACAGGCCATATTCCAGGTAAAAAAAAGTGCGGCTAATGAGCGAATATATACGGTTTGTACCAACGTGAAAACAAATAGAAAATTGCTGTCTGAAATCGCCCTTATGTTTCCATTGCAATTGTTTCAAGCAAACGGCTTTGCTTAAAAATCGGAGTAGTACTGTATTAGAATGTCTTCACAGTTGCTTCATTACGGTGGTGCAATTGGAACAAGTAGAATGGTCCAAAGCCCATGGCTCATAGACACCCCAAGACAATTGTGGAAATATATTATTTGATAGTAATTTTCATATTTTCAAAGTGCTTAACTTCTGGTGATATTTTCCAACCAGAAATAAGCATGCCATGATATAAGACCGTCAGGCTTCTGCCTGGTTATCGCTGTATCTCAGAATAATATAGACAGTTATGTTCCTAAAGTGGTTTAATTGTTGCTTTTGAGGATCCTTCTGCCTACGCAACAGATTCAACACATTTTGTTCCAGTATCCCATGAACTTGCTTTGTTGTTGCATGCTCACATGATACACGAGAAAAATTATGGAACTCAAAGTCCTGCTCGATCGAACACCATTTTCATCTTAAACAACTCTGCTGTTACGAACTTTTAATGCACAATTTTTCTGAGCAGACATGTTGACTGAAGTAATTCTAAACATTGCCACCTCTCTTCAAAAACTTTGGAAAAGCAAAAAGGCTAGAACAATGTGAATATACGACTACGCAATAAATGCAGATCACTTGAACTTGCAGTAAACCTCGTTCTTCGTTTTTAAAATTTCCAGCATTTCATATTGGTTGCGAAAGAGATTTGAAGACAAAGGATTGTTTCGTTTGAAATTTTTTTTTGAAAATTAGCTGTTTGAGTCTTTCAAGATGTCGTGATTTTTCTTTTGATTTTATACTCCGCATGAAAACATTAAAACCAAGCAGAATCGACCAATTAGGAATGTGTTGAAAAAAATGTGCCACTGCAAATATTCCAAAAATCTTTATTGGTTCATTCGATGTTTTTCATAGGCAAACTTAGTTACGCTCATGCAGTCTTGTCACAACAAACTGCTTCCAAACCATGTTTATGACTATTTTATTCCAATCTGGTCTATTCATTCTTGTTGCATAACACTTACCATAATTAACAACCTGTTTTTCCTAGAGTTAACTTATCTTCAGGAAAATATTCCCTTACATTTGTTGGCCCAAATATGTCGTCTTCAATACACGACTGTATTAAGTCTTCTGCCTTTTTTACCTTCAAATGGAAACTCAAGAACACCACTTGCATGTAAAAGATATTGAACTATATATTTTAGTAACATTTCATTTTATCGAAAACAAAATGTAAATGCTGTTTTTCTAGTTTCAGTAATTTGAATACTTCAAGTAAGTTGTTGTTCTCTTTGCATTTCTACTTTTCTTGTTCATGATTCTTTGCGGTTCACATAGTATTTTCACACAGAAAACAACACTTCATAGTTTTTGTTGTTGTCTTCTTCCGTTTGTGCTTTATCAATTATCTTTTTTATTTTTCATATTTTGTTAAATATTTTTAACCACATTTTTTCAATTAAAGTAATTCGCTCCGTTGTATAGATAGACACGTTCTTTTCATCTGCTATTTCTCCTCAATATGTTTTGTGTTTGATTTTCTCTAATTGACATTTATTTACATTCAACAGCTGTTTCTAACACTTGTAACAAAGTAATAAACAGGGTTGATTGGCTAAATGACTGTCATAGTCCTTCACCAATCCTATGCAACACTATTATACTCTTTGTTTACATTAATCAGTTATTTCGCCTTTGTATTTTCATTTATTCTAATTTGCACTGAAAATGTGCTACTATTTTGCATGATGGCTCTTTCTATTGATTCTTTTTATTAGCATGGTCATGTGAAACAATAAATCAATCACCCATAAAAATCCAAAAATTGATTAAAGAGACTAAAGCAAAGATACATTGGAAATACTGTAAAACTTCACGAAAAAATTGTTTCCTTTTTTCTGTAAAAATCTTTCATTTTTGTTATTCTGTTGTTTCAACTTATATGACTGTGTCAGATTTTCAAATTTTCCTTTGGTTCAAATGTTTTATATTACAACAGAAATAGCTGCCTAAGCGGTTTGCACGACATATGGTAGCATCAGTGGTGGGTTTAGGGTTGGGGGGGGCGAGGCAGGAATAAAAAGGGGGCCCTATGATGACATCATCATATTCAGCCAACCGTAACAATCACTTTTGATTTGCCTAAGATACGGATACCCAAGGGTATGTTCCTGAGACCACGGCATAACTGAAATAGTAGAAGGAGAAAATGCAAAAGGGTATTCATGATACACAACTTTGAAAACACTGAAAGTTGGGAAGACAAGGCTGGCAACACTTAAAAGTTAGGCAATCTCAAGTTGGTATCGCCCCCTCTTCTTTAGTTTCTCGCTCCATTTCTCTGCATTCACCATCAGTAAACTACAGAGTTTACCCCTTTGAAAGTTTCACACCTTCGCGCTTTGAAAAAATGCTTGGTAGTTCGTATCCTGAATTTGTTCACATTCATGTCTTTGTGGGAAACCATCACAGCATAAAAAGCAACCAAGAAGATTTAAAACACTCAATTTGGTTTAAATTTCATCTTTTAACTGCACGAACATAGCATACAAAGGCATCCAATTGCAGACTTGTTTTGGAAAGCTTTGAAACTGGATGGGTCAAGGCTGCCCGCATCTTGCATTGACACTAGTTGTTTGAAAAATGTGCAAAAGTAGGAAATAATTCATCATGTACCTCATCGACAAGATTTCTACTGCAGCAAGTAGCCTACTCAATTGATTACATCTGTGTTAAGAAAAAACGGTTCAAGTTACACTGGCTAAGAGCTGGCAAAAAGCGCAAACATCACCTACCAAGTCTGCCCTAAACCAAACATTTAATAATCAAGCTTCAAATAAGCTGTGACTTCAAGCATGGGCTAAATTAAACCACTTAAAATTCCTGAAATATCTACAGAAGAAATGAGTATTCGTAATACTAAAAAATTGCCATTTCTGTTACGTGTTAAGAAGCATGAATGCTGCCTTTCTTAGTAACAGTCTTTGCAGTGCAACAACAATAATACAAAACTATTTTGTAAACTAAGAAGAAAATGTCCTATAAATTAATAAATGTAGTGTGGTCCCTGCTACAACAATTGCATGTTGTCGTATTTTCTGATGGAAATGTTCACTAAGGCACTATTTTCATAAAATTATCAATATAGCAAATACTTCAATCTCTAAAAATCATCATGTGGTATAAAAAATTACCATTTGGTATAAAACTTTATCATTTGTTATAAGTAGACCTATTTTCTCTTAATAGATAGGGTCTTTTCAGAACTTTGTGGAAGAAATTTTAACCGATGTTCTACAATTTTTTAGACATAGAAGTTGGTTTGAAGCTTTTCTTTATATCCTCATTGGACATGGTGGTGGGGTCGCTTTGAAAGGATGGTACTTGCACATGACAGTTCCTATTGGGGGCCCCTTTGACAGCATAGTAGCCTACTTGGACATTACAATTGCTGTTTGTGTCACCTTTGAAAGCATATTACCTGCACATTACAGTTGCTGTTGGAGGTCACCCTGAAAGCAGGGTATTTACACATTCAAACTTCTGCTGAAGGCCCCTTTGAAAGCAAGGCACTTGCACATTACAACTGCTGGTGGTGACCCCTTTGAAAGCGAGGTAGTTGCACATTACAGTTGCTGTTGGGGTCCCTTTGAAATCAAGGTACTTAAACATTGCAATTGTTGTTGGGAGCCCCTTTGAAAGTAAGGTACTTACACATTACAACTGCTGTTGGGGCCTCTTTGAAAGCATGGAATTTAACATTATAATTGCTGTTGGGGGCCCCTGTGGAAGCAAGGTGCTTGCACATTAAAGTTACTGTCGGGGCCTCTTTGAAAGCACATAATTTTACATTGTAATTGCTGTTGGGGGCCCCTTTTAAGGCAAGGTGCTTACACATTACACTTGCTGTTGGTGGACCGTTTGCGAGCAGAGTACTTACACATTACACTTTCTATAAGGCCCCTTCAATGAAGTTTGAAAGCAGAGTACTTGCACATTTCAGTGGCTGTTGGGAGCCTCTTTGAAAGAAAATTGCTTTCAAATTGCAATTGCTGTTGGGGCCCCTTTCAATGCAAAGTACCTGCACATTACAGTTTCTCGAGGGGGCCCGTTTGAAAGCAGAGTACTCAATTATGATCTGCTTTGTAGTACATTATATGAGTGAATAATAAGTTTTTCATCAAAAATAAGGAAAATTTACCCATGCAACACCTCAAAAGGGGCCCCCAAAAAGGGTTGACCCGAGGCAAGTGCCTCGCTCGCCTCCCCTTAAACACACCACTTAGTAACATAGCAACGCTTTCATCAGCATAATAACCTTGGTTCATTTGTTTCCACCCGCACCGTCATTTGCGCATCTTCCGGGATGTTACTAATGGATTCATTTTCCGTGACAGCTGCTGCTCAATTGGCATAATGAGCAGTTGGCATAATCATTTGGCATAATCCGTGACAGCTGCTGCTCAATTGGCAAGTGCCAGCTCTGGCAGGTGGCGTCTAAACAAGCATGGTAGCTGTATACAGGTAGTGCGATCATCACACAATAGACTATTGAAGTTATACTGCAAAAGTGGTTGTTGGCAAAATTAGAACGCACGTGCTCATCAACTGAGGCATTCCCAGTCATGAAGTTACAGTATCTTCGCTGGATCTCAATTTTTCAGATAATACTGGCAAAGAATGCGCCATAAAACAATATCTAAAGTGCGTTGGTTGACACATCGAGCAGACGACGCGCTCATCTTTGTGAAGTGTTGTCTTCATAATTTTGTGAACAACGATTAGTTTCTGTTCTATGACTTCAAACGCTTTTATTCTAAATTGCCGGGAAGATTGCACTTTCAATCGTTCACGTGTTCCATTTTGCAGAAACACCACATAGGATCGGGCAGAAAAAAGTTCAGTTTCATTTCTACTTTATCGTTGTTGACAAGACAGAACAAACTTCATCTTCATTTCTGACTTTTTTCGTTTGATTGCAATTGGTTATCAAAGAATAGGTGCAAAGAATCCAAAATATATATTATTTGAAAAACGGATGTTATCGGGTCTGAGTTTTGCCGTCAAAATATTTCTATATCCTGTTTTCTGCGTCCGGTTTATCATACTTTTCATGATGTTACTAACAGGGTTGAATTTCACCTATCTCCTCCAGCATAGCAGCGCCGAACTTAATGTTTCAAGAAAAATATAATTTCTGATCTCATTCAAAGAGAACCACTAGCTCTGATCGTGCATAACCACCGTGGTTGTTACGCAATTCCACAGGTTCACGATATGGATTTCCAGGAGGTCACTACTATTGGTCTGAACGCGCTCAGTGATTTCCGTTGCTTTGTGGTGTTGACGGAAAACGATGCAAGCACCGGTGAACAGCAAAACTTTGAGAAACTGACCCTTGCCTTGTGTCACAAAAAAGAGATGGAAATTTCTCTGCGGTTGAAAAGCAACATCCTACATTGTCGTTAGCAGTACGTGTGTTGGTTTGATGTGTTCTTATTTAACTTTCTTGAAAATCAAGACAAAAGTGGAAGCTGGGAAAGTGGCGGATTTGTTTTGTGTTCTTCAACGTCATCCTAAATGTTTCCTATGAACACATTTTTGAATGTTTCCGCCTTATTTTGATTAATGGTTAGAGTCCTGCGCGGGTTGAGACTTTTTGTCCGCTCCCGTCCAGAAAACTATGAATCTGACCGCCCCCACAAGGAAGAATCTGAGAAATCTTGCACACTCCCGCCCCGCACCCGTAGACTTTTCATGCCTACCTGCCCTTCGAACCTTCCCCACCTGCGCCAGCCCCATACGCACTGTTTCCGCGCCAAACGTGCACCTGTTCCCGTGTGTGGAAAAAAACACTAAAAATTCATGCAACGTGTTTCATCGCCAGGGGAAATTTATTCGGTGGTTCATTTCAAATTTGGCGTGGTCTCGCCACCACTGGAGGATGTCGTTACACCGTTGTAGCACAAGCTCAGCCTCTCCGTAACATTGAATTTCTTGTTCGTGTCACATTCTCATGCACTGAGACAACATTCAGTTACCCGCACAAAAAATTTCTTATCCTGCGCCCGTCCCGCACCCCGTTCAACCGGCAGTCATAGTTCTATTAGTCCGGTGGCAGAGACCGATAAGTGTGCAATACCGTCTGAACAAAGTTTTTTGCTGTTTCCATACCTCAGAGGTGTGCTCTTTAAGAATCTGAATGATGCCACTCTGTCATCGTTGGGCAATCCCCCAATATGCAAATTAAGGCCGCCATTACGGAAAATCCTTCTTTCGTCAATATTTCAGTCACTGTGCATGATATCACAATAATTTTGTTGTCTATCCCCATGTTTCGATAGGTAAATATTTTGATTAAGCCATTTCAGTAAAGATTACGTCTTTATTTTTTGCTACATACGCATATTGAGACAGTCATTACTGAAAATCTCGTTTTCGTCCATATCTCAATTACTGCACATTATATCATAATAATGGTTGAGTCTATACGTGTTTGATGAGTGAATAATCAGATTAAACCATTGAAATATTGATAACAGCAATATTGTCTGCAAAAATATCGGAGTTAGGACCGCCGTTTTTCGTAGGATCAGCAACGGCGGCTTGGCAAAAAAGGTTCTTCAAATGACTGCACAAAGGGGAATCCCGAAAGCCATAGATAAAGGTTTGAAAAAATGCTGATGCAGTAAACCCTGTTCTCAGCAAATAATAGCATTCCTATCATTGAAAGTGAGACTAAGTTGATCGAATATGATTTAGAAGTGATTGTTAACGAGACCCAGAAGCTTCTGCATACAGATAAGCTTGATTGAATAGGGTTTCTGTCGAAAATAAAGGTAATTCTCATTTTTAGAGAATAATAAATATTTATCAGGGAAGGAATTAATTTTAGTCCCCTCCCGATCCAACTATTATAGCTTGTAGGCTAACAAAAACCGCCTTGAGCTTTTCAGCCGGCTGTTTGAGGAATCTCCTGCCTAGTTTTGCTCCCATCTCCTTGCAATGATTCAGCTTGTACGTATCATTCAGCAATATTTGTAAAGCCACAACAGT